>WNFJ01725716.1_pt2 | contig 19575 bp, 17 predicted proteins | sample 5400461 | NCBI WGS metagenome assembly WNFJ01 (sample SAMN13153349, study PRJNA577476) | soil metagenome | isolation source: 115 cm saprolite on Douglas fir-dominated hillslope | place: USA:California | collected 2013-09-17
GTCTACGAGGTCAGCCACATCGAGACCCTGGGTCAGCTGGCATTGAAAGTGATGTTGCCGCAGGTGGTCTCCAATGCGGACTTGCGGGCGCGCTTCCAGCTGGAAGCCAAGGCGACAGCGCAAATCCGAAGTGACCACGTAGTGAAGGTGTGGGACACCGGGGTGGACGCGGCCACTGGGCTGCCTTTCTCGGTCATGGAGCTTCTGAAGGGCGAGGACCTCGGTGCTCTTCTTGCGCGGCGCGGATCACCAATGCCGGTGCCTGATGTCTTGGAGCTGCTCGATCAGGCCCGTCATGGACTCGACAAGATCCACGCGGCCGATGTCGTTCACCGTGACATAACGCCGCAGAACTTGGTCCGGACGGAGCGAGACGACCATTCTCCATGTCTGAAGATAATCGATTTCGGTATCGCCAAGGTCGTGGACGAAAGCACGTACCCTCGCACGACTTGTGGTTTCGGGACGCGCCTCTATGCGGCTCCTGAGCAGCTTCTTGGCGCAGGCACAATCGGCTCGGGGGCCGATTTGTACTCCTTGGCCCACGTTGCTTTCACGCTTCTGAGCGGGAAAGCCTACTGGGAGCCGGAGCATGTGCTCTTCGCGGGGGGATATCAATTTGTCCAGCGCGTGCTTGGAGGTACAAAAATACCGGGTAGCCAGCGAGCAGGCGATCGTCTCTCTGGCTTTGCCAAGGAATTCGACCGCTGGTTTGCGCGGGCGACAGCTCTCGATCCGGCGGAGCGCTTCGAGACCGCATCCGAGCTCGTTGAAGAGCTGTTTGCTGTTTTCGGGGTTCCTCCTCCGCGCAGGAGAGAGGCGCAGCGGGACTTTACCCAAGCTGCCGAAGCTCCCATTGCGGGAGCCGATCCCCTCCTCGTTGAGGACGACGCGCAACTCTCTCAGTCTCGAACCAGCACGGCGGCTGTCGCGGCCAGCGCGCAAGTCCAGTCACGGCGGCGGCGCCACGTCTATCCCTTCGTCGCTGGCGCGGCGCTGGCCATGGCGATTGCGGGAGTCCTTCTGTCGGTCGCCGCGTGCTGCCTCTTCGGCCCCGTCGGCGCTGATCGGTCAGTCACCTGCGCCTCAACCATCGGCGGAAGTGCTTGGCGGCCCGCGGTCCGCCACTTCTCCCGTTCTTGCCGAGGGACCTCCGGATGCGGGTCTCGTCTCGACGCCGCAATCCATGCCGCCCGTCGAGCGTCGCCGCGCGGCGCCGCCTTCCCCGGCCGTTTCGTCTTCGCGTCAGCCCCAAAAGGCCGTGAGCCTCCCGCAATCGGAGACGCGTTCGGCAAGAGACACGCCTTCGGTGACTCCCTCTCACACGCTCAGCGATCCCACGGACATTCGCTGATGCGAGCGCGATATCGTCCTGCGAACAAGTTGTGGGGGTTCGGTTCTTTGGTAGCGCTTGCCTTGCTCGCGCCGCCGGCCTTCGCACAGCGATCTCCGACGGACCCCATTGCGGCGGAAGCCCTATTCAATGCTGCGAAGGAGGCATTGAGGCAGGGAGATTGGGGCGGCGCTTGCGACAAGTTCCAAAAGAGCATGGACTTGGACCCTTCGGTGAGCACCCTGGTGAAGGTTGCCAAGTGCCAGCAGCACGACGGCAAGCTGGCGACGGCGTGGTACGGCTACCAGCGCGCCCTCAAGATGAATCGCGAGGCCGACTACAGCGAGCGCCGTCGTGACGAGCTCGAGAAGTACATCGCCGCGGCGGCCGCGGAGCTCGAGCCGCGCCTTTCCAAACTTCGCGTGGTCGTCGTGCCGGCACCCAACGGCGTGCAGGTCTACCGAGACAATGAACTAATCTCGTCCGCCATCCTTGGGGAATCAGTCCCCGTCGACCCAGGCGAGCACGCGATCACCGCCCGTGCACCAGGCTGCGTCGATGTGCAACAGATCGTCACGATTCGCGAAGCGGAGACGGCGCAGGTGTCGCTGTCGTTAACGCAGGTCCCTCAGGCCGTCGCGCCGTCGCCGTCCAAGCCGCCTGACTCGACCGGGGACCCAGCGCCTCCGGTGAACCCCGAGTCCAAGGGCAACATCGCACCGGATCGTCCGTCGAAAGGACCGAATCCAGCCGACACCCGTTCGCCCTGGAGGACGGTGGCGTTCGTCGTCGGAGGCGCGGGTATCGCGGCACTTGGAACGGCAGGCTTCTTTGGTATACGCACGCTCGATCTCGTGAGTCGATCGAACTCGACCTGTTATCCAGACGGATGCGACCCGCATGGATACAACCTTCGCAAAGAAGCGCGCGACTCCCAGACCATCGCGTTGGTGCTTGCCGGCAGCGGCGTGGCAGCCCTCGGAATCGGAATTACCCTTGTAGCGGTCACACCAAGAAATCGTCATCGAAACGATACCGCGGACGCAGCGCGATTCGGCATGTGGGTCTCCCCGTGGCTTATCGTGGTTCAGCGGAGCTTTTAGATGACTGACATCGACCTGCGACTCTGCGAAGATCTTCTCCGGCGAGGGATTGCCGGCGACGATCAAGCCTGCCGAGCTCTCTCCGAGCACCTGAACCCGATCTGGTTGAAGTGGATCCGCGCAGACCGCCGCATGCGGTCCTTCGCCTATTCCGATGATCACGTCAAGAACGTCGCCTTGAAGTTGAACGAGAAGGTTTTGAAACCCCACGGCAGAGGGCTTTATACCTACGCTCCGTGGCGTGAAACAAACCCCGGCAAGACATTTGAAGACTGGATTCGCATCGTCACCGCGAACACGATAATATCCTACGTTCGCAAGCAAATAGGGAGCGGCGTTCGCGCCGAAGGGCCCAGTCCAAAGAGACTTCTCAACGACTTCGCCACTTCGGCGGGGCTGGACGAAGTGGGTGCGCGTCCCAAGATGACCGACGCGCAGATGGCGCAGCAGCTTCTGAGATACGCGCGCGACAAGCTCCCCGCTGACCAGTTCCGAGCGCTGTCTCAGTGGCTTCAGGATTCGAGGGTCGAGGATGGCCTGGTCAGGGCTGCGGTAGCAAGGCTGAGGCGGCAATTTCGGCCGTCCGGTTCCTAGCCGCGTGACGAATCGTTTCCCGCTTGCGTCTTACAGCTCGAGCACGAGGGAGCGAGGCGGGATGGAAGCGGTTTGCAACTGGGTACTTGGCACCTTTGCCGTGCTGCTGGTGGCCGCGTGCGTGCCGGACTCAAAGTTGCGCGCCAAACAGGACGCGGCACCCGACGTCCCTGCCGGAGGCGCCGACGACACGAGCGCGCCCGGAGCAGCGGACGCCGACGCAACATACGTTGCTTCTTTGGACGCGCTGGCTGAAGACGGCACATCGAGCGGCGACGTACTGACCATTGACGAAGCCGATGTCGCAAGCATCGAGGGTGCGAGCGATTCCACCGCGGCGGGTCCCTCAAGTCGCGATGGTGGGACGCCGGTGTCGGGGGTCCTGGACCGCCGATGGGTCGCCCTATGTTCTAACGGGCGACGTCGTTATTGCGTCCCTTACGATCGGGAGGGGGGTCACGATTCAAGCAAAAGGCGACTATGCGTTGGAGATCGCCGGCAGCCTAACCGCAGTGGGTAGCAAAGCGAATCCCATCGTCTTTACGACAACGGTGGACAACGTGATGGGATGGGAAGGAATATTCTACAACGCATCGCAGGCGGGTGACCTTGGCTTCTGCGTCGTCGAGAGGGCGTTGAACAGCGCGATCCGTATCGTCAGCTCTTCGCCATTGATTCACAACTGTACGCTCCGCGACAGTACCGCGAGGCAGGGTGGGGGACTCTTCGTGAGCGGCGCGATGAGCAAACCGATCCTTCGCAACGTTGTTATTGGTGGCAACGTGGCGACCGATGCCTTCGAAGCGGGCGGCGGCGTCTTCGTTCGCGACGGCGCGACGTTAGAAATAGACAACAGCATCATTTCGTCGAATCGAACCGTTTATGCCAATGCCCGAGGGGGAGGAGTCTTTGAGTGCGGCGGGGCCGTCACCATGGTCAATTCCGTCGTTGTTCAAAACGGTGGGGCTACATATGGAAACGGATCCAGCGGCATTGCGATCAATACCGGGGGCCTGACCGCCTGCGGGGGCGCGAGCATGATCATCAGCAGCAGCATTGTCTTTGGCAATACGCCGTCCCAGATCCTGGGCAGTGGCGCTGTCGTGACCTACAGCGATGTTCAGGGCGGCTTTCCGGGCACGGGCAATCTATCGAGTAATCCGCTGTTCTCGGATTCTTCATATCACTTGCTGTCGGGGAGCTCTCCGTGCATCGATACCGGCGACCCGAGCCCCACGTTCGATGACGGGTGCCTTCAAGAGTCCCTCGGCACGAAGCGCAACGATATGGGTGCGTATGGAGGTCGGTTCGCCTGCGATTGGTAGATGTCGACGCAGCGACGAGTCGCAAGTTTGCTCAGGGGATGGAGCGGACCAATCGTACGCCGAGAAAATTGTAGCGAACGTCGGGGTGGTCGTACTCCCGGTAGGCAGTTCGGTGATACTTGGCAGCCTCCGCAAACGAACCCCCGCGCCCCACCCTGTCCCCCGCGGACACTGGGCCCAGCGGGTCCGTTACGTTGCCCGAGTACGGTCCGTACCAGTCCCAGACGAATTCCCAGACATTGCCGAGCATGTCGTAAAGGCCCCATGGGCTCGGCTGCTTTGTGGCCACCGAATGGGTAGTGGAGTTTGAATTCGCACAATACCAGCCGACCTTATCCAAGTTCGGGTCTACCGGACTGCACTCCACATTCGTAATCGGACCCGAATAGAAGGCCGTGGTGGTTCCAGAGCGCGCTGCGTATTCCCACTCTGCCTCCGTCGGGAGACGGTATCCAGGGCATGAGAGCCCGTCGACCCAATCGGGGGTCATCTTCGCCGCCGCAGCGGCGTCATCGTAAGCAACGCCCGGCGATTTGGCGTAGCAAGGCGCATATCCGTCCTTACGTGAGAGGGCATTGGCGTACGCTACGGCTTCGTACCACCTCACTTCCTCGACGGGGCAATTGGCCCCGCACGCGTTGAAGCCGGAGGGGTTGTTCCCCGTCACCGCTTGCCACTCGCCCTGTGTCACCTCGGTCGCTTTCATCCAGAAGGCTCGCGTGATGGTCACTTGGTGTTGCACTTCGTCGTCGTTGAGGTTATCGCGGCCCGGCTCCGTCACCGGACTTCCCATGGTGAACGCGCCGGCAGGGATACACACCCAACCGGACGGCCATCCCGCGGATGGGCACATCGATCGCGCGTCCGGGGCCGCGTCGGCGCCCGGTCCTGGGTTCCGCATTTCTTGGAGCGCGTCGAGAGGCCCCTCCTGCGCGCCGGCGTCCACGTAGGCAGCATCGACGCCGGAGTCCAGGCTGGTTTCATCAGAGGTCGACGCGTCCGGAGCATCGCTGTCCCGGGGACCGCTGGGAGTGCACGCATCTGTGCCGTTTGCGTCGGAGTTGTCAGAGGTGGCATCGTGATCGGCTGTCGGACGGGAGTCCGGAGCACCGCTATCGCCGTCGGAGGGGTTTCTCGGATGGGCGTCCGGTACGCAGCTTGCCAATAGGACCACAAGCAGCAGCGGATCGCGGATCGATGGCATGAGGTCTACCGACTGATCGGGGCCCGCGCCTCTGCGGTTCACCGTGTGGTAGCACAGGTCGTTGCGAGAGGCCGCGTGACTGGCTCCCGGTGGCGCAGACGCGTCTCCGCTTTCCGAGAGAGCGGCTATTTCCGCGGTTCGGGTCGTAATCTACGGCGGGCAACCCATGCGCTTCGTGTCGATGCCCACGTCGTCGATCCACGCTTCGCCCGGGCCTTGCTGATAGTGCTGCCAGCCAATCCGGATGGCGTCGAATGTCGGGGGCTCCCAGATGCCGCTCCAGCTCCGGTTTTGGCAGGCGGCGGATCCGTTCGGCGCCTTTTGCCGAACGCTGAGGGCAGGGACGATCGTGCCGTTGAGCCAGAAGTCCAGTTCCTTCAACTCACCGTCGAAACGCCACTCGACGCACGACCACTTGTTTTGGGGGACGGCGACCTGCGAGCGCTGCGCACAATCGCTGGTGCCGCCGGGTTGGTTGTCGTATTGCGCAAGGAACAGGTTGCCGTTGATCTGTGCGCCGTAGCGGTAGAAGGCCTGGGTGAGGTTCGGAAAGCCCGGCACCATCGATCCCTCGCCCGAAATGAGACTGTAGTGCACCGTGGTCGCTGGCACCTTCGTCACATAGATCATCATGCGGCCGAACATCGTGTTGTGCGGTAGGGGGAAGATCGGCGCTCCTTCGAGGGAGATGAAGGCTCGCTCATACGCGGCCGTGCCGGGGTCCATCACGTGCACGGCGTTCTTGCCGCTGTAAGCGTGCAGGGTGTCGACCGACAACGTGCCGCCCGATTGCGTGCTCGATTTCCACATTCCCCCGGGATTGCCCGGCGCCGTGTACGAGTCGAAATTGTCGCAGAAGAGCGCCGTCGAGCAGCCGCTGCCGGCCGGTCCGCCATCCGATGCCGGCGCCGCGTCGCTGCCGCCGCCATCCTGCCCGCTGCCGGCCGGTCCGCCATCCGATGCCGGCGCGTCGCTCACGCCGCCATCTTGGCCGCTGCCGGTCCCACCTGCGCCAGAGGCGGCGCTGCCCGTGCCCGCGGAGCCTGCGGTGCTTCCCCCGCCACCGCTGCCCGCCGTCCCCGTGCTCGAGCCGGTCGTGCTCGATGCTCCGGTGCTCGAGCCGCCGCTTCCCGGAGAGCCCGTCCCCGACGCACCGCTGGGCGCGGGGGTCGACGAGGCGTCCGTGGAGCAGCCCGCTGGCACGCCTGCCAGAGCCAAGAGAGAGAATGCGACGCACAACCGCGGACAGAACGTTCTTCTCTTCATTGTCCTAAGCATGCCATTCGCTGGGGAACTCACGGCCCCCGAGGTGGGCCGGGCTGGCCGCGAAAGTATGGTCCTCGCCTTGGCTGCCGTCGAGCGCGGCCTCACGCCGTGGGGAAACGCAGTGTGCCAAGCAAAGCGGGACCGCGGACCGTGTCATCAGCTCATTGGATCGTGCAATCCCGGAGTCGGTCCGCGACGCGATGATCCCGGAGCGTGGCACCAAGTCGCAAGACCGTGCGCCGATGCCTCCGGTTAGCGTCCGGGCACCATCGGGCCTCGCATGCGAGCCGGATTGTGTCACTCAAGCTCCCGGTTTGCGCCTGCCCACCAATCGGTTTTGCGACAAGAAGCACCCAGACCTGTCACCCAAGCGACCGGTCCAACGTGTAACCCGGGCTCCGGGTCGGACAGCGGCAAGTGTCGGAAAGAGCGGGGCTTTGCTCCTCGTGAGAAATGCATTCGTCCGGGGCAGCGATGCACTGCTGCCCTTGAGGAACGCGTTCGTCCGGGGCAGCGATGCGCTGCTGCCCTTGAGGAACGCGTTCGTCCGAGGCAGCGATGCACTGCTGCCCTTGAGCAACGCGTTCGTCCGAGGCAGCGATGCGCTGCTGCCCTTGAGCAACGCGTTCGTCCGAGGCAGCGATGCACTGCTGCCCTTGAGCAACGCGTTCATCCGGGGCAGCGATGCACTGCTGCCCTTGAGGAACGCGTTCGTCCGAGGCAGCGATGCGCTGCTGCCCTTGAGGAGCGCGTTCATCCGAGGCAGCGACGCGCTGCTGCCCTTGAGGAGCGCGTTCATCCGAGGCAGCGACGCGCAGCTGCCTTTGAGAAGTGCGTTTCTTCAACGGAGAATTGCGCTGCTGCATTTGACGAATGCATTTGTCCGAAGCAGCGGTGCGCTGCCGCCCGTGAGAAGAGCGTTTCTCCAACGGAGCAGCGCCCGGCGCCCCGTGAGACTTGCGCCTCTCCGCGGCGTGGGGCGGGCCGCTACTTTGGAGAGGTCCGTTTCTTCCAAGACAGCGCCGCGCGGCTGCGCTGGAGAGACGCCTTTCTCGTGCGCAGAAATGCTGGACCGACCCCCATGTCGTTGCGACTCTTCATAGCCGACGTGCTCGTCCTCTTCGGCATGTCGGTCCTCGTCGCGGCGATCTGACCATCGACGAAAGGCGGTAGCCTCCCACTCTTCTCACTCGACAGAAGCGCAGCAGCGAAACCCGGTCTCTGTGCCCTTATAGAAGCGGTTGTGCCCAGCTTGCGCGTCGCGACACGCGTGCTTGCCCGGTTGCCACCAGTTGCCTTTTTGCACGACGACCGAGCCCTCCGGGACTCCATCGACGCTGACCCACTCGGCCACGTTGCCGGCCATGTCGAGCACGCCGAACGGGCTCTTGCAGTCGGGATGAGAGCCGCTGCGTTCGCGAGAGTCCTTAAGACGCCTGGGATTGCCGGGCACGAGCAAGTCGGTTCGATCGGCATTGCACGCGCGCGCTTGCCGCGAGTAGCCGTAGGGATAGGGGCGCAGCTCCTCGCCTTCGCACGCAAACGTCCACTCGGTCTCCAGGCAGACCCGTGCTCCGGCCGCCTGACACGCGCGCTTGGCGTCGCTCCAAGACTGCATGTTGAGGGGCAAACCCGACGCGTCCTCCGAGCGTTCGCGGCGGTCGATGCAAAAGCGCTTGTGCACTCGAGGGGCGACGCAATGCGAAGGACGCGCGTATTCGGCGCATCGATACTCGTGAAACTTGCCCGGCGGGTCCATCCAGCGAATGCATCGTTCTTCCACACGGGGGCAATATTCGCCCTCGACCAGCATCATCCCCTCCGGACACGGTCCCAGAGATACCGGACGTGGGTCCGCGGCGCCGCCGCTACCGGCAATGCGCGGTTCCGCAGCGACGCCGTGGTTTTCCGCCATGGGGTGGGCGTCTCTGGCTCGTGCGGCGGCGACCACGAGCGACGCAACAGCGGCCAGACCGGCGGCAGCAAGAAGGCTTTGCGCGCGATCCATGGCGGGAGGCCCGCGTGGCTTGCGCCACGCGAGTCTTGCGTCCTACCTCAGTCGCGAAACGAGACCAAGCGGAAACGTTATTCGCGCGCACCCCGTCCGCGCGCTCGGCGCGTCAATATTTCACGGCGACGATCGTCAGCTCCACGGACCCGCTGGGACGCGTCAGCACGATCGTGTCTCCGGCGCGCCGCTTCAATAGGGCGCGGCCGATCGGCGAGCGCCACGAGACGTGGCCTCGATCGAGGTCAATCTCGTCCTCGCCGACGATGCGGTACGTCGCACAGGCGCCGTCTTCGTCCTCCACGTCGACGTACGCGCTGAAGAATATGGTGTCGATCGCGTCGTGCCGGGGGTCGACGACGGTGATGCTCTCGAGCCGCTTGGTCAACCAGTGGATGCGCCGGTCAATCTCGCGCAGCTTCTTCTTTCCGTAGATGTACTCGGCGTTCTCGCTGCGGTCGCCTTGCGCTGCGGCATCGGCGACTTCTTGTACGATCTTGCGCCGATCGGTGGTGAGCAGGCGTGCGAGCTCCTCTTGCAGCCGTTTCGCTCCTTCGCGCGTGATGTAGTGGCGGTTCGCGTCGCTCATGGAGCTGGGAGCCGCCGTGCGGGCCTATCGGATGCGCGTCGCCAGGGCCACGCCGTCGCCGGAGGGCAGCACGACGGCGCAAAGGTTGGGATGGGATACGAGCGCTAGGTTGAAGGCTTTCAGGGCTGCCGCGCGCTGCGCTTCGCTTTTGGAAGGCGCCGATTGCGCAACCTCTCCTCGCCAAAGGGCATTGTCGGCCACGATGACACCCCGGAGCGCAAGTTTGGGCGCCGCAATCTCGAGGTAGCGCGGATACTCTTCTTTCACGCAGTCGATGTACAGAAGGTCAATCGGTTCGTCGATCCTTTCGAGCTGCGCAATTGCCTCCCCCTGGCGCACCTCGATCCGATCGGACAAGCCTGCCTCGGCAATGTAGGTGCGCGCCTGCGCAACGAGATCGCCTGAAAACTCGATCGTAACGACGCGCGTTTGCTGCCCTCCGCCGCGCGCGAGGACGATCGCTCCGTAGCCAATGTTCGTTCCTAGCTCGACGACGAGCTTGGGCTGCGCGATTCGCGCCACAATGGCTAGCAGACAGGCCACTTCCGGGTCGCTGATTGGAAAGCCGCGCTCGGCAGCGTGAGCCTCCATCCTGGCGAGCAGCGGGTCGCGCCCGCTTTCCGGCCTGACGCCCGCAAGCGCGGCAAGCGCGTGCACGCTCTTTGCGTGGAGCCCGTCGAGGTACGCCGCCTGCTCGGGCCGCAAGATCGCATCGGCTGCGCTCTTCATGGGGGAGGCGGAGCGATGGTTTCGCTCACCGGCATCGCTGCACCTTCCGAGGGGGCAGCGTCGGACGCGATCCGCTTGTAACCGCACTCTTTGTTTATGCAGGCGATCATCGGCTTGGTTCGTGACCCCCCAAACACGAGAAACGGAGCACCGCAGTCAGGACAGGGCTCTGTGATCGGCTTTTGCCATACCTTGAAGTCGCACTTGACGGCTTCGTTGGCGTAGTTCGAGCAACCGTAGAATGCCTTGCCGCCGCGCTTTTTCGAGCGAATCTCGATGATGTCGCCCCCGCACTTCGGGCACTTCACGCCCAGTGGAACCGGCTTGGCATTCTTGCAGCCGGGGTAGCCGGTGCACGACAGGAACTCGCCGAAGCGTCCGCTGCGGACAACCATTGGCTTGCCGCACTTGTCGCATGCGATGCCGGTCTCGCGCGGTTCAGCAGGTGCGCCGTCGGCCCCAAGATCGCGCGTGCTCTTGCATTCGGGGTAATTTGCGCAACCAAGAAACCAGCCATTCTTTGACCAGCGCTTGAGCATCGTTCCGCCGCACAGTTCGCACTTCGTATCGGTCGGCTCCGGATCAGGGTTCCACCGCTTGCCCTTCTTGCTCACATCGAGCTGCGCTCGAAAGCGCTTGTAGAACCGCTTCAGTAAGTCGACGCGCTGCTCGTTGCCGGCTTCTACCTCGTCGAGCTCCTCCTCCATCTTGGAGGTGAACGCGGGGTCCATGAAATCGAGCTCGCTTCGGACCAGACCATCGACGACGAACTTTCCGAGGGTCGTCGGGCGAAAGCGCGTGCCGTCCATTTTTTCGACGTAATCGCGCGCCTGCACTTTGCTGATGATTTCGGCGTACGTGCTTGGACGACCGATGCCACGTTCTTCGAGCTCGCGAACCAGTGAGGCCTCGGTGTATCGCGGGGGCGGTTGCGTGAACTTCTGATCTGTGATGACTCCGGGCGGCGTCGCGAGTTGCAAGGTCTGGCCTTCTACGAGCTCTGGCAGGCTGGCTTCCGCGTCTTCGGCGAGCAGGTCCTTGCCATCGCGCTCGGCTGCAGGCTTCTTTTCTTCGTCGCCCTCGGCCTCACCAGCCAGCGAACCCGCCTTTGTGGTCTCGCCCTTTCCGTAGGCTTCAAGCCAACCGCTGAACTTGAGCACACGCCCACTCGCCCGAAGTCCGTAGACCGCACTGGGTGCGGCAGCTTCAATGTCGATGCTCGTTTGGTCATAGAGCGCGGGCATCATCTGGCTCGCTACGAAGCGGTCCCAGATGAGCTTGTAGAGCTTGAACTGATCGTCTCTCAGGTGACGCCGGACAGCCTCCGGAGGCAACTCGAGCGATGTCGGTCGGACAGCTTCGTGCGCGTCCTGGGCGTTCTTTTTGGATTTGAAAACATTGGGCTGGGGCGGCACCCATTCGGCCCCGTAGCGTTGAGCAACGAAGTCACGGACAGCGTTGATCGCATCGGGCGAAATCCGGGTGGAATCGGTTCGCATGTAAGTAATGAGCCCGACCGAACCGCCATCCTTGCCGAGGTCGACGCCTTCGTAGAGACCTTGGGCGATCTGCATGGCGCGCTTGGCTCCCATGCCGAGGCGGTTGACCGCATCCTGTTGCAACTTGCTGGTCGTGTAAGGCGCCGGAGCGTAGCGCTTGCGCTCGCTGCGGGTGACCTTGACTACCTTGAAGCGGGCGGCCTCGAGATCCGTACGCACGCGGGCAGCTTCGTCGCCGTTCTTGACGGCTATCTTCTCGCCGTCGCGGGAGGCTAGGCGCCCGACGAACGCGGGAAGGGTCCCGGTTCCATTGCCCGGCCTGAGCGCCGCGCCGCAGTTCCAGTATTCCTCTGGGACGAACGCCTCGATCTCGCGCTCGCGATCGACGATAAGGCGCAGAGCGACGCTCTGAACGCGCCCGGCGCTCAACCCAAAGGCGAGCTTGCTCCAGACCAGGGCCGATACGTCGTACCCGACGATGCGATCAAGGACGCGCCGGGCGCGCTGGGCATCGTAGAGGTTCTTGTCGAGCTCGCGCGGGTGCGCCACCCCGTACTCGACACCCTTTTTCGTAATCTCGTGAAACTCGACCCGCTTGGTCGACTTCTTCGCTGACTTGAGCTCTTCCGAGATGTGCCAAGCGATGGCCTCTCCCTCCCGGTCGGGGTCGGTGGCAAGCAACACCTCATCGACCCCCCGGGCGGCAAGCTTGAGCTCCTGGACAATCTTTTCTTTGCCGGGGACGACCTCATAGGTCTCCTGAAAGCCTTTTTCGACGTCGACACCAAGCTTTTTCGGTAGATCCTTGATGTGCCCCTTCGAGGCCATGACCTCGAACTTTGAGCCCAGATACTTCTTAATTGTCTTGGCCTTGGCGGGCGACTCGACGACGACGAGCGTCTTTCGCATCAGCTTCTCTTTCGCATTGTCCAAAGATCTTCAGGAGCTACGTACATTATCGACGGCGGAAGAAGCCCGGCGGGCCCTCTACTACTACGTTCTCCAAGGCGAGCGTCAAGAGCGCGGCTGCGGTCTCATGCGCTGCGCGCTCGGCCCGGACGGCAATCGAGTCCAGGTGAAGCGGTGCATCCGAAAGGGCTCTCAACACAATGGATTCATTCTCGGAAAGCGTGAAGCTTGGTGCCCTCGTTTGGCCTCCGGGCGGCCGGTTCAAAGCTAGCGAGGACAAGAGTGCGTCAATCGACGTGAGGGGGAGAGCCCCCTGCTCCAAAAGGTGCCTGGACCCCGCGAACTCCTCCATCCAGGGTGCAGCGGGAACCACCCATAGCGGTTTGTTCAGCTGACGTGCACACGACGCGGCGTGAAGAGCGCCCGATGGCATGCCGGCCTGGACCACGACTACCGCATCGGAGAGCGCGACAAGCACCCGGTTGCGCGCCAGAAAGGCAGAGCGATGGTGATAACCGTCCGCGAATGGCCACAGCATTGCGCCCGGTCCGTTGGCAATCGCTTCAAAGAGGGATGCGTGGCCAGGGGGGAAGCATTCGCCGTGCCCTGTCGGGGCAACGGCCCACGTGCGCCCTCCCGCCTCGAGCGCCCCACGATGGGCCGCCGCGTCAATGCCCTCGGCTCCGCCTGACACCACCACGGCCTCGGCTGCCACAAGGGCGCGCGCCAGGGCCGTGGCGAAGTCCCTTGCCGCCGGCACCGCCGCGCGCGAGCCAACCACGGCCACGGCGTGCTTGGCTTCCAGCGAACCGCCGCTTGTGGCCAGCGAGGCCGGCGGGCTTTCCAGGTAGCGCAAGCGCGATGGATAATCGGGATCGAGGGGCGTCAGCTGGACAAGAGCGCACACGATGGCTGGTCGGCTGCAGCAGCGATCCCGTTGCGGATTTTTCCTGTAAGCTCTGGCGCATTCGAAACCTTGCGGTTCTTGTGCTGGCGCTAGGCTGCGGACCCTCCGCCGGCGCATCGAGTTCCAGGTCTCCAGGCGCCGCTGCGCCGGCCGCGTACTCGCTTACCGTCGTCGACGGGGCGCGCATCACAAGCAAGCAGGGTGACCCCGGCTTTCAGAAGGCCACCGGCGTCGCCCTTCTTCACGACGCGCCCTTCGCGGCGGTCACGCTTGTCTTCGACTTGTCCAGCACATGCTTTCCCTTTGAGAACTGGAAAACAGACCGGCCCCCCGCTGGCCAGAATTGGCCTGCGGACTGCGACGCGTTCGATCGCAACCTCGAGATCACGCTGCGCGACCCGAATGCCGCTGCTGGCGCCCCGGCGTTGGAGCTCGTTCACGCGATCACGCCGTTTGGAGGGCCCATGCACATCGAGCAGGATGTGACGGACACCTTCAATGCGATCGGCGCGAGCCGGGCCTTGGACATTGTGATCCCGACGGCGTCCGATGGGGCGGGCACGGTGACTGGTTCAAACGGCGGATGGAACGTGACCGCGCGCCTCGACGTGTCTCCTGGAGGCGCCCCGCGAAAAGTCCTCGGCGTGATTCCGCTATTCTCGTCGACCGTCTCGTCCGCCGACGGCTCGATCACGACGCCTTTCGTGCTCCCCTCTGGGACGACGCATGCGCGCATCGAGTACGCCGCGACCGGGCACGGCGGGGGAAATGCGACGGACGCCTCGTGCATCGGCCCCGCGGACGAGTTTTGCCGGCGTGCGCACGTGCTCTCAATCGACGGGAATGCGTTGTCGACCGTCACGCCGTGGCGCAGTGATTGTGCGAAGGGATGCACCCTTGCGCAACGGCCCTCGGGTTCAGGTACCTTTCAGTACTGCAGCGAGAACCCGTGCGGAGATCCGGCCAGCGTCCGAGCCCCGCGGGCGAACTGGTGTCCTGGCAGTGTGACTCCGCCGTTGGTCTACGAGCCCGACGCACTGAAGCAGCCGGGCGCTCACAGCTTCGTCTTTGAGATACGCTCGATCGGACAAGGGGGCTCTTGGGTCGTCGGGGCGAAGGTGTTCGCGTACGGCGATTGAGCTGGGACGACCTAATCTCGCCGGCGGCCGCACGGGATGCGCAGCAGGAAGAGGAACACGGGCGCTACTTGCCCTTCTTTTCCTTGTCCGCGCCGTTCTTCGAGTAAAGCTGCACCGCCACGTCGCCGCTTCCCTGGTCGGCCACGATGTCCAGTGTGTACTTGATCGCCGTCTTGGCTACCGGACACATCGAATTCGGCGCTCGCCCGATTACGGGCGTGTTGTCGTCGGTCGTGTCTTGGCCCGAAAGGACTCCTGGTGCCACCAAGAGATACATGTCCAGGTCCTTCACCTTCGAAGAGAATCCCACCACCGCGTAGCACTTGCCCGGCTGCAGCGTCACGGACGTCTGCAGATGCGCCTTCTCCTTGACGGAGCCCGTAGCCAGCGGACCCTCGGGTTTCATCCCCGGCGCCGCCTTCTTCGCGACATCGCGAACCCCCTTGGCCAGCGCATCGCCTCCTGCCGTACCGCCCGGCTTCAATGTGGCGTGCGGCGCATTGTTCGCGGACTCAAACAGCTTCTGCACCGCGGCGGCATCGGTGACGAGAACCGCCGCCAGCGGTTCGGGCGCGCCCTCGCCGGCTCCCGTCGATGGTCCGGCGTCGGCGGTTGCCGGTGCGCCGTCGGCCTCGATGGAGGAGGCCACCGCAGCATCGGCGTTGGACGCAGTGCCCTCCGCGCTCGCAGGTGTCTCAGGCGGCTTTCCGCCTCCGCATGCGAGGGCGCCCAATGCGCAAGCGCAGGAAACAGCAAAGGCGTTCCGAAGGTTCAACGTAGAGCGTCTCATGTTTGTCAGGACCTCTTCATCCCTTGTATCACTTGCTTTTCGCGTAGAGCTGCACCGCGACTTGCCCCGACCCAAGACGGGCGAATACGTCGAGTTTGTACTGCAATGGGAAGGCGATTACAGGGCACATCGCGCTAGGCGACGATCCAATCGCTCCAATCGTCGGCGTGCTGTTGTGAGTCATGCTTTGGCCAGCGAGCGTGATGTAGAGCGGTGGAGCCAGCAGGTTGAGCTCGAGATCTTTCACTCCACCCACGGGGGAGAAGGCAACGACGGTGTAACATTTGCCCGCCGTCATCGTGAGCATCATGACGGCGTGCTGGCCTTCGGCCAGGGTTTGTTTGAGCTGGTCCCCCTCGGGCTTCATTCCGGGCGCGACCCGAAGAGATTGCGCCTTCAGACCGGCTTCCGTGAGGTCGGCCGGCAGGGCACCGGGAGCTACTAGCGTTCCCTGCAGGGCTCCTTGGATGCCTTGAAGAATGCTTTGAAGGCTGTTCGGATCGAAGGGTGCGAGCGGTCCAGCTGGCACTGGCGGCGCGCTAGGCGCCTGGCCCGGCGGCGGCGTGGCATTCAGAGCTTGCGACGTCGGTGGGTAGGCAGATTGTGCGGCCGGAGGACTTGTCGGCTGCGGTGCGTATCCGGGCTGCGACACAACGTAACCCGGCGGCTGCGGCGGAGGATACGCAGCCTGGCCCGCGTAGCCCGGCTGGGAAGCGGCGTAGCCGGCCGGCTGCGAGGCAGGATACGCGGGTGGCGGGGCCGCGGTGCGGGGCGCATTCGTCGCGCTGCTGGAAGCCGCGCTGCTCCGCGCGCCGCAGGCCGCCACGAAGGTCGCTGCAGCGAAGCCGAACGCCATTGCCGGCCAGACCCGTCGCCTATCCTCGTTCATAAGCAAACCGCCTCCTTGCTGGGCGACGCGCAGCAGAAATCGAGATGCTACTGCCGTACGAACTTGAAGGAGAACCCCGTTTTCTGCGAGCACCCCATCGCCGGGAAGCGCCACCCGCGCACGTCGTTCTCAATGCACTTGGCTACCGAAGGTTCATCGCTCGTCGTCGTGACGCCCTGGGCGCTTCCATCGGGTCCGATCGTTAACGCGACCGCCACGTTGACGGTGGGTTTCGTCGTCGGGTTACGTTCCCAACACGCGCGACGGACCCCCACTTGGTGAAGGCCGATGACCTGCTGAACCTGTCCTTCCGAGAAACACTGGCCCGGCGCTTTCGCCCCTTCGCTGCCTGGATCCTCGCCCGGCAGTATGGGGCTGCGCGAGAGCCCCGACAAATCGAGCGAGCGGCCGCTGCTGGTCGCACTGGGAACGGCCTTTGCGCCGCCTCCTCCTCCCATGGCCACTTTGCCCTGTGGGGGAGCGGTCGGGGCGGATGCGCCGAACTCTATGGGCTGTTGGGGAACCCCGGCGCCGGGCGTTGGGGAGACCGGAGCCTGAACGACAATCGGCGCGGGGGCCTGTGCTGCGGGAGGTGGGGTTGACCGCTGGCGGGCGATCTCGATGGCAAACGTGGTGCCGAACGCCCCCGCCAAGACCACCATGGCAATGGGGATCCATGGGATCGGCTTCTTCGGGGGCGCGGCTGCGTACGAGCCGGCAGAGGAGGGGGCCGCGAGCGCATCGGCGACCGCGGCCACAGGAGCGGCCCTGGGGGCCGGTGTTTCCAACCGTTCCGCCGTCGCGAGTCGCGAGGTCAGGGCAACGACGTTGCTCCGCGGTGGGGGCGGGTTAGCAAGAAGTCCCCCGCGCGGAGCCACCGCGCGATGCTGCGCAGAGCTCGGCACGGGGCGTGACGACGTACGCGACGGCGGCAACAAACTGGATCTGGCTTCGGGCGGCGGTGGCGTAGAGACACGGGCACCGGCTAGGGCTCCCCGAACTATGACGGCCAGCTCTGGAAACGACCGCAAAGGCCGCCACTCGTCGAGCCCCTCTTGCCAGACTAGTGAGTCCTCCGTTACCGCCCCGAGTGAGGCTTTGCGGCGGACCTCCGATATCCGAATCGGACCGACGGGCACGCCGTTGATGGCGACGTACCAGTCGTCGCTCGGGGACAGCTCCGACATGTCGAATGGGGCGGAGCTCTCGTCCTCGCGCTGCACGTTCGACTTGAACGCGCCGGCGAGCGCCCCCGGTAGCCGGTCGGGCTTGGGCGCGGCAGGCCTTGGCAACGTGAAGCTCGCCGCCAGCGCGGTCGATCGTGGCGTTGCCGGCTTTCCCGAGGGTCTGGGCGGTCCAGGCGGTGCGCCACCCCCCATTGGGACCGAAAGGAGCTCGGTCGCGACGCTCGACTCGGTCACCTCGGCACGCATTTCAATGAGGTGACCGCATTTGCGGCACTTCATGCGCACCGTCTTGCCGGCGACCTTGTCGTCGGCAATCTGGTACTTGGCCTTGCATTGTTCGCAGAGAAACTTCACGCTCGAGGCCCCGCTGGGCTCACGTTAGCAGGGAAGGGCGCGCGCAGGCGAGCCGTCAAATCAGCTCGCGCAGGTGGTCGCGAATCGACGCACGTGCTTCGTCGTCGGGGGCCGCAGCTGCGCATCGCTCCCACATTTCGACAGCCTTGTTCTTGAACCCCGCCTTCTCGTAGAGGACGGCAAGGTTCTTGAGGGCCGGGAAGTGCCGCGGATTCAAATCGATGGCGCGTTCGAGGCCCTGAATACCTTCGTAGACTTGTCCCTTCTTGCCGTAGAGGAGCGCAAGATGAAAGTGCAGGCGGTATGCCAACGGATCGATGGCAACCCCGCGTTTAAGGTGATCGATCGCCACGTCGACCTGCCCCGCCTTGTAGGCCGCGACTCCCTCGCGCAGCGCGCTTTCGGCCTCGGCGGACATCGATTCTGGGTCACGTCCTTCCAGCGCCCGCCCCTCGCTCTGGGCAAGGAGCCTCTGAACGACCTCGAGGACATCCGTTACGCGAAACGGCTTCTCTAGGAATTCCTCGACGCCGTAGTTTTGCTTTAGGTCCTCCGCAATTCGCCAACCTCTGTACACCGCGCTCATCATCACGATCGGAATCCGCCCGTACTTTGCGCTGCCCTTGATTCTTCGGGCAATGTCGAAGCCGTGCAGCTCAGGCAGCATCGCGTCGAGAATGATGAGGTCCGGCACGTGATCTTTGACGAGCCGAAGCGCAAGAAGACCTCGATCGGCTTCGAGCACGCGGCGCCCCTTTTGGACCAAGAGTCGCTTTAGGAGTTTCCGTATTTCCTCGTCGTCGTCGACGACGAGCACGAGCTTGCCCGTCCCCGAACTTGCTACGCCGGCCGCTTCGGACGCCCCCTGACGGAGCTCATCGGGCAAATTGGCTACGCTCGACACTTCTTCTCCGACCGAGCCGAAGTCGCTTGTTGAGATCTGCGACTCGCGCGACGCCACTTCGACCGACTCCTGCACGACGACGGCCGGCTTTGGCGGCTCCGGCATCGAGGCAGCTGGCCGGGGTGCTGGTGGGCCGCCCGATCGGGGATGGACGGGCGGGGGAGGGCGCGGCGGACCTGCCTTGGCGGCGGCTGCGGGCGCCGCGCTTCTCGTGCTTGCTTGCGCTGCCGGAGGCGCGCCGCTGGTCGGCGGCCCGGCGGGCACCGAGGGCGTCAACCCGAGCTGCCGGAGCGTTTCGACCGGAACCCGTGGGCCTAGGTAGTGCCGTTCTCCGCGTGCACGCGCCTCATAGGCGGCCGCCAAGGTTCGAAGCAGCGTTGTGTGCACCGCGACGTAGGGAAATACCTTCTTACCGGTGACGAATTCGAGTTCGTCGATCACTCGCTTTGCCTGGGGATCGGCCACGGCGAGAAAGATGCGGTCGCCTCGAACGAGCACCGGCAAAATACGATTGCTTTCCGCCAACTCACGCGGCACTACGTCGAGGTGATCGAGCAGGATCGCAACCTGCAAAAGGTCGATCCCAGGTACGCCGTACTGTTCTGACAGGGCGCGGAGCGCGTCGATCTCGTCGACGTGGCCGTCGGCGATCAGTTGGGACGCCAGGGGCGCGGGTACCGGTGAGCGCCTTTGGTTGCGAAGGGCAGTCTCTAGATCTTGGGCGGAGACGAGCTTGCGCTGGAGCAGGATCTTGCCAAGGGGTCGCTTCTCGTCGCTGGACATCGTCTCGGGCCCCTCAGCGTAGAGTACTTGGCCGCGTAGGCGCGTACAACCAAGCGGCCTCGG
>WNFJ01108645.1_pt4 | contig 19573 bp, 18 predicted proteins | sample 5400461 | NCBI WGS metagenome assembly WNFJ01 (sample SAMN13153349, study PRJNA577476) | soil metagenome | isolation source: 115 cm saprolite on Douglas fir-dominated hillslope | place: USA:California | collected 2013-09-17
ACTTGACGCTCCTGCGTAATGCGCCGGTTTGCTTCGTCGAGTTCTTCAAGCAGACGACAGCAACTCAGATAGTATGGCTGTGCCGCCTCTGTCAAAGACACAGACCGCGTTGTCCGGTGCAGAACCCGCGTCTGGATGCTCGCTTCGAGCCTGGCGATCGCTTTCGAGATCGAACCCGTGGTCACATCCAGCGATACCGCGGCCTTGCTAAAGCTTTGATGCCGTGCAGCCTCAACGAATGCCCGCAACATGTAAAGTTGGTCCATCTCGTACCTCACTGGGAAATGCACAAAAAGAATATCCAGTCGCTAGACACTGCTATGGATAACGAGCTTTTAACGGCCTGGACATCGCTTAAGAACAGTTCTTTGACTTCGCGCGTCACCACGTACTAACTCAGGCATGCGTGCCGATATGAATCCAGTTCTTTAAACCGTTGGACATGGTGTCCTCTCGAAGTCGTAGCGCAATACATTTGCGCCGGACCGCGTTCTCCGAACGAGCGCGCCCTGTGCGCCTAGCCCGTGTCATAGCTGTTTGCAATAACTGGCACGCTGCCTGCGGTTCGGGAATCGATCAGGTGGTCGTCTGGAACGTTGCGCCGACGACTACAGGGTAGGCGCGAGCGTCACGCGGTTCCATCGTTCCATGTGGTGTGGCGTGTCGTGCGGTCGCATGGTTGTGCCGGCACCAGCCCGCCTGCTTCCTGGACTGCTTTCGTTTCGAGCGGCGGCGAATGCCAATAGGGTCCACAGTGCGACCCAAGGCAACCAGTTTAAGGAAGTGTGTGCGACGCGGCGACGGCGCGGAGAAATCCCGCAAACCACGCATGGCAAGCTGCGAATCCAGCGATATCGAGGATGGGTCAACTGACTGGCAGTGTCGGCGCGCGATGCTGCGCCGCCGCAATTGATGAGCGACAAAGAGAAAGAGACCTGCCTGCTATTTCCGAAGTACTTCGTCGATCTTCGCCAGCAGTTGCGCGTCGTCCACTGGTTTCTCGAAGAAGCCGGAAGCTCCGGACAGATATGATCTTTCCTTCAGATTATGCGTCGGGTAGCCGGTAATAAAAATGACCGGAATGACCCGCTTCCATTCGCATATCGACTTAAGAAGCGCAAAGCCGTCCATATCCGGCATCTGGATATCCGAGATGACGAGCCTCACGTCGCTTCGACGCGTGTCATTGAGAAGTTGGTCGGCGGACGAGAACATGCGCACCTTCCAGCTTGCGGAGCGCAGGAGACCGGCGATTGCCGATCGAAATGATTCATCGTCGTCCACGACCGCAATGACTGCCGAAGAGCGTTTTAATTTCATCTGGAATCCGGAGGACGTCAAAACGTGCCTTGAAGGCGTCAAATCCTCAGGACAAAGTACAGGGCCACAGATAAATCAGCAATAAGACCTTCGAATGATATGAGCGTCGATGTGTATTAGCCGGGGGTCCAACTCGCCCCTCAAAGAAAGCGGCCTGCGGGCACGCGAGTGGCGCCGTTTCAGTCGCGGTTGGGTGCGCGGCGCGCGCTCCTTTGTCGCCGGGCACGCCTGCGTGCCGTCGGAGTACGGCTTACGCCGAAGCATCACGCATGCAGGTGCTTAAAACCATGCGGCCGCGGTCGGGGTGCCCGGGCGCGAGGCTTCAAGGACATCCACATCTCTACCTGGTGCCGCTCCGGTCGGGCGAGACCTGCTGCAGCTTCCTGACGACGTCGGGTACAGAACGGGCCTTCAGCTTGCGCATCGCCTGCGCCCGGTGGATCTTGACCGTCACCTCGCTCAGCCCCAGGCGGTCGGCGATCTGCTTGTTCAGCAGTCCGTCGGCCACCAGGCTGATCACTTCCCGCTCGCGAGGCGTCAACTCGTCATAAGTCTGACGAATGCCAGCAACATGCCTCTCCTGGAGCCTGAATTCCCTGTCCCTTTTCAGCGCCGCAGCAATCGTATCGAGCAGATCCTGATCCTTGAACGGCTTCGTCAGGAAATCGAAAGCACCGGCCTTCATCGCCTTTACGGACATCTCGATGTCGCCGTAGCCGGTCAGAAATATGATCGGCAGGCGAATATTTTCCTTGAGAGTATCCTGCTGCAGGGTCAAGCCGCTCGCGCCTCGCAGTCGAACGTCGAGTATGAGACAACCCGGTACGTCCGACATCTCCGAGCCGAGGAAGTCGTCTGCCGATTCGAATGCCCGCACCTGAATTCCGACCGACCTAAGCAGCCCCACAAGCGCGGCTCGAATTGATTCATCGTCGTCGACCACATAAACCAGCGCGTCAGACAACGATTCACTTCCCGTTTCCACGTTGTCCTGTTTCATTGTCTGGTTTTCGGGAAATTGGGTTGCGGGAAACTATCCTCGATCCACCTCACATATTAAGCGTAGCGGGTGATTACCGCCACAGTTTGCGCACCGTTGCCTCGATTGCCGCCTGGCGCTTTACGGTATTGCCTTACTTAGAATCGAAGCCCAGCGCAAGGAAGGTTGGCGTCGACATTCCGGTCTGTGGGCAGTCCCTGCACCAACTGGCCCTCCGTCTGGCACTGCCGGATCATCGGCGTCTTCATCGAGGCGTCCCGCGCACCTTTGCCCCTGTCGAACGCCCCACTGCCGCCAATTGTTCAACTCACCGCTTGCACGTTCAGGTGCCTCGACCCTTCTCTTGAGTTCCTCGATGCTGCGTCCGTTCGTCCAGACGAAACGCTCATGCTATTCGACCACGCCTGCCATCGCTGACTGCAGCGGTTCCACGTCGTTGAGTGCAGACGCAAGAATCATCGCCCCGGCGTTAGCCGGTGCGAGTTTCGAACGTTGCGGATGGAAGATCAGATCCCCTCGTTTAATCCGTGCCCCGCTTATCGCGCATATCCCTGAAACCTTTGCCCTCGCGGCCCGCCAGATCTGCTCGCCGTAGGAGCAGCTCGTCGGATCTCTCCACGCAAATGTTGCAGTCGACGAGGTGGTCCGCTCAATAAGACTGACCACCTGATGATGTGAGGGATCAGCACTGAAAGCCGACTTGCAGCCAGAGGACGCGCGGCGTCTTGCAGTGAATGTCCTCTGATCGTCGACATCTGGAAGTTGTGACCCGGGCGACAAGAGTTGTATCGTCTGGATCCATGGATCGATTCCGCTAGCAGGCATCGTCCTGCTCCTTACGAAAGGTGACGTTTCATTTTCACTGCACAGGTCTCCGCTGGCGCGCATACCTTGAATGCGCTGAGCGAAAACGCTTTAGATCGAGCTGGACTTGAAGTCGCCGCGTTACGTTAACGTATGCAAAGTTCCGCTTCGTCACCAGCCGTTCGATTGGATACGCGATTCATCTCATCGTCAGGCCTTGCCATACCTTCGGATGCGGCGAGGCCCGGGATGCATTGTCATGTCGTCAGCGCGATCGCATAAGCTGCCACAAAGAAGACCGCGAAATCGCTCTACGAGAACCATGGGTCTTCAACCGCTGCTATTGCCAGCCCGGCAAGCGGGGTACTTTCGCTTCCAATTGAGTCTGCGCGACATCGAGACGTTGCACTTCGAGCGCGGGGTGACCGCGACGCTCGGGACGGTTCGCCGCCGGGTTATGGCGCGCCAGGAACAACTCTTTTTACACGACGGCCGTTTGTTCGACTCATGCGTGAAGCTACAGTACAGATGATTGCAGGGAGGGTCCGTCAAAAGCCAGGATGTTCTGCCGCATAAGGCGTTTCCTGTGAACCCGTAACGACTTTTCACTACGCGGCCCCATCGTGGCTCCGCACGGAGCAATCATGAAACTGCCACCTCTCGCCGCATCGCTGTGCGCCGCTTCCGCGATGACGCTGTCTGCGTACGCGCAACAACCGCCAGCGCCTGGCTACCACTACACCTTGCCTCTCGACATCGCCGTCGACGCCGCGAAGGAAGCGATTCGTGTGTGTGAAGCCAGACACTATTGGGTGACAGCGACAGTGGTCGATATGGACGGTGTGCCGCAAGTGGTCCTGCGTGGTGACCGAAGCACCGTACATACCGGAGAGTCCAGCTTCCGCAAAGCCTTTACGGTTGTGACACTGGGACCAGAGTTCGGATTCGACAGGTCAAGCGGATTTTTCGAGTTGGTGAAAACGAGTCCATACGCGCCGCAGCTTGCCACCGTTCACAACGTGATGGCATTGCCAGGCGCAGTAGCGTTCAAGGTGAACGGCGAAATAGTTGGCGCGCTCGGGATTGGAGGCGCCCCCGGCGGAGATAAGGACGAGGTCTGCGCGGAGGCCGGCGTCGCCAAGGTCGCCGACCGTCTTCCGCATTGAGTGATGGGCATCACTTTACCCCGGGGCCGGCACGCTCGGTGCGCTTTGCATGCAGGTCGTTTTTATAATATGGATTCCGAAATTATAAAAACATTTCCTCTGAATAAACGACTTCAGAATGATCTCCTGCGATGCAGCGCGATGCCGATTCTGTGCGATCAATGATGTGCGAAGAGGCCACCTTGCGCCGTAACAGCCTGACGGCTTCCCGATTGCTCGTTCCCCGGTGGTCATCCCGCCGTCCTCGTCACGTTGCTCGGGCTGTCGCTTAAGATGATGTGGTGAAGAATTCGAACTCGCTTTATCACGATCACCGCTTTCCGGCTCCCGTCATCGGTTGCGCTGTGCGCTGGTATTGAGGAAAAGTCAGTCTACCGAACTACTGCGATCCCAACACTTTAATGTGACAACGCCCGTCCACGGCCGGAAGCGTGAAGTAGAAGCGGGCGCCACCGTGGACGGACGCGTTGTCCACCGCGATGCGTCCGCCATGAGCATCAATGATGGTGCGGCAGATCGGTAAGCCCATCCCCATGCCGTTTTCCTTGGTCGTGAAGAAGCTCTGGAAGAGGCGATCGAGACGCTCCGGGGCGATGCCCGGGCCGCTGTCCTCGATGGAGCAGTACAGCGTGGCGGCGTCCGGCCTGTCGGTGCGAACGGTGATGGTGCGCTCCGGGCTTTCCGCCTGATCCATTTCCTGTATCGCGTTGACAACGAGGTTCACGATCACCTGCTGCAACTGGACGCGGTCGGCGCGCACCGTCGACGCGCCCGGCGCGAGCTGACGCAACACGATGACGCCGCGCGACTGGACTTCCTGACGCAGAAAAACGAGGGCCTCGTCGATGAGCTCGTCGAGCGGTGCGATCGTGTGCTGAGGCTCTCGCCGAACAGCCATCCCGCGAATGCGGCCGACAATATCCAGGGCGCGCCGCGCATCGACGGCTATGCGCTGGTTCGTCTCGCGCGCTTCGGCCACGTCGGGTACTGCCCGGTCGAGCCAGCGCAGCCCGACCTGGCAGTTCAACGCGATGGCGGCTAGCGGCTGGTTCAGCTCGTGGGCGATCGAAGCGCTCAGTTCTCCCAGCACCGAGATGCGTGCGGCGTGCGCGAAGTCCGCCTGTAGCCGCTGCAGCATGTCCTGCGCGCGAATGCGCTCGGTCAGGTCGACCAGACTGATGAGCGCGATGCCCAGATCGTCGGCCGTGCGGGAGCGCGCAACGGTGAAGAGGACATCGATGATCCGCCCGTCGAGCGTGGGCAACCGAGTCGTTTCCTGGAAGAGCGGTTCGCCGCGATACCGGCTTTCGAGCGCGCGCCGAAACGTGCCGGGACTCTCTTTCCAGACCCAGGACACGGCGCCGAGCAACGCGCTCCGATCTTTTGCGCCAAACATCTGCACCGCGTGGTGGTTGACCTCTTCGACGACGAGCATCTCCATCGCGCGGTTCAGCCAGCCGGGGTGCTCGTCGATGTAGGTCGACAGAACCTCGACGCCTTGCGAGCGCAGGTCCGTCAACATGGCGATCAAAGGCTGGGCCTCCATCTGCCACAGGCCGACTGGCATATCGCGAAAGAGGCTGCGATAGCGATGCTCGCTGCGCTCCAGCGCGGCGTGGGCCTGCTTGCGCACGGTGATGTCCATCAGCGCGATCCCGACGTGCGCCACCGCCTGCAGGTGCCTGATCGAGCCGTCGGGCATCAGGAGCCGATGCTCAACATCGAACGCCTCTTTGTCGTGCGCAGCGCGATCGAGCGCTTGCCGGACGAACGCGACGTCATCCGGATGGGTGCGGCCGAGCATCAGTTCGATCGTGGGCATGGTGCCCGGGTCATAGCCGAAGATTCGATAGGTCTCTTTGGACCAGAATATTTCGTCACTCGCGACATGCCAGTCAAAGCTGCCCGTGTGGCTTAGCTGCTGGGCATCCGCAAGCAGCGCTTCAGCGCGCTGCAGTTCCGCGTAGAGGCGTACGGTATCGAGCGACATGGCGGCCTGCGACGCCAGCAGCCGCAGCACGGAAGCGCGGGCGGGCGTGAACACGTCGACGGCCAGGTTGTTCTCGAGGTACAGCACGCCGATCAGCTTCGTCTGCTTGACGAGAGGCAGGCACAGGATCGACTGGCAGCCGTGACGGCGGATGTACTCGTCGCCTGAGAACGGACTCTGGGCCGACGCGTCATCGAGCAGCAGGCTGTCCCGGCTCCGGATGACATAGTGCAGGACAGATTCAGGCAGATCAGCGGCCTTGGTGCGCGTTTTCGGAAGGCGGACCTCGACGGTGTCGTGCGTCGTTGTCGCTTCCGCTTCGACGCGCAGTTCGTCACCGCGCATCAGGATCAGCACACCCCGGTTGGCGCCGGCGTGCTCGAGCGCGAGCACCATCAGCGTGTGAATAAGTTCGCTCATGTCGGTCCCGCTGAAGACCGCCTGCGACACCTTGACGACGGTGGCGAGGTCCAGATGCGCGACCGAGGTCTCGATCGTGCCGCTGGAGACCATCAGTTCCTGCCGCGGCGGCGCGCTGGTTCGATCCAGTTGACGGACCTTGCCTTCGGCACCCCAGTGGGCGTAGCAGGACCGCGCTCTGATGAGATACGCATCGGCGATCGTTTCGAGGCCGCGTGCCGCGTGAAATCGCGCGGCGAGTTCATAAGCCAGGGCCTGGTTCTGGATGAAGCCGTGTTCGCGGGCCGAGCGTATCGCGTCCTCGTAGAGATGCATGGCTTTGGCGTCACGGCCCTCGATGCGGGCGATCTCCGCCGAGACGAGTGCAAGGCGGTTTCGATAATTTGCGGGGCAGTGCTCCGCCCACATATCGAACTTCTTGAGTTTTGCTGCGAAAATGCGCCGGTATGCCTGCTGTTGTGCTGCGGATGCGTCCGGATAGATCGCCGCCAGGGTGAGCACATGGAAGAAGTGAAACGTTGCTTCAATCGACAGTGCCATGACAGAACTGAGGACCGCCTCAGCCCGGTCAGCGGCGTTCAATGCGTCGGCATACCGGCCATCGAGGAAGGCCAGCATCAGCTTCATGATGTGATAGCAGCCGATACCACAGCCGAAGTTTGCCTTGATGATTGCCCCGAAGCAGGCTGCTTCGTCGAACGTATCGTCTTTCAGCTTCAGCGTTTCGATCGTCTTGCCGCGGAGGCTGACGACGAATTGCTGCTCGAGCCGGATCGTCTCGTGGACTGCGTCGTTGTGGCTGTCCCGCGCGAGCGCAGCGTACTTTTCCGATAGCGTCTGCACGTCCTCGAGGACGGCCCCTTTCTCGATCGTCTGCCAGACCGCGTTGAATGCGAGGTTGCCCGCAAAAACGAGGTCGCCCACTTCCAGGCACGCAGCGGTCGCCCGTTCGAGAATCGGCAGGTTAGTCGCAATGTGGCACCGCCAGAAATTGACATGGCTGGCGTACAGGTGAAGCAGCTTTCCATACAGGCGCCGATTGCCGAACTTTTCGTTCAGGTGTAGCGACATTTCTGAAAATTGCACCGCGGTGGGGATATCGCCGATGCGTGAGACCAGCATTAACGCGTAATTGCCGTATGCAAAGCTTGAGTTGTCGGTATTGCCGTGCTGCAAGGAGAGGTTGACCGCCTTGAGGGTGAAGAGCGGGTAGAACACGGGCCGCGCGGAAAAGGCGCAGGGCATCGCTTCAACAAGCAGGTTGATGATCGCCCGGATTGCGGGGTCCGCCGCCACCGGCGCGTCGACCAGTTCGCCGATGGGACGCCCGGCCTGGTTGACTGGAACGTCCCGCAACGCGTCGCCGACGGCTGCATGGATGTCGTGATCGTTATCGGGAAAGACGATGCCGAAATCTCGGAGCGCTGCCAGCGCGACGGCGAAGCTCTCGTCATAGTCTCCCGCGAGCTGATACAACTCCATCTGCAGGCTGAACACCTTCGCGCGATCGAGATTGGAACTCGCTCTCGCAAGGATCATGTCGGCCAGCGCGTCGGCTTTCGCAAAATCGCCCGCCAGATACTCGCATTCCGAGAGCGCGAGATAGAGGTCGAACGTGCTGTCGTAGCGCTGTGTCCATGCATCGGGCGACAACAGCGCGACGCCCTGCGCCAGATAGCTGCGGGCAGACGCATAGGCCGTCGAACTCATCGCACGCCTGCCCGCGACAAGGTTCAGTGCAACGACCCGCTCACGCTCCGCCTCAGTCGCAATCAGCGCCGCGCCGCGATTGAGGTGGTTGAGGATGTCGAAGATGGCCTCTTCGAGCGCGTCTGGCGCCGTACGCGACGCGAGCGCCCGGCCGATCCGCAGATGCGCGGCGGCGCGCTCGTCGGTGGGGATAAGCGCATAAGCGGCCTCCTGCACGCGATCGTGCGCGAATTCATAGGCGTGCCCCACGCGAAAAACGAGGCCCGCCCGCACGGCTTCCCACAGGTTCGCGTGCATCGTCTCCTCCGATCCGCCCTGAACCCATGTCAGCGCGGTGACGTCGGCGACGTTGCCGAGGCACGCTAGCTGGCCCAACGCGTCGAGTGTCGGACGAGGCAAGCGGCTCAGCTTCGCGGCCATCAGATCGGCGATGTTCTCGGTGAAGCCCTTCGCGCGTATGCGCGGCAGATGCCAAGTCCACACTGCGGCGCTGTGGTCGAACGCGAGCAGGTCCTCGTCGGCGAGCGCCCTCAGAAACTGGATCGCGAAGAAGGGATTCCCGCCCGTCTTCTCATGCACCAGCTGCGCGAGCGGTGCGGCGCTCGCGCTGTCGCAGTGAAGCGAATCGGCGACCATCTGCGTGACACTGTCAGGCATGAGCGGCGCGAGCGCGATCTGCTGCACCTTCCCTTCAGCGTTGCGAATCGAGTCGAGCGTGCGCGCAAGCGGGTGCGACGCATCCACCTCGTTGTCCCGGTAAGCGCCGACCAGCAGAACGTGCCGTACTTCCGGATGCGTGACGAGGTGTTCGAGCAGGTCGAGCGTCGCCGTATCGAGCCATTGCAGATCGTCAACGAACAGCGCGAGCGGATGCTCGCGCCGCGCGAACACCCCGAGAAATCGGCGGAAAACGAACTGGAAGCGGTTTTGCGCGTCTTGCGGCGGGAGAGCCGGAACGGACGGCTGCTCGCCGATGATGAGCGCAAGCTCCGGGATCAGATTCACGATCAGTTGACCGTTCGGCGCCAGCGCTTCCACGAGCGCGCGCCGCCACGGTTCGACTTCTGCATCGCTCTTGCTCAGCAGGTCGCGCACGAGCGACTGAAAGGCTTGTGCAAGGGTGAAATAAGGGATGTCGCGCTTGTACTGGTCGAACTTGCCGGAAGCGAACAGGCCGCGCGGGGGCACGAGTATCCTGTGCAACTCGTTGACGACCGACGACTTGCCGATCCCTGCATAGCCGGAGATGAGCACCAGTTCGGTTGTGCCGCCCGCCACGATCCGATTGAACGCCGCGACAAGGGCTTCGATCTGCGGCTCGCGTCCGTACAGCTTTTCGGGGATCAGCAGGTGGTCGGATATGTCGTGCGCACCGAGCGGAAACGAGGCAATTCCGTGGTGCGCTTCCCATGCTTCGAGGCAGGACCGGAGGTCCGCCTCGACACCCGCCGCGGTCTGGTAACGGTTCTCCGCAGTCTTTGCGAGGAGCTTCAGAACGATGCGCTCTACTGCCTCCGGAATGCCGCCGACGCGTTCGCCCGGCGGCGTGGGCCTGCGGGCGATGTGGCAATGAATCCACTCCATCGGGTCCGATGCCGTGAACGGCAGCGACCCGGTGAGCATCTCGTACAGGGTGACGCCGAGCGAGTAGAGGTCGCTGCGCGCGTCGATCGACCGGTTCATGCGGCCCGTCTGCTCGGGCGCCATGTACGCGAAGGTGCCCGCGACGATCTCCGGCGGCGCGGGCGGCTGGTGTTCGTGCGGCAACTGCGACGCGATGCCGAAGCCGGTGAGCCGCACGTTGTCGTTGTCGTCGACGAGCACGTTCGCCGGCTTGATGTCCTTATGGACGAGGCCGCGCCGATGAACGTGGCCGATCACGCGCGCGAGGTTGACGGCGATACGCAAAAAGCGCGTGAGCTCGAGCGGCCGGCCAAGCATGCGATTGAGGGGCTCGCCGCCGTCGTCGTCGAGAACGAGCACCGGCGGCGTTCTGCGCAGGTCGAGCGCGAGGGGCAGGGCAGCCCACCTGGAGTCGAGCATCGAGGCCAGCGCGTACTCGTGTTCGAGGCGTGCAATGCTTTGGGACGCTGCGCGGGTGGCGACCAGCGCGAACACCGAGACAGGATTGCTGGGTCGCCGGGCACGATACAGCGAGAAGTCGCCGTCGTTGTGCAGCGGCTCCAGCTCATATCCGGTGAGATCCATTGAGCCCCCTTGTCTAGCAGCGAACGCCAACCGGTGGTAATTTTCCACACTTCTCAACTTTCTGACTATTGCACGCCGCTCAACAGGTGGCATTAAGTTATTTGAAAGATGGTGAGATGCTGGCGTAAACAAAAACCTGTGGCGGATTTGCAGCTTTTTAGCCTGGGCATCATGGGTTCTCAATTCGATCAACCCGATGCTTTATCCAATTCGATATCGCCGCGCAATTCAGTAATGCCCATTGCGAATACTATCGCGGGTTGCTCGGGTGCCGGGCTGCGCCGCCTTCAGGAAACTCCTTCGGTTGTTCGGGGAATCACGCATAGGGCGCGGGCAGTTTGATGCGTGGTATCGCAAGCGACATGGCCAGTCGACTTATGTCCCAAATAAACCCTGCCAGTTCGCGGGCAATCGTCACGACCGTGATATTGATGGGCTTGCCGCGTGCTTGCCGCCTGTCCCGAGGCACCGCGCAAGATCGTGACTGATCAACTGCGCAGCTATCCAGCCGCGAAGGCTGAAATCCCTGAACTGGCAAACGTGAAGCCGTCTTCGTCAAAGCCAGGCCCGAGTGAACAACCGCGCCGAAAATAGTCATCAGCCAACGCGTGAACGCGAGCGTCGTATCCCCAAGGGGACTTCCCGCGGGGCGTGCGTGGTTTCCGCGATCCCGAACGCACGCAAGCGTTCCTGTCGAGCTTCGGACCGGCAGCACTTCGCACTGAAGCGACATCTACTGCGTGCGTCGCGCTACCGCAAACAACTCGGCGAACGTTTTGCCGCGTGACGTCGTTTCACCGAGCTTAGCCAAAATCCGTCTGGCTTTTGAGGAAAAGTCAGTCTACCGAACTAGTGCGATCCCAACACTTTAATGTGACGCCATCGTGACCAACATTGACGACCTCATCTGCTCGCGCACTTGCGCGATCTTGTCTCTCAGTCGATTCGTCTTCGCTTCCAGTTCCGCTGGTTGCGTACGGTCGGCAGTCTCCGGTGCATTCAGGTAGCGCTGGATGCTCTCCTCGATCTGCTGCTGACGCTTGTCGAACTTGCCCGCTGTGAAGTTGCGGTCGCGAGTGTTGACGGCTTTGAACTTGCTGCCATCGATGGCAACCAGTGCTTGCGAGAACAGCTTGAGATCGCGGCACGGAACGACGAACCGGCGACAGACATTGCGAATGCCTGTGCTGTTGTCCCGGCGGAAGTTGGCAATCGTCTTGAAGTCCGGTGCCAGACGACCCGTGAGCCACATCAACTCAACGTTGCGCTGGCATTTGCGCTCCAGACGACGACTCGACTGAATCCGGTTCAGGTATTCTTCGGATAATTCCCTTTCCTGGCGTTCGGAAAGTCGATTGGAACGCGTAGCGTTCGGCCGCCGCCTCCATTGTTGTCGAACTCAAAACTGTGAATTCGCCGCTGCTCCGTTGATGTCTAGCGCGAAGTGTCTAAAATCAGTTTCGTGGAGAAACCGTTCGCACGCTCATCGTTCGAACTGAATCGCATGATTTTTGTGCCATGTGGAGCATCAGATGAACATCCTGGACCTCGCTCGAAAATCGGGAATAACGGTTGTTCTTGACGCAAAGATTGGACGTCAGGAATACCGCACTGTGCATGGTTCCGTCGAAGCGCTGGAGCGCTTTGCCGAGCTTGTTGCTGCGTCTTTTCATGACGAGCAGGCAGAGCAGGTTTGATGCGTGTCGAGAGCATCGGCGCGATCCAGTTCATCCATGTAGCGGCCGATGCCTTGCTCGAGTTGCTCCATGCGAGCCTGGAGTTTGCGCTCAGTGAAGTTCTTGTCGCGGTTGTTGACCGCTTTGAATTTGCTGCCATCAATGGCAACCGTCGCATCTGAGAACAGCTTCAACCGCCGGCAAAACACTACAAACTCACGGCAGACTTTGCGGATCGCATCGCCGTTGTCCTTTCGGAAGTCAGCGATGGTCTTGAAGTCTGGAGTCAACCGGCCCGTCAGCCAGATCAGTTCGAGATTGCGCTGTGCTTCGCGCTCGAGGCGACGACTCGATTGAAGCCGATTCAAGTACCCATAGATGTAAATATAGGCGATCAACTCGTTTTCACACACCCGACCCGTTGCCGTCATTCATGTCGCCGCGACGAAAGCGATCGTTCTCAAAGCCCAACGGCCATTCAATCGTGCACGATCACTGAACCTTCAGACGCATCGCACAGGCAACTCACAATGTGGCTTGCCGACTGAACACAGACGCGCTCCTGCCGCGTCAGTCGTAGGTTAAGTCCGGCTGAGTTCCACGCGCCCGATCGCCGCCGCCTCTCGTCACACGCCTTCGACGAGAACGGCGCGATAGCGCGCGCCCCTGAACCGATGCTGCGCGACCTCCTGATACGCCGGGCTGTCGTACCACGCACGCGCGGCCGCCGTCGACGGGAACTCCACGATCACGACGCCCTCTGGCGCGTCGCCCTCAAGGGCCTGCTGAGGTCCGTAGGCAGCGAGAAACTTGACAGGATGACCTTTGAACGTCTCGCTCACCTTGCTTTGGTAGATGTCGAGCTCACCCTGATCCTGCGTGCTTTCCCTTGTGAAGACTATATAAGTCGCCATGGCGTACGCTCCTGCGATGGTGTGAAGCTGGGCACGATGATGCGATGAAACCGTATTGGACCCTCGATACGCAGCGTCGGCGCATGGCCGAACCGTCCTTGGGCGAGCGAATCACCCGGTCCTCGCAAACAGACGTTCGCGATGCGCTCGTAGCGAACAGTTTTGAAATACCGCTCCCCACGCGTGCTTCGCCAGCGGGAAAATTCACCAACCGAAGCGTGACCACGTGTCCGGTCATGCAGTGAAAGTTCATGCGTTCGCACCGTTCCGAACAAAGCCAATCCCCGCGACGGTTACCCGGGTGTCGTCGCATGAATCGCCTTCAAGACCTGGCTGGTGAACCTGGTGTCGCCCACTTCGATGTCTCCGGACAATCGCACGGTAACCTCCTGCAACAGCCAACCGTTGCCGTCCGGATCGCTGAACGAAGCGTACGAGGCGTAACTTTGTCGTTGCGGATTTAGGCCGCTAACCACGCATTTCGCGTCAGCATGGTGGAACACGCCGCCCGTGTCGTGGAATGGCTCGCTGATCTCGATGCCACGACGCAGCAGTTCGTTGCGGACAGCCTCGATGTCGGAGACGATGAGGTAAAGCCCCTGGGCTGAGCCAGGCGCGGCCGCGGTAATGTTCTTGCCGAAGATGACTGAGCATCCGGAGCCGGGCGGCGTGAACTGGATCACGCGGTAGTCGTCCCCTGCCTTGAAGTCGATATCAAGCCGCCAACCCAACTCGCCATAGAAGCGCTTGGCGCGATCGACGTCCGAGACAGGGATGACGACGATCTCGAGCTTCATGTCGAACGTGCCGGCCCCCACGGTCTCAACCCCATGTTCGCTGCGCATCGGAATGTTGCTCATGTCTGGCTCCTTAGAGGCGTTGACTATCGGTTCCCTGGTTCACCGCTTCGGGTATGTGAAAACACAATACGTGAAAACACAACGTGAAAACACAACACGTGAAGACACAATCTTTTGCATTGATGCCAGCACGAAAATGACGACGTAGTCGCCACGGCGCCAAGGTGCCGCCAATGCGTTGGTATTCGGAGCCGCATCGCGCTACAGCCTTGCGGAAAGTAGAGGCCGCACGCATTGATCTGGGCAAGCCGGCTTCGCTTCATCGAAAGCCGGAACCGCGCCAGAAACGGCTTCGTATAAGGCGTTGAAGTTGACCGGCGAAGCCTTATTCATACCATCGCATGGTCTGGCGATACCATCGTCTGATGGCGCGCGACCCGGGAGCAGGAGGTAAATACAGGCGTTCATCGCATCTGTCGGCGACAAGAGGCCCCTATGACAGCGTCCTCTTCATCGTGACCGGCGGCCCGCCGTCCCCTAAGCTCGTGCGGGCCAATTTTCCGGCAAGGCGATGACCACAAGCATCTGATCTGAGCAACGACTTCCACTTCGAGAATTCCCCACGGCTATGCCGCGTTTAGGCATTTGCGTCAATGAACGGAGATTGCAATGAAAATCCTGTTGGTTTTGACTTCGCACAACGTGCTTGGAGATACCGGCAAGCCGACTGGCTTCTGGCTTGAAGAGTTCACCGCTCCCTACTATGCGTTCAAGGACGCCGGTGCAGAGGTCACAGTGACCTCGCCCAAGGGTGGTCATCCACCGATCGATCCCAGAAGCGACGATCCGGACAATCAGACCGACACGATGCAACGCTTCAAGAAGGACCCTGCGACCCAGAAGGTGTTGGCCAATAGCGTCAAGCTCGCCGACGTCAAGGCGGCTGACTACGATACGATCTTCTACGCTGGCGGCCATGGCCCGATGTGGGATCTGACCAATGACAAGAACTCGATCGCCTTGATCGAGGCTTTCTACAACGCCGGCAAGCCGGTCGCCGCCGTCTGTCATGGCCCTTGTGTTCTGCTAAAAGCCACCTACGAGGGACAACCTATCGTCAAGGGAAAGCGCGTCACCTGCTTTACCAATGATGAGGAAGAAGCCGTAGGCCTGACCAAGGTCATGCCCTTCCTCGTCGAGGACGAGCTCAAGCGTCTGGGCGGCCACTTTGAAAAGGTGGAAAACTGGGCCGTGTTCACCATTGTCGACGGGCGGCTGATAACCGGCCAGAACCCGGCCTCATCTGGTCCGACTGCCAGGGAACTGCTCAAGGTTCTGCAGGCCTAGTTCTAATCCGGCGCGGGCCATGGAGCCCGCGTGCATGTGTCGGCGATAGGAGCCCTCCAATGTAAGCGACGACGACCCCCGTTCAGATTAGAGTTGCCCAGCGGTCCCCGGCCTATTGGCGTGTCACGATCGACAACCCGCCGATCAACGTCATGGGCCCGCCAATGGTCGCGCAGTTCCATGAGCTCATCAACGCTCTCGAAGCCGACGAGCATGTCAGGGTCGTGGTCTTCGACAGCGCGGTGGACGGCTACTTCCTGAATCACGCAGATTTTGACGCCGGGCTCGAGGATCTGACCGCCATGCCGCCCGGACCTACAGGCTTGCAGCAATGGCCGGACTTCCTCGTGCGCCTGACACGCGCGCCCGTCGTCTCCATCGCCCTCATCCGCGGGCGGGCGACGGGCAATGGCAGCGAGATCACGCTCGCCTGCGACATGAGTTTCGCCAGCCGGGAAAAGGCCATCATCTCGCAATGGGAGGTGGGCGTGGGGATGGTCGCCGGCGGCGGCCCCATGGCCCGGCTGCCCCAGCTTATCGGCCGTAACCGCGCCCTCGAGGTGCTCCTGAGCTCGGAAGACATCAGAAGCGACCAGGCTGAGGCTTACGGCTACGTGAACCGCGCACTGCCCGATGCCGAGCTCGACGCATCCGTGGACGCGCTGGCGACCCGGATCGCCGGGTTTGACAAGTGGGCAATCGCCAACACCAAGCGCCTCGTCAATACCAGCCTCCCACCGGACGTCGAACTCGGCGCCGGATGGGACGCGTGCATCGCGTCGCTAGGGCGGCCCGCCGCGCAGGAGCGCATCAAGGCACTGCTCGCGCGTGGGTTCCACAAGCCGGGGGATGTCGAAAATCGGCTCGGATACTACATTGGCCAACTCGCGGACTAGGCCGGCGCGCTACGAGGTCTCTCGCCGCGCCGGTAGAGCCGACAGTCGACCAGGTGGTGGCGCCGCCCTGTTGCTGGAGGAGAATTAGCGATGAGCAATGAATCAATACCGGGCGGCGGTACGCGCTTTCCTCGACCGGCAGAAGATGCGAGCCGCGTCGTCGACGACTTGGCCGACGACGACCCGTACGTGATTGGCCATCCACGCTACCATCACATGTTTCCGGTCCTCACGGAGGCCGAACTCGGCAGACTGCGCCGCTTCGGCAGCCTGTCGCGCTACGCCAAAGGCACAATGCTCTATCGTGCGGGAATCCGCAGTCCGGGAGTGTTCGTCATGCTGTCGGGCAAAATCCGGATAATCGCCCGTAATGGTCTCGGCCTCGAACGGATCATTCACACCTACACCCAGCGCGGCGAGTTCACCTCGGATGTCGGCCAGCTTTCGCCCAAGCCCGCGGTGGTGGACGCGCATGTCCTCGAAGATGTCGAAGCGCTATTGGTGCGACCCGACGACCTCACCACCATGATGATCAGTGAAGCCGATCTTGGCGAAAAGATCATGCGCGCCCTGATTCTGAGGCGGGCCATGGTGATCGAGCGCGTGCCCGGCGTCGTTCTTGTCGGTTCGTCCGGTAACGCTAGACTCCTCGCGTTGCAGAATTTCCTGCGCCGCAACAACTTTCCGAACACGACGCTCGATGCGGAGCAGGACGCTGAAGCCGCCTTGCTACTCGAACGCCTGACGCCGCAACCCGACGACTTCCCGCTCGCCGTTTGTCCGGATGGCACCGTGCTGCGAAACCCCGATGCGGGACAGCTCGCATCGTGTCTCGGACTGATTCCCGACTTCGACCCGGCGTACGTCTACGATGTGGCCATTGTCGGCGCGGGGCCCGCGGGACTTGCTGCTGCCGTCTACGCGGCATCCGAGGGATTGTCGGTGGTGGTGCTCGACTGTCGCGCACCCGGTGGCCAGGCCGGTACGAGCGCGCGCATCGAGAACTATATGGGCTTCCCCGTCGGCATCACGGGTCACGATCTTGCGGCCCGCGCGTTCATCCAGGCGCAGAAGTTCGGTGCCGATATCGGCATCCCGTGCGAGGTCTCGGCCTTGTATTGCGACAGGCAACCGCATGTCGTGGAACTTGACGACGGCCACCGCATCACCGCGCGCACGGTGGTCATTGCGAGCGGCGCAGAGTATCTGCGACCGGCCGTCGAGGACCTCCCGCGTTTCGAACGCTGCGGAGTCTACTACTGGGCTACGCCGCTCGAGGCAAGGCTGTGCCGCAAGGAGCCGGTGTTGCTGATTGGCGGTGGCAATTCTGCAGGGCAGGCAGCGGTGTTTCTGGCGTCGCACGCCGAGCACGTGCATCTGTTCATCCGAGGCCCAAACCTTGAGCACAGCATGTCGCACTACCTGATCGAACGCGTCATATCGCTGCCAAACGTGACGGTTCATACGCGTGTCGAACTGACCGCGCTCGAAGGGGGTACGCGTCTTGAGCGCGTACATTACCGCGGCGCCGGCGGCATTGAAGGAAGCATGACGACACATCACCTGTTCGTCTTCATTGGCGCAGAACCGAATACTGACTGGCTCAAGACATCCGGCGTCGTGCTCGACAGCAAGGGATTCGTGTTAACGGGCACGGACCTCCCGGAAGGCAGCGTGCAATCAATGCCGTTGCAGACGAGCGTCGAGGGAGTTTTCGCAATCGGCGACGTTCGTTCTGGATCGACCAAACGAGTCGCGTCGGCGGTGGGTGAAGGCGCGGGCGTGGTGGCGCAGATTGAAGGGTTCCTGACCAGTGCCTGATGAATGCTTTTTTTGTGCCCGCGGCGCCTGACACCGCACTCGGACTAGCGAAAGACGAAACCAGGGTTTGGATCATGGCAATAATCCCCAATCGCGATCGGGTCCACGTCGCGACGACAGAGAGCGTAAATTTCTTCGCTTATTGTGAGGGAAAGCTATGCGCGTTCACCAAAACTGAACGCCATCAGTTCGAGTCGGGTGCGACACGAGTTGCCATAGTGGCATCGATCATCCTGGTGATAGAACTGGTTTTGCTTCGGTAATTCGACCAAACGTGTTGCGTCTGCAGTAGGCGAAGGCGCAGGCGTCGTGGCGCAGATTCAAGGTTTCCTGCCGTGGCTGGTGAACGGCACCCGCAGGATGCCGCGATGCGTCTACCGAACGGCCATACGGCAGCATCGGACGCCGGTAAGCCGAAGGCGGCCTTTTTTCGAAAGGCAATAATCGCAAACCATCGATTACGTCGAGGATGACATGCCAAGAACATACGAAACCGTTACGCTCGAAGACGCAAAGCGGATGTTGTCGGCCGCGGAGGCAAAGGCCATGAGCTTGGGGATCGCTTACAACGTCGCTGTGGTCGACGCTGGCGGCCATTTGGTGGCCTTCCTGCGACAAGATGGCGCGCTCATTGGCAGCATCGATCTAGCCATCACTAAGGCGAAGACAGCGAGAATCTTCGATAAAGCCACCTCTGATCTGGCGAGACTCGCTCAGTCCGGCATGCCCCTCTTCGGTATTCAGGGAAGTAATGCCGGTAAAGTCGTCATCTTTGGTGGCGGCGTTCCCATCGTCTTGAATGGAAACATTGTCGGTGCCGTGGGAACTAGCGCGGGGACTGTTGAGCAAGACATCGCAGTTGCAGAGGCCGCGTTAGCCGCGCTTGAGGGCCCAACAAGTTCGTTCAGTGAAACACTTTTAAATCGGAAAGGCCCTGAAGGAAGCGCAGACTAGGCGATGAGAATACTTGTTATGCAGGAAGATCCAGAGTGTCGAGCCGCAGGCGGCTTGCTCTTCTTCAGGATGCGATCCCAGATGAATCCGGCCGCCAACACTGCCAGAAACACTGCGACCCACGGCAGCGACACATACATGCTGGAGTTCAGCTCTCTATCTCCCGAAGAAAGGCGAGAAGATCAACATTCACCCGCAACCTATCCGTGATCCCAATAGCGTGACCGCTTCCTTCGTATTCAATGTAGCGCGCGGTCGCAATCATGCGCATGGCGACGTGCGCCGTGATTTCGGGAGGCACGTTGACATCGGAGCTACCATGCATGATCAGAGTCGGAATCGTCATGCTGCCGAAATCGCGACGAAAGTCGGTGTCGGACCATGCCCGTGCGCACTCGATGATGGCGCGCAGTGACGCCTGACTGGCGAGGAAGGAATACCATTCGAGCACGCCGCGCGAAACCGCGGGCTCAGCAGAAGCGCCGTTGAAGAAGCCTTCCCGGAAATCCGAAAGAAATCCATGACGATCCTCTTCAAGCGCCTTTAG
>WNFJ01023563.1_pt2 | contig 19572 bp, 19 predicted proteins | sample 5400461 | NCBI WGS metagenome assembly WNFJ01 (sample SAMN13153349, study PRJNA577476) | soil metagenome | isolation source: 115 cm saprolite on Douglas fir-dominated hillslope | place: USA:California | collected 2013-09-17
CGGAACCGTGGTGGCCCAGAATTTCTACAACATCGCCGCCGAGCGAGCCCTTTCCAGCTTTAACCAGACGCATCGCTTCGCCGCCGACTACTACTACGAACTGCCCGTGGGCAAAGAGAAGAAGTGGCTGAACAACGACAGTTGGGCGCAGAAGGCTTTCGGAGGATTCTCCTTCAGCGGCAATGTCACCCTGGCTTCAGGATTTCCCTTTTCTCCCCGGATATTTGGCCGCGCCGGCGATCTGAGCCGCGGCGTTACCGGATCGGCGCGTCCCGACGTTGTGCCCGGACAGTCTATCCAAATCGGCGACTCGGGCATCCAGCAGTGGTTCAACATTCACGCTTTCACGGCGCCTTCCGGGCCCTTTGGCGATGCCGGGCGCAACATCATTATTGGTCCGGGAACCGTCGGCGTGAACATGGCGTTATCCAAGACCATCCAGGTGAAAGAAATGCAGAGTCTGGAGCTCCGTCTCTCCGCCAACAACGTTTTCAATCACGCGAGCTTCACCTCCATTGACACCACCGTGGGTTCGCCGACGTTCGGGCAGGTAGTGGCCGCTGGCCCGATGCGCACGGCGCAAATCACCGCCCGGTACCGGTTCTAGGCTATGTACACACTTGGACATTCTTCACCCTTGCGACAGATGACAGCCGCGGTGCTGGCAGGTGCGCAGGCCCCGCCCCAGCAGTCCCCGCCCCAGCAACCGGCCGGCCAGGGCTCGTTCAAGTTCAGGGTTGAGAGCGAACTGGTGCTGGTGAACGTGGTGGCGCGAGACAAGCAGGGAAAGCCGGTGACCGACCTCAAGGCTGCGGACTTCACCGTCCTCGAAGAGAGCAAACCACAGAAGATCAGCAGTTTCGATTTCGAGAACCTCGACACGACTCCGATGACGGCAAGTTCCGGCCCTTCGCAAGCAGGCGTTGACGGCCAGCCGCCGGCGCCGGCCAAGCCGATCCTGACGCGCAAAGACGCGGAAGACGCGCTGAACAACAAGCGGGTAATCGTGCTTTTCTTTGACCTCGGCTCCATGAGCCCCGATGAAACCCAGCGCGCGGTAGATGCGGCCAAGAAATATGTGCAGAAGAAAATGACGGCCGCGGACATGATCGCCATGGTTTCGTTGGCCTCGTCTTTGCGGCTGGACCAGGACTTCACCAACGATCAGGCGCGGTTGCTGCGCGTATTGAACCGCTACACACATGCCGAAGGCCAGAGCATGGACAATGGACCCACCGGCGATGCCGACGGCATCGAAGAAACCGGCAACGCTTACACGCCCGATGAGACCGAGTACAACCAGTTCAATACCGACCGCAAACTGCAAGCGCTGCAATCGATCAGCCAGGTGCTTTCTCATTTCACCCAGAAGAAGTCGATCATCTACTTCTCCAGCGGCATGACCCAGACCGGAATCGAGAACGAGGTGGCCCTCCGGGCCGCGGTGAATACCGCTATCAAGGCCAACGTGGCCATTTACACCCTCGATGCCCGCGGATTGGAAGCCCAGCCCCCCGGCGGCGCAGCCCAGACCGCCAGCCTGCGCGGCACCGCCATGTATTCGGGTAATGCCGTGCAGAGCGCGCTGGAATCCAACTTCGCGAGCCAGGAGACCCTCACCACTCTGGCCGCTGACACCGGCGGCAAAGCTTTCCTTGACAGTAACGATCTGGGCCAGGTTTTTGATCGCGTGCAGAGAGACACTTCTGCTTACTACGTCCTGGGATACCGCAGCAACAATCTTCTTCGCGACGGCAAGTACCGCCGCATTCAGGTGAAGGTGAATCGTACCGGTGTGAACCTTGAATTCCGCAAGGGCTACTACGCGCCCAAAGACTTCCAGCACTTCAACGCTGAAGACAAAGAGCAGCAAATGGCGGACGAACTGGCCTCTGAGCTGCCGAACACTGACGTGGTGCTCTATATGGCTGCCTCCTATTTCCGCCTGGACGATCGCCGCTTCTACGTGCCTGTGGCCCTGGTGGTGCCGGGATCACAGATTCCCTTCACCAAGGGCGGCGACAAGGACAAAGCGTCGCTGGACATTATCGGCGAAGTTCTTGACGAGTTGAAACGGCCGGTAGGCAGCGTGCGCGAGACAGTCAAGCTGTCGCTCGATGTTTCACAGGAGGTCCGGCGCAAGAACGTCCAGTACGGCACCGGCTTCATCCTCCCTTCGGGCAAGTATCGTTTCAAGTTTGTGGTGCGGGAAAACCAGAGCGGACGACTGGGATCGTTCGAAACCGAATTCATCGTCCCCGACATCAAGAAGGCCCCATTGAAGATGAGTTCGGTGGTCCTGGCCAGCCAGCGCCAGCCCTCCACCAGGAAGACGCAAAACCCTCTGGTGCGCGACGGCAGCGAACTCGTCCCGAATATCGCCCACGTCTTTACGTCCGACCAGCACCTCTACATCTTCTATGAGGTGTATGACCCGGCGCGGGACAAAGGGCTTGAGCCAGGGTCTCCGGAGCGCGCCGCCAATGCGGGCGTAAGCGAGCAGCCGAACGCAAAAGATAAAGAAAAGGCCGGGCAGGTGAAGAACTCTATCCATCTGCTGACCAGCATTGTGTTCTTCAACGGCAAGGTGAAAACCTACGAAACGCCGCTGGTCGAGGCGCGACAGCTCAACGCGGCAGAGCGCAAGGCGGCGGTATTTCAGTTTGATGTCCCGCTCAACCAACTCAAGCCCAGCCTTTATACCTGCCAGGTCAACGTGATCGACGATGCCGGCGGAACCTTCTCTTTTCCCCGTCTGCCCATACTGGTTCGCGAAAAGACAGCCACCCCGTCGCCTGCCACCACCGCTGCCGGATCGCTTTCGAGCAGCGGAGAAAGATGAGGGAGCACGTAAGTAGCCATCAGGATCAGGTCCTCATCTGCAAAAGGAGCATAACCACAGTAACTTGTCCCTCCAAGACCTGGCCGGTTACCGTGACATCTCTAGCAGGGCAGGAACAGCATGTCCCGTCGGGACACTGATTCCGGACCCGGGGAGGTCCCGATGGCAGCAGGCGACATTACCTTTATTGAGTGCCCTTACGGCGATTCGTTTCCGGTTCGTAAGACCGCGACTCGCTCTTGCGGAATCCAACAAATCGTTTGTCCCCGATGCGGCCACGGCTTTGACATTATGCTGCCCGAATCGGTGGAGCGGCTGTCCCAGGAAGCTCTGATAGCGCCAGCCGCCGGGGAAGCATCTCCGCTCCGCCGCTGATAGTCCTCTACCCGAAGCCCGGCCGTGCGCCGCGGTAGACCGACCATTTGACAGTTCTCAACGCCCTGTTCACGGGCCGTGTTACTCTTTAATTCCTTTCACAACCACCTTATGAACCACGCCCAACCCTCGCATTTTGATCTTCAGGCGGCAGCCAGGCAAACCATGTTGGAAAACGGATTTGAGCCGGATTTTCCGCCGGCCGCCCAGCAGCAGCTGGCACAACTGAAAGGAAACCTGCCAAAACTGGCCCCAACGCAGGAAGTCCGCGATCTGCGCAGCCTTCTCTGGTCTTCCATCGACAATGACACCTCCCGCGATCTGGACCAGATCGAAGTTGCGGAGAGAATGCCCGACGGAACCACCAAGGTGCTGGTCGGGATCGCTGACGTTGACGCTTTCGTAGAGCAGGGTTCGCCCATCGACCAGCACGCGGCCAGGGAAACCACGACCGTTTATACCGGCGTGCGGAATTTCCCGATGCTTCCCGAAGAACTCTCCACCGGCGCAACGTCGCTGCTGGAAAGTGCGGACAAGCTGTGCATGGTCATCGAGTTCGTGGCCGATCGTCAGGGGCAAATCTCCGCGCCCGGTCTCTATCCCGCTCTCGTCCGCAACAAGGCCCAGCTTACGTACAACGGGGTCGGCGCGTGGCTGGAAAACAGGGGCGCTGCGCCACCCAAAGTCGCCGCTTCCACCGAACTCGAAACCCAGCTCCGTCTGCAGAGTGAGGTTGCGCAGGCGCTCAAGAACGAACGCTACCGTCATGGCGCGCTCAATATTGAGACCACCGAGGTGCATCCCGTGGTGCTGAATGAGCAGATCGTCGACCTGGTGAAGCTGGAGAAGAACCGCGCCACGGAGCTGATTGAGGATTTCATGATCGCCGCCAACCGGACGGTCGCGCTTACGCTGGAACAGCACAAGGTGTCTTCCATCCGGCGCGTGGTCAAGACCCCGGAACGCTGGGACCGCATTGTCGCTCTGGCCGCACAGCAGGGTGGTCATCTGCCCGCGCAGCCTGATTCGAAGGCGCTCAACGATTTCCTGCAAGCGCGCAAGGCCGCTGACCCGGACCACTTTGCCGACCTTTCTCTGGCCGTGATCAAGCTGATGGGCCCGGGCGAATACGTGCTGGAACGCCCAGGCGAGCCCGCGCCCGGACACTTCGGCTTAGCGGTCCAGGATTACACTCACTCCACGGCGCCCAACCGGCGCTTCGCTGACGTGGTGACCCAGCGCCTGATCAAGGCGGTGCTGCGAGGCCGTCCAAGCCCTTATACGGATGACGACTTGTCCCAGATCGCCCGCAACTGCACGGACAGAGAAGACGCGGCGCGCAAGGTTGAACGGGCCATGTCAAAGCGCATTGCCGCAGTCAGCATGACCAGGAGGATCGGCGAAATCTTCGACGCCATTGTGACCGGCGTGACCGAACGCGGGACCTTTGTGCGTGTAGAAAAGCCGCATGTGGAAGGGCTGCTGGTTCACGCACAAGGAGTGGACGTCGGTGACAAGTTGCGCGTCAAGCTGATCAGCGCCGATCCTCAGCGCGGATACATCGACTTCGCTCGCGCCTGAGAGCGCTGGTCCGCTACCTTCCGTACGCCGGAAAGGATGCGCTGTCCACGTCCAATCCCAGTTGCAGGCGGGCGGCCTCACTCATCCTGGCGGGATTCCAGGGAGGATCGAACACCACTTCCACGTTCAGGCCTTTTACCGAGGGCAGCCCGGCGAGTTTACGCTGGATGTCCGCCTTTAGCACGTCGGCCATGCCGCAGCCGGGAGCCGTCATGGTCATCTTGATGCTGATCTGGTTGCCCTCTTCCACGGGAGCGATGTTGCACTCGTAGATCAGCCCCAGATCGACCACGTTCACTGGAATCTCCGGATCGTACACGGTTTTCAGCTGGTCCCAGACCAGTTGTTCGCTGAACTCCGCGGGCGCGTTTTCGGTCGCGGCGGCGGCTGTCGAAGGGTCGATTCCGAGGGCATCGGCATCTTTCGGGGCGATGCGCAACATGTAGCCCTGGTCGGTCATCACCGTGTAGCTGCCGCCCAGTGCCTGGGTGAGCCTGACTGTGCTGCCGGCAGGAAGCGGATGCGGTACACCACTGGGGATCTGCGTGGCCGCACAATCGCGAGTTAGAACCAAAGTTTCGCCAAACCTCACAAATGTCTCCCTTGCAATCTATTCGGTTGATACTGCCTGTTCTTCGCCGCGCAGCGCCGCGCGCAACGCATGCCAGGCCAGCGTCGCGCACTTTACCCGCAGCGGAAACTCCGACACCCCGGCGAAAACCGCCAGCTTGCCCACGGCGTCCCCCGATCCGCCTCGCCCGGTCACCAGATCATGGAACCGCGTAAAGAGTTCCTCCGCTTCGGCTGCGCTTTTGCCCTTCAGGCTCTGCGTCATCATGGAAGCTGAGGCTTTCGAGATGGCGCAACCCGTGCCCTGGAAGCTGAGGTCGTGAATGGTGCCGTCTTGCACATCCGCGTAAATGGTGAAGTGATCGCCGCAAAGCGGGTTAAAACCCTCCGCCTGGTGGTTGGCCGTATCGAGCGCGCGATAGTTGCGCGGATGCTTGCTGTGCTCCAGAATCACTTCCTGATAAAGCTCGCGCAGTTCCGACATTACCCGAGCACCTCAACCACCTTGTGAATGCCCGCGATCAGCGCGTCCACTTCCCCACGCGTGTTATACAGGCCGAAAGAGGCGCGCACGGTTGCGGGGATGCCAAAGCGCTGCATCACCGGCTGCGCGCAATGGTGTCCGGTGCGCACCGCAACGCCTTCACGGTCCAGGATCGTGCCGATGTCGTGCGGGTGGATTCCATCCATGGTGAAGGAGAGCCCGCCAGCTTTGTGTTTTGCGGTGCCGATAACCGACACGCCGGGGATTGCCGCGACTTCACGCGTGGCATAAGCAAGCAAATCGTGTTCGTGACGCTCGACCTGTTCCAATCCAAGCTTCTCCAGGTACTCGATGGCCGCGCCCAGGCCGATGGTGTCCGCGATGTTGGGTGTTCCGGCTTCAAATTTGTAAGGCAGGCGGTTGTACACCGTCTTATCGAAACTCACTGAGGCGATCATGTCGCCGCCGCCTTGATACGGCGGCATGGCTTCCAGCAACTTTGCCTTGCCGTAGAGAACGCCGATGCCGGTGGGAGCATACATCTTGTGCCCCGAGATGGCGTAAAAGTCAACATCCAGCTCTTGTACGTCCACGGTCAGGCGCGGCGCAGCCTGCGCGCCATCCACGAGCACGGGGATGCCCCGAGCGTGGGCCATGCGCACCATCTCCCGCACCGGATTAATCGTGCCCAGCGCATTGGAAAGATGCGACACGGCCGCGATCCTGGTCTTTGGACCCAGAAGTCTTTCAAATTCGTCGAGCAAAAGCTCGCCCTGATCGTTGATCGGAGCTACGCGGAGCTTCGCTCCCTTCTCTTCACACAGCATCTGCCAGGGAACGATGTTGGAGTGGTGCTCCATGGCGGTGATCAGCACTTCATCACCGCTGCCGACGTGCTCTCGCCCGTATGTCTGGGCCACCAGGTTGATGGCTTCCGTGGTCCCGCGAACAAAAATGATTTCTTTGGAATCCGCCGCGTTGAGGAACCGCTGGGCTGCGGTCCGCACCTTCTCGTAGTGCTCCGTGGCCCGCTCCGAGAGCGCATGCACGCCGCGATGGATGTTGGAGTTGTCCCGCCGGTAGTAGTTCTCAATGGCTTCAATCACCGGCAAAGGCTTCTGCGTGGTGGCCGCGTTATCCAGATAGACCAGGGGCTTGCCGTGGACTTTCTGGTGAAGAATTGGAAAGTCCCGCCGGACGTTTTCCACGTCAAAGGTGCCGGCCGGGGCGGCCGCCGAAATTGGTCGCGGCGTTTTGGCAACAGTGCTCATCCCAGTTCCTCCCAGCGTCTTTCGCTAACCTGCGCCGGCCGGCCGGCAGAAAACCTGGCTGTTTCCGGCAGCCACTCCGCCACCAGGCGTTCGACGTGATCACGCGCCGGACCGGGGTGCATGCGGTCCAGGCACTCATTGGCGAACGCCTGCAACAGCAGATTCTTGGCAGATACGTCGTCCAATCCCCGCGAGCGCAGATAGAAAAGCGCATTCTCGTCCACTTGCCCGATGGTCGCGCCATGCGTGCACTTGACGTCATCGGCGTAGATCTCCAGTTGCGGCTTGGTGTCAATCTGGGCGTCGTCGCAGAGCAGAAGATTGCGGTTGGTCTGCTTGGCGTCAGTCTTTTGCGCGTCCTTGTGCACGATGATGCGGCCGTGGAACACGCCGTGTGACTGAGCGTTCAAAATGCCGTTGTAAAACTGCCGGCTGTCGCAGTGCGGGCTGGCATGCTCCACCAGCATGTAATTGTCCATGTGCTGGCGCCCGGTGGCCATGAACAACCCGTTAATCAAACATTCGCCGCCCTCGCCGGCCAGTACCGGGTGAACGTTGTTGCGAACCAGGGCGCCGCCCATCAACACAGAGTGCGTGGCCACGTTGGCGCTGCGGCCCTGCTGGATGCGCAGCGTGGACATGTTGAAGGTTTGCCGGCTCTCGCGCACGATCATGTAATGCGACACAACTGCGCTCTCGGCAGCGACAAGCTCCGTCGCGGTATTCGAAAGAGAAACCGCTTCGTCGCCGGGTAAAGACACGTAATCCTCGATGATGGTGGCTTGGCTGTTTTCCTCAGCCACGATCAGGTTGCGCGGGTACACTGCAAGCGGCGCAACCGCATCTCCGGACACGGTGACAAAGAGCAAGTAAATGGGCGGTTCGACCACCGATCCCCGCGGGATGTAAACGTACGCGCCATCTTCAATGAAAGCGGTGTTGAGCGCGGCAAAAGAATCGCGGCGGAAGTTCAAATAACCGCCCAAATGTCTTTCCACGGCGGCAGCGTTCGTGGTGAGTTCTTGGGCCAGCCCGCCAAGCCTTACTCCCTTGGGCAGCTCGGGAATGCGCGACAGCTCCGGCACGAAGCGTCCGTTCACAAAGACCAGCCGGCAAGCCAAGCCGGCGGCGCCCAAGACCTGAAGGTCCCCTTCACTCACCTGAGCCTGCGGGGCAGGCTGAAACTCAGTCTGCGCGATCGCGGCCACGTTCGTGAACCGCCAGTCTTCATCATGGGTGGTGGGAAAACCGGCTTCAACGAAGCGGGCAAAAGCTTCCTGACGAAGTTCAAAGAGCCAGGCCGGCTGCCTTGCCGCGCGCTCGTTAAACTCGTCAAACGCTTCCAGGTAACGCTCCGGAGCTTGAGTTGCGCTAATCACGATTGGTTCGTCCTCTGCTCTTATGCTTGTGCCGCTGCCGTTTCCGATTCGGTCCAGCCGTAACCCTTTTCTTCCAGTTCCAGCGCCAGCTCCGGGCCACCGGATTTCACGATCCGGCCATTGACCAGCACGTGCACGTAGTCGGGCACAATGTAGTTCAGGAGCCGCTGGTAGTGCGTCACCAGGACAATAGCGCGGTTCGGGCTGCGCATGGTGTTCACGCCTTTGGCTACGACCTTCAACGCGTCAATGTCCAGCCCGGAATCGGTTTCATCCAGCACCGCCAGCGTAGGCTCGAGAACCGCCATCTGCACGATCTCGTTGCGCTTCTTCTCGCCGCCGGAAAAACCTTCGTTCACCGGGCGATTCAGGAATTTATCGTCCATATCCAGCAACCGCATTTTTTCTTTCAGCAGTGGCAGGAAATCCATAGCGTCCAGCTCGTCCTCGCCGCGCGACTTGCGGAGAGCGTTCAGAGCCGCGCGCAGGAAGTAGGCGTTGCTGATCCCGGGGATCTCCACGGGATACTGAAACGCCAGGAACAGGCCTTCGCAAGCGGCCTCCTCCGGTTTCATCGCCAGCAGGTCTTTGCCGTGAAAGCGGATTGATCCCTGGGTAACTTGGTAACTCTCGCGCCGCGCCAGCACCTGGGCCAGCGTGCTCTTGCCCGAGCCGTTTGGGCCCATGATGGAGTGCACTTCGCCGGGGTTGACGGTGAGGTCAACCCCGCGAAGGATTTCGTTGCCGTTCACCGTGGCGTGCACATTTTTGATTTCAAGTAGACTCATCGCTCTTATCCGACGCTCCCCTCGAGACTGATGCCGAGTAATTTCTGTGCTTCCACGGCAAACTCCATGGGCAGCTCTTTGAACACGGCCTTGCAGAAGCCGTTGATGATCATTGAGACGGCCTCTTCCTTGGAAATGCCGCGCTGCTGCAGGTAGAAGATTTGATCGTCGCCGATCTTTGAGGTCGAAGCCTCATGCTCCATGCGCGCGCTCGCGTTCCGGACTTCGATATACGGGAAAGTATGCGCGCCGCACTTATCGCCGATCAGCAGCGAGTCGCACTGGGTGTAATTCCGCGCTCCGGCCGCGCCCTTCAGGATCTTCACCCCGCCGCGGTAGGTATTCTGGCCGTGGCCCGCCGAGATACCCTTCGACACGATCGTGCTCTTGGTGTTCTTGCCGATGTGGATCATTTTCGTGCCGGTATCGGCTTGCTGATAATTGTTGGTCAGCGCGACGGAGTAGAACTCGCCCACCGAGTTGTCGCCTTGCAGGATGCAGCTCGGGTACTTCCAGGTGATGGCCGATCCGGTCTCCACCTGCGTCCAGGAAATCTTGGAATTCTTGCCCAGCGCCTTGCCGCGCTTGGTCACGAAGTTGTAAATCCCGCCCTTGCCTTCTTTGTCGCCGGGATACCAGTTCTGTACCGTCGAGTACTTGATGGTGGCGTTATCGTGCGCGATCAGTTCGACCACGGCAGCGTGCAGCTGGTTCTCATCGCGGATGGGAGCCGTGCAGCCTTCCAGGTAGCTGACGTACGCGCCCTCGTCGGCGATGATCAGCGTGCGCTCGAACTGCCCGGTATCCTTCGCGTTGATGCGGAAGTACGTGGAAAGCTCCATGGGACAACGCACGCCCTTGGGCACGTAAACGAACGACCCGTCGCTGAATACGGCCGAGTTCAATGTGGCAAAGAAGTTATCCGTGTACGGAACCACCGAGCCCAGGTATTTCTTCACCAGCTCGGGATGCTCCCTGACAGCGTCAGAAAACGAACAGAAGATAACGCCCGCTTCTTTCAGCTTTTCTTTGAACGTAGTAGCCACCGACACACTGTCAAATACCGCGTCCACCGCCACGCCGGCCAGAAGCTTCTGTTCGTGCAGCGGGATACCCAGCTTCGCATACGTGCTGAGGATCTCCGGATCGACTTCATCCAGGCTCTTGAGCTCAGGCTTCCTCTTCGGCGCCGAATAGTACGAAAGGCCCTGGTAGTCGATGGGCGGATACTTCACGTTGGCCCACTTGGGCTCGGCCTGTTTCTCTTCCAGCGACGCCCAGTGACGATAAGCCTTCAGGCGCCAGTCCAGCATGAACTGCGGCTCGCCCTTCTTGGCCACAATCTGGCGAATGGTCTCTTCATTGAGGCCCTTGGGCAAACGGTCTTCTTCTACGGGGGTAACAAAACCCCACTTGTATTCCTGTTTAGTAAGATCTTCGATTTGATTGATGGTGCTCATCGCACTCCTTCCGCCACTGTGCTTGCGGGCTCGATAGAGGAAATAATGCTTCCCAGCCGGCGCTTGCGCTCGTGTTGCGGCATTTCATGGTTCAGGTCAGCCAACATCACGTGGTCCAGCGCATCGCGAAGCGCGTCACCGATGATCTGCGAGTTGTTCTTGATGGCGCAGCGACGCTCCATGCCGCACAGTCCAGGTTCCACGCTGCATTCGGTGAAGCCGATGGGGCCTTCCAGCGCCAAAACAATGTCTGAAACAGAGATTTCGCCGGCCTCGCGAGCCAGGTTGTAGCCGCCCTTTACGCCACGATGCGAAACCAGCAGCTTGGCACCATGCAATTCCCGCAGCAGCTTGCCTACCGTGGGTAACGGAACCCTGGTTCCTTTCGACAAGCTGCGGGCGGTATGCGGCGTCTCTTCCGGGCTGCGCGCCACATGCGCCATCAGGACAATGCCGTAATCGGTCAGTTTGTTGAGTCTGAACATATTTCACGCTCCGGCAGCACTGCTGGGACCAAGAGCTTAATACAATACCAATCCAGTATTATTTTAACTCTGGCCCCCTCTTAATACAAGACCGGGCTGGTATGGATTGCGATTAGGCGCGCCGCTGTCTGGGACATACATCTCACTATGTGGTAAGAGCGCAGGGCAGAGCGAGCCTTTCAGTACGAAAATCGCTGCAATGCAACCAAGTCCTCGTCGGTCCAAGAATCACCGTATTCCCTAAAGACATTCGTGCTCCAGGCGAGTTACAATTTCTGCGTTTCACAATCGCTGTGATTTCTTCTTCCGTCATGGAGGCGCCTGTGGACGACCTGCCTGAGAAGCCAGATAAGAAAGCCAAGCTACGCAAACATAAGAAGTCTTCATCCGACTCCGGTTCCGGTTTATCCCGGCGCGACTTCCTGAAAATCTCCGGCGTCACCGCCGCGGCGCCGCTGGTGGCCCACGCCGGCGCGCTGGCGATGGAACAGGAAGTCCAAGTGCAAGGACCGGGCAAGGCGCCGGTCAAGCTCAGCATCAACGGCAAGACGTACAACGCCCAGCTTGAGCCCCGGGTCACGCTGCTGGACGCTCTACGCGACCAGTTCGAACTCACCGGCGCCAAACGCGTCTGCGATCGCGGCGCCTGCGGCGCGTGCACGGTGCTGCTGGAGGGCAAAGCGGTCTATTCCTGTTCCGTGCTGGCCATCGACGCGCAGGGACGCCAGATCACCACCGTGGAGGGCCTGGGCGAACCCGGCAAGCTGCATCCCGTACAGCAGGCCTTCGTGGACAATGACGCGCAGCAATGTGGTTTCTGCACGCCGGGATTCGTGGTGGCGACCAAGGCGTTTCTTGATCAGCACCCGAATCCCACGCCCGAAGAAATCAAGCATGGGCTGGGAGGCAACTTTTGCCGTTGCGGGACCTACGCCGGAATCCGCGCCGCGGTCATGCAAGTGGCCAAGGCGAACAAGGGCGCGAAAGGAGCATGAGCATGGCCAACGAAACCAGCAAATACACATGGCCGCCGGCGGAACAGCGCACGCTGATCGGCAAGCGCGTCTCGCGCGTGGATGGTCCGGACAAGGTTTCCGGCCGCGCCAAGTACACCTATGACGTCCATCCCCCGGGCATGCTCTACGGCAAGGTAGTGCGCTGCCCTTACGCGCACGCCAAGGTCGTGAGCGTGGATATTTCAGCGGCGGAGAAGATGCCGGGCGTCAAAGCGGTCCACATTGTGCAGGACGCCGGAACGGAGATTCATTGGGCGGGCGACGACATTGTGGTCGTGGCCGCAGTGGACGAGCCCACGGCCGCCGACGCCGCTCGCGCCGTCAAGGTGGAGTACCAGCCGCTGCCCCACTTCGTCGATGACTTTACGCAACCGAAGAACGCGCCCGAAGACAATAGCCCACTCGGGCCGCGCGATCTGGCGACCATGTTTAACAACCAGATGCCGGAGCCGCAGATCATCCAGACCATTCAGCAGCGAGGCATCACTTTCAAAGTCTCCGACGAGATGATCAGCCGCATGCGCGAAAATAAGGTCGGAGAAGACGTGATTAAAGCGTTGCAGTCGGCCCCGATGAAGGAACCGCAGCCGTCCACTTCGCCTTATAGAAAGGAAGCGGAACAGACCAAAGGCGATCCCGACGCCGCCTTCAAAGATGCGGAAGTCGTCTCCGAGGGCGTTTACGGCTGCCCGGTGATCACGCATTCCTGCCTGGAAAGCCACGGCTCTGTTGCCGAGTGGATCGATGACGATCATCTGTTCGTTCACATCTCCACTCAAAACGTTTCCGGCGTTGCCGGCGAGTACGGGGGCGCGCTCAAGATTCCTGCGGGCAGCGTACACGTCCATCAAGACCACATCGGCGGCGGCTTCGGCAGCAAATTCGGCGCTGACCGCTGGGGTATCTACACCGCGCAGGTCTCGAAAAAAGCCGGCGGCAAGCCGGTTCGCTATATGCTGGAACGCGATCCCGAGCTGACCTTGGCCGGATGCCGCCCGTCGATATGGGCGCGTATAAAAGTCGGCGCCAAGAAGGATGGGACGCTCCTTGCCTGGCAGTCGGATTCATGGAGCACCGGCGGTCCCGGCGGTGGCGGCGCGCCGCCCATGCCCTACGTGGTCAACATTCCCAACCAACGCAAACAACACATCGCTGTGGCCACCAACATCGGCCCGGCGCGCGCCTGGCGCGCACCCAATCACCCCCAAGGCTGCCTTGTGACCATGAGCGCCCTTGAAGACTTGGCCGCGAAGCTCAATATGGACCCGGTGGAGCTGCTGCTCAAAAACATTCAACTCGCTGCTCCTCCGCAAGACACCTATCATCGAGCCGACACCTATCGCGACGAGCTGATGATCGCCTCTGACCTGATTGGATGGAAGCAGAACTGGCATCCGCGTGGCCAGAGTGGTTCGGGCCCCATCAAGCGCGGCTTGGGCGTCGCCATTCACACCTGGGGCGGACGCGGGCACATGAGCACCTGCTCCCTCGGCATCAATCCCGACGGTTCAGTGGAAATCAAGATGGGCACGCAGGACCTGGGCACGGGAACGCGCACCGCCATCCTGATGATCGCCTCCGACACGTTGGGCATTCCCATGGAGCAAATCACGCTCAAGATCGGCGACAACCACTATCCGCCTTCCGGCGGATCCGGGGGCAGCACCACCATCGGCGGCGTGAGTTCTTCCACGCGACGCGCTGCGGTGGACGCGCGCGACCAGCTTCTGGCTAAGGTCGCGCCCGCGCTCAATTTACAACCGGGCGATCTGGAGATTGTGAATGGCAGAATCCGCCAGACCTTCTCTCCGGGGCCCAGCATGAGTTGGAAAGAGGCCTGCGCTCGCCTGGGCACTCAGCCCATCGTGGTGGTGGATCCGAACCTCGGCCCCAAGGAAGACCTGATCTCCAGCGGCGTGGGCGGCGCGGTCATGGCGGATATCTCGGTCGACACTGAAACCGGCATCGTCAAGATGAACAAGACCGTCTGCGTGCAGGATTGCGGCTTGGTGGTCAACATGAAGGCGGCAGAGAGCCAGGTCTACGGCGCCATGATCATGAGTATTGCTACGACCTTGTATGAAGAGAAGATCATGGATCCCACGAGCGGCCGCATGCTCAACCCCAACATGGACTTCTACCGCCTGGCCGGCCTGGGAGATGTGGGTGAGCTGGTGGTGCACATGATGACCGGCAAGGGATATGACGAGCGCGGGCCCATCGGCTTGGGCGAACCGTGCACCGTCGGACCAATGGCCGCAATCGCCAACGCGGTAGCCAATGCCACCGGCGTGCGCGTACCCTTCCTGCCCATCACTCCTGACCGAGTACTGGCCGCTCTCGCCAACCAAGGAGGCAGCAATGCGCGCGTTTGATTATGCTTCTCCAACCAAGAAAGAGCAGGTCTCGGATTTGTTGGCCGGCAGCTGGGGCCAGGTGGAAGTCCTGGCCGGCGGCACGGACTTGCTCTCTTTGATGAAGGATGAGATCACTGCCCCCAGACGGCTGGTGAACATCAAGGGCATTGCCGAGTTGCACGGCGTGCGTGCGGGAAAGGATGAATTAATCATCGGCGCGCTGACTACACTTTCCGAAATCGCCGAGAATGGCAACGTGAAGGAGTCTTATCCCGTTTTGTCCGCTGCGGCCGGTGATGCCGCTAGTCCGCAGATCCGCAATCTGGCCACCCTGGGTGGGAATCTCTGCCAGCGTCCGCGTTGCTGGTACTTCCGCACCGGCTACGGCCTGCTGGCGCAGGGCAAGGACGGCAAATCGCTGGTGCTGCAGGGCGACAACCGCTATCACGCCATCCTGGGCAATGATGGTCCGGCCTACTTCGTGAGCCCGTCCACCATCGCTCCGGTTCTGATCGCCTATGGCGCCACGGTGCGCATCCTGGGTCCCCGCGGCACCCGCGAAATCCCCCTGGAAAAGTTCTTCGTGATTCCCAAGAGCGACCAGGAGCGGGAGCATAACCTGCAGCCGAATGAGTTCGTGAGCGAAATTGTTTTACCGGGCAGGAGGCCGCCTGGTCTCCGCGTCGGCCACTATGAGGTCCGCCAGAAGGAAGCCTTCGACTGGCCGTACGCAACGGCTGCGGTCGCGCTTTACATGAACGGTAGCACCGTCACCAAGGCCCGCATCGTGCTGGGGCACGTTGCGCCTGTCCCGTGGGTCTCCGCGGAAGCGGCGCAGACGTTGGCCGGCAAAGCCGTCACGCCGGCCACGGCAGACCAGGCCGCGCAAGCCGCTGTGTCGGGAGCCCGCAGCTTGGGACACAATTCGCAGAAGATTCAACTCGCCCGCGTCGCCGTGAAGCGGGCTGTATTGGCAGCAGCGGGGTCCGCGGAGAACGCCCGCGCCGCTGTTGCGCGCGATGGGGCAAGAGGAGGCGCTGCATGAGCAATGTATCCGATCGTTTCAACACCGAACGGCCCGGGCTGTGCTCCGCCCTGCACTGGAAGAGCCAGTACGTCTGGTCAGAACCGGACCCGACCGTGCCGCGCTCTAATGACGGTCTTTTCTGGTGCGCCTTGACCCAGACTTGTATCGGGCCTGACGGCAAACTGGCCGAGCCCGGCAACTGCTGTTCCGGCGAGCGCGGCTGCCATTGCGGCGCCAGCAAATAGGCCGACATTCGCGTGAATGAGTAGATCGACCGTGGACGGTTGCAGATCAGCGCGCGCCACGGAGTGTACTGCGGAGGCGCAAAGACGCGGAGGAAACTGGTATCGCATGGAAGTGTCATCCTAAGCTGAAGGCGAAGGATCTGCTCCGCTGTTGCGGCAAGGAAACCAGAGCGTGTGACCTCAGGTGCGGGGAGCCGGTTTCTCCCTTCGACAAGCTCAGGGTCGGAATGACACTTCCACAAAAATAAGGATTCATGTCCTGCGCTTTGCGATCTACAATGTAGGAAGGATTTGGAGTTCGCCATGCGAAAGACTTTCGCGATCGTTGTCCTTGTCCTTGTTGTTTTCTTGCCAGGCGTGTCCGCCCTGGCCCAACAGACCCGGCAAGACTCAACCCAGCAGAGCTCACAGCAAATCAAGGGTCAGTACCTTGAGACGCGCAGCGCCGACGTTTACGTTGGGCAGTGTTTTGCCAACGGCGAGGTGAACCTGGCCGGAACGGAGGCCATCGTCGCCTGGCACGTCCAGGAAGGCAAGTGGGACGGGATTTCGCTCGCCGGGCTGACCGTGGTCGGGGCCATTAAAGCGCAAGCGACGTTAGGCGATCCTTACGCCAAACCGTATCCCGCGAAGTCCGTGCTCATTGTTGACCGGCAGGCCTCTCCGCAGCAGCGGCAGGCCCTGATCAACTTCGCCCAGGAGATGGGCGGCCCGTTGCTTCGCCACGTGGTGAAGGTTGTTGATGCGCCGATCGACATCGAAGTGCTTGAGCAGCACGGCGCGCGCGCGCGTTTGCAGGCCGGCGACTTCGTAACGGTGGAAACCCGTGCCATCGGCGAGAAAGACCATCTCTGCGGCAATGAGAGCACCTTCTATCCGCCGCTGACCGAGACCACCCACGCCATGCCTGCCGTGGCCATGACCGATGAATATCGCGGTACCGACCTAAACATGTCCTGGAGCCTGCACGACAAGCGAAGCGCGTTCGTGGGAACGTTTGAGAAGAACCAGCTTCTGGCTTCGAGCCGCTAGCGCCTATCAAATCTCAAGCCGATAGATGGGTTCTTCGTACTCGTGTCCATCCAGTTCGTATAGCAGCGCCGTGCCGGGCGGAGCCTCGAGACGAATGAGTTCGCGACGAAGTAGAGCCAAGCCTTCCTCAAGCTGGTAAAGGTCGACATCGACCCCGCAATACTCAACGTCGCGGTCACCCTCGTCGTCCGGCGGGGAAAACATGGATCCGCCACCAGTGACCGTTCCCAACCTTGCTGCTTCCAAGGCCTCCTGAAGCGGATCCGCGAATCGCTCACTTCGTTCAAATGGATCCATATCGCCGGGCATCCTGACATAAACGAACAGGGGCTGAGCCGGCGTAGATTTCCTCGATTGAGCGTCCGCGATGGCATCCCGGCCCAGCAAGCTCTTCAACTCCTTTAGAAAACTCATGCTTGGTTCCTCTCGGCAGATTGGTTCTGAAACACATGGTCAGTTTTTTGATCTCTGCAGCAACTCCGCCAGATAATTCCCCCAGATTGCCGGAAGAGAATGCGTTCCGTGCCCTCGCGTAGCATCGGTGATAGGCAAGAGCACGAACTTGCCGTTTTTCACCCGCTGGATGTCCGCGTCAATGGCCTTCAGCTCCGGTGGGTTGATCTGATCGTCAGCTGAGTTGACGGCAGTTAAAGGAGCTGTGATTTTTTCCAGTTGTGGCTCCGGGTTGTAGTTCCGGGAGGCGTCAAAGTAATAGAGCATGTCGTTGGCGTCTGTGGTCTTGCTGCGCGTGGCGACAAAGTTCTCCAGGAATTCATCGGCCTTGTCCCGCGTGGGCTCCTGTTTCTGCATCTGCAGCGGGCTGCTGCCCATGATCAACAGCACGCCCAGGGCCGAATCCAGCCCGTGAGGTTGCAGTTTGTACTCGCCGTTGTTCCAGTCAGGCGAAGTGCGAATGGCGTCCATGATCATGCGCCGCATCATGCGGTTGCGCCCGGCAATCTCTATGGGCTGGCTGGCCAAGGGCATGGCGGCGTCCATGAAATCCGGATGCTGCTCCGCCCAAAGCCAGGTGTGCATGCCCCCCATAGATGTGCCCATCACCAGACGCAAATGGTTTACGCCCAGCCCCTGGGTCAGCAGCCGGTATTGCAACTCGATCATGTCGTCATACTCATAGTGAGGGAAGCGCATGCGCAAGCCGTCGCTGGGCTTGCTGGAATCTCCGTGACCCACGTTGTCGGGGAGGATGATGAAGCATTTTGTGGCGTCCAAAAGTTGGCCGGAGCCAAAAAGCACTCCCGCAAAAGTGGGCGTGAGGAATTGCCGCCCGGAACCGCCGGTGCCGTGAAGGATCAGGACGGCGTTGCGCACCTTTCCGCTTGCGTCCTTCTGCGGCGCGCCCAGCGTGTAGTAATGCAGCTTGACTTCCGCCAGACGCTCGCCGGATTTGAACTGGAAATCTTTGACGACGAAGTTTCCCGGCTGAGGAGCGGGGTAGTCGGCGGCGCGAGCTGACAGGCTTGCGAAAGCAAGGAACAGCATGAGCGCTACGCGATGGGGTTTCATGAAGCCTCCTGCATCGGAAATAGTATGGGATCACACACAATACAGCTCTGCTGGAAGTCACGCAAGTGATTGCCTACTTTGGTAGTGTGCAGTTGGCTTGTGGTGGCCGTGTGGCACAGCCGCCCTCGGCTGTGTCGGCTTCAAGAAGCAAAGGCGAGGGCGCCTGTGCCATACAGATATTGGTCAAACTGGACCACTACCCCTACTTTACCCCGCCAAACACCCGATGCCGGCAGTACTCCCAGATTGTGGGATGCGTACGCAATCGTGATTCTTCGGCGGATGGCTCGGCGCAAGATACGCGGCCCGCCATCAAATCAGGCAGCAACTCTGCCAGCAACTTCAAGCCAACACCCATCTGGATCCAAGGATACGTCGCAAAATTGTCACGGGCAGACGGATGGATTACGGCCTGCTTCAGGACTCTGCCTGTGTCAATTCCAGCATCTACCAGGTGGACTGTCACACCACATAGTTCCGGCCGCTTCTCCACCAGGGCCCAGTAACCGCCGTGTACTCCTCGATATTGAGGTGTAATCCCGGCATGGATATTCACAATCGGACATCGAACATGCTCGAGAAACTCAGCCCCGAGAATCCTCGTGCCGGCCAGCACAATGATCGTTGGCTGCAGCCGGTCGAGGAGTGCAATTGCATCCGGGGAATGGACCGATGGAATTTCAAAGCCGGCTACGGGAACCGCATCAAGTTCAAATTCCGTGCGGATCTCTCGCAGCCGTTGTCCGGAGGCCAATTTGAGAAGCGGAACAGCGAGCGACTGAAAGGCAATCTGGCCTGCAACGCGCAAGATTCCAAGTTTCTTGATTCTCCGCCTAACGAAAACGCTTCGCGTTTCGGGTTGCTCAGATACAAAAACGCACCCCTTGAAGCGGGAATTCAGATAATTGCAAACGGCGTAGCTGGACTCTGATTCCGTTCCCATGACTACAATTTTCGGGTCAGCGCGCATGAAGGGATAAAGCTGCAGCCTCCCCCATGGCCAGGCTTTCGATGGCGTAGTCCTTTCTCATCCTGGAAAAGAAATCGAGGATGCGGCCGAGGAAAGCCAGGTTCTCGGAGAGATTGACTCCGAAATTGTGAGGGTGCCACCAAAGGTGGTAGACCTTGCCGCC
>WNFJ01235554.1_pt2 | contig 19572 bp, 14 predicted proteins | sample 5400461 | NCBI WGS metagenome assembly WNFJ01 (sample SAMN13153349, study PRJNA577476) | soil metagenome | isolation source: 115 cm saprolite on Douglas fir-dominated hillslope | place: USA:California | collected 2013-09-17
GGCGGGGACGACGGGACTCGAACCCGCGGCCTCTGCCGTGACAGGGCAGCGTTCTAACCAACTGAACTACGTCCCCACTCGCCAAATCAACAAGATGCGCAATCGCCAGTGTTTATGCGGTTTTGCGCGATTTGCATATAGTGCACCCTCTGCCCTGACCGACCCTGATTGCTCCTAATCGGGCAGAAACCGCTAATAAATCGCCAATAAATTTCTGAGCGGACTGCCGCACTGCTTAGGGCGACCCGCGTTAATGACCTGAAAGAAAACAAAGGCAAATGGACCTCGCAAAAACATCCTAACAGCTTCCCTTCCAGCACGAAAGGGCGCGACCGGCTTTACACCGTGATTCTACAGCAACGCCTTGCAGCTCTCTTCGAAGTCCCAGGATCCCTCGATCAATGACTCATGATGTCGCGCCACCTAGCGCAAAACCCTGGCGTATGGGTTCCCATGCCCAGCAGAGCGCAGCCTTTTCAGGGCTTGACTATCAAGTGTTTTGAATGACTTGGAACGCACGGACGACACCGTAAGCCATTGAAGAACACCCCAGGTCAAGAGTTTTGTGGGCTTTTTTGTGGGCTGTCGTGAAAGAACAACCACGACAAGGAAATACAACGACTTGCAAGAGGCGGGCGGCTTCCAAACTCCTTGCTGGTCAGTACAAGCCGAAACATCCACGTACCGTAACCCGTACCGCGGGAAATGCGTTTGCTGCACGAGATGCAACCGAAAATCCGGCTAGCTAAGAAACTCTCTGATCGACGCGTGGCGCAATCACCCTGAGCTTCATTTCAGCGCTCGTCATCGCAACCAGCTCGTCTCACCACCGCCCCAGTTTACCTACGCGTGCGCACGGGTCAAGGTGCTTCGCCCGCTCACGCGGCGCAACCTGCACGACCTTGACCCGTGCACCCTTACGTAGGTCCTTTTTCCGCTATGGTGAAAATGAGTTTTTCTGCGACTCCCGTCAAATCCACCAAGCAAATCTCTCGACGCAGAAGCCCCCGTCGGCCTCTCACGGCACACAAAGACCGCAGACAATGCCCGGAAAGAACCACAAATCAGAAGGCCACGGGTCACGCATGTGGAAATTTGACCGTGCGGTCGCACCAAGTCTGAGCGAATATCTGGCGTGGCGCAGGGGAAAGTGTCCTACCGGGTTCTGCAGAAAAATGCTTCGATATGAAATTTCATCTAGTAGTTCGGGGCACTCTAAAGGCCGTTGAGCGCTCAGGATGATCGAGCCGTCCTAAGATCGTTCTTTTTTCAGTTGGCTTTTTGGCCACCCGCTTGTGCGCTCTGCAATTTCCGCAGCGCCCGCCAGCGAGCATACTGCTCGGACTTCGCGGGATCCGGATCTTCCTCGCCTTTGAGCCAAAAGCAGAACCAGTCCACATTGCCTTGTTGCGAGGTCAGCCGCTCCCAGGGCTTCTCCAGTATGTGCGTTCCCTCCGGGATGTATGTCATGTCTACGGCTCTGTGGAGCCGATAGAGTCCCGTAAACCAAGCCCATTGTCCTAGCAAAGAAGTCGGCCCGATGGCTTGGATTAGTAAGGGTGCCTCAACTTTATCGATTTGGAATAACGATGAGCGCTTTATCCAAAGAGACAATCCGTCAGCGAATGGAGAGGCGCCGTTGAGTGCTTCGGCGTCGGCATCGAGCATCGGAAGGGAGTTCCCAAACGCCATATATTGGAAATAGTCGGCGGCAACACCATCAGCGATTACTGCTGCAGCGAATTTGTAGGTCGACTGCGTGAGCGCGTATGTCACATACAAACAGGTGCGGCTGAAGCCGATGAGCCCTACCCGATTCCTATCAATGAGGCCTCTCCGATCCAAATAATCGATCGCACCCTCGTAAGTACCCACCGCCCTTCGAATCTCCTCCGAAGTTTGCTCGAAATGTACGTCTAGATCCGAGTCCTGCAAAACAAAGAAGCCCTTGCCCGCCAGAGCTTGTGCCGCAAAGGCGGTCGTGAATGGACCGTCAATCAAGAACTTAGTCGGCGTGAAGCCGTGGGTCTGAATGACAAGAGGATACTTTTTGCCTTCCACGTAGTCTGGTGGCCAGTAGAGGCCACCTTCGACTTCGTTACCGAGTGTGCTGTGCCATTTGACTTCTTCAACCTTTCCAAAGCGAAGATCTCTAAATTGCGGATTTAAGTCCATGAGCAACGATGTGTTCCCAGTTGTAGGATCGACAACCACAATTTGCGGTGGTGTGTTTAGATCTTCATGGAGGACTATATCCGGACGGCTGGTTGTGGGCGCCTTGGGAGCATCCACCTTTGACCAACTGTCGCTGCTCTTCCGAAAATAAGCCTTTGGCACCATCTTCCCATTGGCGCTATCAAGTCTTCCGACTTCGCACAATACAGTATTTGTTTTTGAATCCCAGTCCAGAAGCCTGAGATCCTGGTCGCTGATCTTGACGAACTGCAGCTCCGGAAGTGTGATTTCCACGAGGAAAGCCGTGGTCTTTCTCAGCGCTTGTTCTGTTGGGTTGTCGACATTGAGCGGGAGATATGCATCAGAAACCACAACCGATCGGCTGTCCGGAGCCCAGAAGATTTCTGATCCCCAAGTCGGGATCGGTGCATTGAGTAACGGCCGACTCTCTCCCGTGCGCGCATCAACCAGTTCGTATTGATAGACCCATGTCGGAGCTCCCGGTGGAATACTCTCGCGTGCCTTGATTTGCAGAAATCTGTCATCGTACTCGCTCCAAGCCTTTGGGATTCGTTTCGCCTGCGTCTGAACAACGAAATAGTGTCCGTCTGGTGAAAGTGAAATCTCGACGTATGGAGATTTGATCTCTCCGGCAATGTTTGCCTGAATTCCCCGTTCGGCCGCCCGGTTCTTTATGAACAAATTGTGATCATCATATTCGCCTCCTCCAATGCTCCCCCTGATCAAGTCTGACAAAAGCTCGCCGGAGACATGGAAACCGTCCCGCAGGGCGGCACTTGTCACTAGATTGGAAGCCGAAGATTCCGCGGCATACACGATTGGTTCGCCGGTAGGTTTAGTGACCAAGGTGGTTAGATTCGTGGGATGATTCGTGAGCCGGTGTAGCTCCCCCGAGCTGCATTTCACGGAATAGACCTGGGTACGTTCATTAGGGTGTTCGCCCAAAAACAGGATGGTGTCGCTGTCGTCCAGCCATGTCACCTCTCTGATCGCAGGCCGATTTGAAGACGAGGCAAGCGAAACCAGCACGACAGGTGCGGGTGAGCGAAATGCATCGGCGGTTCGAAACACCACGAGGGAATAGTCGTTGGTATTCTGCTCCAGATTCCCTTTCCTTAACAGGATGACGAAACGCATCCCATCGGGCGAAAAGTTCCCAATGCTTCGATTGGATGACAACTGAGCTTCGGAGCCAAGCTGTGTCATGCGGATTGCGTCAACAACAGCAACGGGTCGCTGTACTCCATCAGGTCCCGGCACGGCGTGCGTCTTAACAACTGGATTCGCGGCGTTTCCGATCGACTGATGCGCACAATACGCGCATGTCCAAGGGAAGAGACAAAACCAGCCAATCAGAAGTGCCATCCTCAGCAGGACGTAGCGAGGAGGATAGCGACAAATCGTACTTTTGATCGAGCCTTCCATCGAATTGGGATTCTCACTGACCTTGGGATAACCGCCTCAAACGTCTCTCAGCATTCCGTTAGAAAAAAAGCTTTAGCGCGAACTGAACGGACCGGGGGCCGCCAATCTGGTAAAGCGGATTGAAAGCACCTGCACCTACTTGACCTCCACTGAGGCTCTGGCCGAGCATTTGTATTGATTGCCCGAACTGCGGATTGGGCGAGTTAGGAAAACCTAAGTTTCCAACAGGCTGCCCAAAATTAGGATGATTCAAAACATTGAACATTTCCGCGCGGAATTGCAACTTGAGAGACTCATGGATCGGAAAATCGCGGTGAACTGCAAAATCCCATTGAGTGGCACCGAATCCTCGTAACGCATTCCTCGGCAAATCTCCCTGCCGCAGAGGATGACCGCTTGAATCTGTGGGAGGGGGACAGAACGGCCCCACGCAACCGGGACCCGCTGAGCTAGGGAAAGTGTTGTTGACTATCTCTCCTCCAGGGTACTTAGGCCCAGTAAGGTATAGTGGGATTCCAGGAACTACGTCCGGCCGCACATTTCCCAGGGCACCACCCGCGAAACCAGCGAAGAAAGCAAAATATGGGAAAGATACACTTACTGGTGGCGCGGAGCGCGCCTGCAAGACATTCTCAGTGGACCAACCCCGCAGAATTGCATTTGTGAAGGCATTGATTTTGGGAGCTGGCACGTCGTAGGTGAGACCGGCCGAAAATCCGCTTCGAATGTCGAAGTCTGACGGCCCTCGATTCACGTTTGGATTCAGTAGTGCCACAAGCGCATTCGACGTAGTTAAGCCGAAAGAACCGGCGGAAGCCGTGTCAATCGAATGTGACCACGTGTAGGAGGCAAGCGCCTGAAGACCGTGCGTGAGGCGTCGTTGGTATTGGACTTGAAGCGCATTGTAATTGGCGCTCGCGGCATTGGTTACCAACTGCGCGACAGCGACATTCGGATTGGGAGACGCAGTGAACGCGGTCTGAATTAGGCGTCTTCCAACTGAGCCGATGTATGAAGTTGTGATGGTTTGTTGTCGCCCTAATTCCTGCTCTAGCCCGATGTTCCATTGCAGCGTGTATGGCAGGCGAAGATGTGGGTCGAATGCGTCTAACTGTTCGGTACCTGTAGCTAGGTCTGCCGGTGTGATCAGGGGCGGAACTGCTGCTGCGGGCGACAGGGGAAAGCTCCCGAAGACAGGTGCTTGCGCTCCGAACGGATAAGAAAGGGGAGCGATGTTATTACCCACCTCAGCGCTTGCCAGATCATAAAACACGCCAAATCCTCCTCGAATCACGCTCAGCCAATCCTGATTCTGCGATATCTGGTACGCCAGCCCAATTCGCGGTGCTACGTTTCCATAGGTCGTTTTGAAGGGTGGTGTAGCCGTTGGTGCCAGCGCGAGGTTCGATAGGTTGGTGAGGTTAAACCCGGTAACAGCTGGCAAGCCGGGGCCGCTAGTCGACGAGGGCGCAACGTCAACATCCCACCGCAGCCCATAAGTCAGAGTCAGACGAGGGGCGATCCGCCAAGTGTCCTGCGCAAATACGCCGAGATTGCGAAACAGGAGGGTCGAAGTTCGGCTGGCCGCTACGAGCGCCTCGGCTAGATTCCCAGTCTCTGCGTCTGGTACGCCATTGAATAAGGCTTGTTGGCCGTATGAAGCCGCACCGGTTCGCGGCGACAACCGGCGGAAGTCAACCCCGAACTTCAGGCTGTGGGCGCCCTTTTGTATAGACATGCTGTCGACGACGTTGAATTGTTGCAACTGGTTGCCCGAATTCTTACCAACAGTGAAACCACCGTTCGCCCCCAGTGAAAAAGCGCCAAAGACGAATTCTCCATTTTGAACTGTAAAAGGACTAGGGAATGGTACGGTTGCAAGCGGGACTGCGCCCCCAAAGGTATCTAAACGAAAGGAACTCGAAGCATCTACCCTGCTGTAGTTAAATCGGAAGTCGTTCGCTGCAACGGTAGATATGCTCCAGGTCACTCCTACGGTTCCAGTCTGGGTGGTGATTCTCGCCGGAGATACGTCGCTTAACGCGTTAGAGAGCCCGCGTTGATCAATCTCTGAGGGCGAATAGTTATAACGCCCGAAAACAAGCAGTTTGCCGTTCAACTTGTGGTCAATTCGAAGGCTATAGGCGTCGAGAGTAGCAGGATTGGAAAAGCTGCCGTTGAACGCCGCAGACCCTGTCGCCTTCTGGCCTGTCGGTGGACAAGTCGGGTCCGTTGCCGGGTCGCATGGCGCAAAGATTTCTGGACTATTTGGGTTTGGCTGGGGAAAAGCATTGAGATACGGCTGGATGGCCGCCACGGCATTCTGCCGCGAGTTTGTCGTGCCACCAGGGGTGAAACTCGTGTCAGGAACAGTCGTAAGTTGGGTTTGTGGCAATCGCAACCGAAGACCCTCATAGGAAAAGAAGAAGAAGGTCCTATCTTTAAGAATCGGACCACTCAAGGTTCCTCCGAAATCGTTCTGACGCTCTTTTGGCTTAGGCAAGCCCGCGCTGTCGGCAAACCAATCATTGGCATCAAGAACGTCATTCCGCAAGTAGTCGAATAGCGTGCCGTGAAACTCATTCGTCCCGGAGCGCGTGACAATAGAAATCTGGCCCCCAGGTGTCCGGCCAAATTCCGGTGCATACGTGGAGGTTTGAATGCGGAACTCTTGGAGTGCATCAACGGAGACCATGCTGTTCGTACCACCCAAAGCACTGTAAGATCCGAGCGTGCCTCCGAGTCCGTTTCCTACTGGGCCCGTAAATGCACTGATCCCGATATTCGCACTGGCCCCGTCCACCATCCAATAGTTCGAAGATGCGCGCTGCCCATTGACGCTGAATTGGCCCGAATCAAGGCCGCTGTTAGCAGTGAGGACTACTCCCGGCGTGAGCTGAATCAGAGTCTGGAAGCTCCTGCCATTTAGTGGTAGGTTTTCGGCGAATTGGCGGTCCACCACGGTGCTTACCGCAGCCGACTCCGTGTCGATCAAGGGCGCCCCACCAGTGACTGTGACGCTCTCGGAAAATGTGCCGACCGCCATCTCGAAATTGATGGTCGAAACATCTTGCACATGCAGCACGATATCTGGTTTCACCACGGTTCTGAATCCCTGCTTCTCGACTTCAAGCTTGTAGTTTCCGGGGTTCAAGGAAACGATGGTATAGAGCCCGCTTGTAGTTTCCGGGGTTCAAGGAAACGATGGTATAGAGCCCCTCCGCGCCAGTTGTAGTTGACTGTTGAATTCCCGTGTCCACGTTGGTCGCAATCACCTTGGCGCCGGTCACAGCCGCCTTCGATGGGTCAGTGATCCTTCCTGTGATCGTGGCATTTGGCGATTGTGCCAACAGAAAACAGGACAGAAACAGGCAGACAACAAACGCGGCAGCAACTCTGTGCAGCATCCCAGCCCCCTCAAGAGGTATGGATCTCTTATCTCTAAGTACCGGGTGGATGTGGAGAGTTGTGCCAATCTTTTTTACGGCGCTGCACCCCGTGGACCAGCGGGAGCCCTCAGGGGTGATTCGGGAGACTGCGTAGAGAAGCGTAGAGAAGCTGCTTGCCCGCTGGCTTCTGACTACCACCGTTGGGTTCGACAGTAATCTGACTACCACCGTTGGGTTCGACAGTAACGAAGACGGCGTTGATCTGCGCGAGTTTTTCAGGATTGTCAAACTTGAGGACCCAGCGACGGTTTGCCTCGTTATCCAGATAAAATACGCCCATATTCACCGAGCCGTTTCGATCAGCTCCCCGCTGTCCCCAGAGCTGAAATGCGGCGTTATGAAGCCCGTGCTGCTGCTGCTCTAGATCGAAGGCGTAGAAGACCAGAGACTTCCCCTGTGTATAGAAAATTCGGCCGAAGGGCTTTCGAGTGTGCCCGTTCTTATCCACATCGACGACATCAGTGATGTACAGACTACGAGCACCCATGAGTTCTCGGATATCTCGATCAGAGACGAGGAAATCCTGCTGCTGCGCCACCGTCTCCTGACTTTCATTGAGCCGGCCGTTGAGCTGTTCGATGCGGGCCTCAAGGCTAGAGACACGCAACAAATCGCCTTGCCTCTGCGCACGCAGTGAATCCAATTCCCCTCGGAGGGAAACAACGGCGGCTTCCGAATCCTGGAGTTTGCGAAGCAGCGAATCTCGTTCGGTTACGAATGAAGTATTCTGCGCCAGAGCTGCATTCAGGCATTCAGCTCATTATCATGGCTCGCCTCTAGCGATGCTGTTTCGGCTAGCTTCCGCTTCAATTCCTGGACTGCCGCCGTGCGCTCTTGCAGGCGAGAAGCAAGATCATCGATTGCGGCCGCTCGGGACTTTAGTTGCGCCTCTAGCGCCGCCCGTTCCGAAAGAAGTGCAGTTTGCCGGTCAACACGAGATTCCCCCGCGTGGCTTCGCGATACATGGACGGCCCCAAATCGAAAGCTACCCACAGCCACAGCGCCCAGCGCAACCAGCAACACAACTGAGTATTGCAACTTCTGCTGCCAACTCAACTTGGTCGTGGTGGTGGGCAGCGAGAGACGACCGTTCAGGTCCGAACTCGTATTCGCGTTTCCGCCACCGTTAGTCTCCTCACCGATTCGTACGAACAGATCTCGTTTCATCGCCTCGTGAGACCATGAGTCATTTGTCATTGACGAACTGTACGGCTGAGACCTTTTACCAGCGATTTCATCCGTACCCGCATCCACAGGCACTAGGAGTGATGCGCCCTCGACTGCGACGAAGCGGAACTCGGCCATCGCCTCACGGCACTCCGCCTCACGGCACTCGGGGCACTCTTCAAGATGAGCCTGTAGTTGCGACGCCTCGTTTTCCTCCAGAGGACCGGATGTGGCTAGAGCACACAGTTCCAGGAAGCGCTGGTGATTCCCGACGTGTTCCTTGCCCGGTTCGTTCGGATTGAGCCAATCGTGATTGGAGTTCGTCATAAGTCCTTCGCTTTCACGCGAAACGCCTTAAAGGGCAGAGCCTTCCTCAGACGCTCCAGCGCACGGTAATAATGATGACGCGTGTTTACTAAGGAATCTTGATGTAGCTCGCTGATTTCGCGCAGTGTGTACCCTTCGAAAAGGCAAAGTTCTACGGTGCCGCGCTGTTTCGAGTTGAGATTGTCCATTGCATTTCGCAGCAGCGATTCTAGCCGGTGAGCATCGGCTTCTCGCTCCACATCGAATACCGACTTGATCTCTTCGATGATCTCGTCGAGCGCATCGCAGTCATAGAACCGGCGGTTGTTAAGGTAGTTCTTCCGATCGAAAGCCTCCCGGTACGCGATCCGGCGCAACCACCCACGAACCGTCCCCTTATTAACGTCGAAAGAGCCGCACTTGCGATACACGTTGAGAAACACTTCCTGCACCAATTCTTCGGCCTCTCCCGTATCCCTTAAAACCTGTCGCCCAATCTCAAACACGATTCCCGAATATCGGTCGATTAAGCCAGCTAGAGCTTTCTGATCTCCTGCTTGCACCTTGAGCATGAGAAGCGCGTCTTCGCTGTGTCCGTCGGGTGGTGCCGCCACAGGCTCACAGGTAACTCCGTCCAAATTCCAGGTGCCAGGAATCCGCAGTCGTGTTGGGAAGGATGCGCTCATTGACCTCTGTGCTTCGACTTCTCAGTCTTTTACACTCTCAAGAAGCATGGCGCGGCTAGCTATGCTCCCGAGGGACGAAAAATACCACATCCGGCCAGTCAAAATGAGAATGTCGCGAAAAATATTCTTTGGCACAAATTTGGCCTAGCGGCCGTAGTCAGCGCCCTTGCTCGCAGTCAAAGCGCGTGGCTCAAACGATGCCTTAGGAGCGGGTTAAAATTACCCTTCACGGAAGCGTGCTAATCATTCTATCGGCGCTCTGGGTCCCCTCTCGTTGCCGTATCTATTTCTTGTAACTCGCGCAGCTTACGCCAGCGAGGGTATTGATCCTGGTCTTCTGGGTGTGGTCGCTGGTAGTCCTGAAGCCAGAATCGGTACCAGTCGAGATTCCGTTGCAAGCTCGCAAGGCGAGCCTGCGGACGGTCCGGCTGATGAGCTTCATTCGGGTAGTAGTACATCTCTACGGGCTTGTTAAGCCGATTTAATGCAGTAAATACTTCGTAGTTCTGCGCCAGGTTAGACGGCATGGAATTTACTCTGTTATCGAGTACGCCGTTCCCCATTTCTTCCATCAGAATAGGTGTGTGTATCTTGTCGGTGTTGAAGGAGATTGAATAATCCATCCACGTCTTCAATGTCTTCCCATAGGGCGGGCCACCGTACATGACGTCCGACCCGCGGATAAAATCCGCGCTGTGTATCAGCCAGTACTCCCCCAAACTGTACTGAAGATTGTCGGTCACCGTTGCAGCTAGATAACGGATCCTCGAATGGGCGAGGATGAATTCCGTATACCAGCCTGACCGGCTAAAACCGATAATGCCAACTTTGTTGCGATCGACCAGACCACGCGCGTCGAGCTCTTCCACCGCGCTGTCCCAGATGTCCATGTGAAAGGCAGCCTCCCCAATTCCACCTGGATACCCAGTAGGATAATGGTCAATCTCGTCCTGTTGCCGGTAACTTGTGGGAAGGGTACGGATCAGATACATCATACCCGCGTGCGCAATGGGTTGAGGAGCAAACGAAGGGTCATGGTTTTCACCGGAATCACAAACAAATGAACCCTGATCTGGCTTGGTTTGTATTACCAGGGGATACTTTACCCCCTTTATGTAGTCGGGCGGGGTAAACAGGAAGCCACTTACATCATAACCCGTCGATGTCTTCCAATGTATCTGTCTCATTGGGGCGATCGTGAGGCTGTCGAACTGCGGGTTCAGGTTCGCGAGGATCTCAGCATCTTTCTGCCCAACTGTGAACATGAATAGTTCCGGCACTGTTGTGGAAGTCTGGTAATCGCCGATGACGTATTTCCCGTCACTGGCGAGCCCTCCAAAGCGAAATAAATTCGGAAGTGGAATGCGGAAATTCGACTTCTCGTGCCATCTACCAGACTGATAAGAAACACTACTTATCGTATCGGGTCCGGTGCGGACGATTAAGTCGCCGTTCACTTTCCACCATAGGGGCTGATCCGCAGTGGCAACATGTGAAGCAACCTGCTCCACCCTGCCGGTGCTTGGTTCGACCCAGAATAAGTGTGCGTCTTCGTCCCCTACACGCTGGTTCAGAGTATCCTGCTGTTCCCATTGACTGCCTACAGGAGACCGTGCAACCACCACAAAAGATCGGCCGTCGAGGGACCAGAGAGGGATACTGCTCGCCCAGGGAGTCTTAAGTGGCCACATCGTTTCGCCGCTTGAGAGATCCTGGAGCACCGTAATCTTTGTACCTCCATATCCTGCATCCAAAGTCTTCCTTATGAATGGGCTATTCTTCCAATCTTCAGGTATTTGATGCCCCTCCAAATAGGTAATTAGCACGAATCTTCCATTCGGAGACAAACTCAAGTACAAGCGAATTTGGTACGGAAAGGATGTCACTGACTGCTTCGTAAAGGGAGACTGCACATTGACCCGCTCGGGCTTCGTCCACTCTCCGTTGTCTCGGAGTTTAGTCACGAACACTGTTCTTTTCAGAAAGCCCGTGACGCCCGGACGTTGAAAGGGTATGCGGTACCCTTTGGCGATTTCTTGCGGTGTCGGCTGAGGCACGTAGGAGTCGGCTGGCTCATCGATGGCAAAGACCACAGTATCTCCGTTACGATCAACACTGTACTCTTGAATGTCCCTGTCCCCGCTTGCCAGAACTTTACGTTCACCAGTCCTGACGTCGATGTTCACCACACCGACACCGCCACCCTCATTCGTCAGCACGACGACATGTTCTCCGTCCTCGAGCCACCGCAGATGTTTAACCACGCTCCCGCCGAAGAGCAACTTCTGAGAGCCGCTGGAGTCTCCAGGCAGATTCCTCACATATAGCTGTATATCGTTGCGATTCTGATCGAGATTTGGAGATCTAACCAGATATGCAACGCGCGTGCCTTGCGAGTTGATCACTATTGGCGAATGAGCGTAATCGTCAATCAAATATCGCACGGTGGCGCAGTCGCTCGCTACGATCGCTCGCTTCTGTTGAGCTGGCAAGACCTCTGGAGAAATTATGGACATCCACACAAGAAAAAGAATCAACCTTTCAGAACACATAACCTTTGTCCTTGAACTGCCAGTCTGGTTGCGAATTGTTTGCGCCTTGCTGAAGTCGAGGTCAACACAGATGCGTGCCAATGGGAAACACCGATCCCTTCACTATGAGAGGAGTTTCAGGGCGAATGATGACCGAAGCTAGCGCCGAAGGCGATCTCAAGATAGTTCTGACGGTGAACATCGCATAGATCCAAGGCTGCCAGCTCTGGGCTTTCGTTCGCGAATCTAAAGTCTATCGAGTGTCACCAAAAAGCGTGCTCGACTGTCGGCGTGGAGGAACAAGAATTTGTCCTCGGTTCTATTGGTCACCCAATTCTAGTTTCCTGACATATTCGGCGTATGCCGCTTCAACTTTGGCGGGGTCGGGTGTTGTCTTGTCATACGCGATGATCGGCTTAATGAATAGATCCATTGCTTGATCAATCTGCTGAAATAAGTTTGGATTAGTTGTTTCAAGCGCTTTGTTGCCGCTCCCTTCTTCGCCCTGGTCCCATGTCCGCTCCAGAATTCGGGCAAGCTTCGCAGCAAGCACTCTGTCCCCTCCCTTGAAAGTCTCAAAAGATAATTGCGCGAGGGCCCGGTACGCCCCCATCCTAGTGTTATCAACGCCTGCGATCCTGGTGGGGTTTTGATCTTGGCCGTAACAACACGCTGTCACTACGACAGCGGCTAACGAAAAGGTGAGTAACCGCCGCCGCGACCTCAAAGCTTTTTGGAGCGTTTCGTTCATCTTTTTTTCTCCCTTTGGCACTAAACCCACTGGAGCTATAGTCGTGTACTTGAAGCTTATCGTCCGCGCTCCGATCTCATTGCCAACTTTCGCGGCCTGCCGAAGTCAAAACAGCAGCTTTAACGCAAATTGCATGGAGCGAGGGCCGCCCTGTTGGTAGAGAGCGTTAACCGTGCCCAGGCTTTGGTTGAGCATTTGTGTAGCCTGTCCAAATGTCGCGTCTGAGAGCGCCCCGTCAATGTTGCCAAAGTTGGGATGGTTAAGGACGTTAAAGGCCTCTGCACGAAATTGAAGCTTTAGAGACTCGGGCAAAGTGAACTCGCGCCGTACTGCTAGATTGATTTGCCATGCACCGAAACCGCGAACAAAATTCCTCGGCGCACCACCAGGGTCGTTGGGATTCGTTGGCAGCACAAAGGCGGCCGGATTTATGGCACGCCCGCCAGGGAATTGGGCCCCATAAAGATAGATGGGCTGTCCCGGCACGAGGTTGACGTTGCCGAAAAAGCTATTTCCTGTCGCAGGATCAGTCAAAAAATTCCCCTCTAGAGTTACCGGAAACCCAGTTCTGGCCGTCAGTCGACCGTCCACTCCCCAGTGGTTCAGAAAGGCTCCAGCGACTCTATTTCCAACAGTGCCTGGCAGATCCCAAGTGATTCCTCCCGAAAAGCTGTGCCGTACATCAAAGTCTGAATTCCCTCGCGTGACAGGCAGTGCCACCTCATTTGAACCGAAATCAATCGAGTGCGACCATGTATACGCGGCAAGAGCGTGGAGACCGTGACTGATAGTTCTCTGGAATTGAATCTGCAGGCCCTGATAGTTCGACGTCACACCGTTTGGGACGAAAGCAATACTACCGAAGTTAGGGTTTAGCGCGTTTATGGAGCGCTGTTGTTGTTGTATCAGACGTCTTCCACTTGCACCCACATACGACAGTGATATGCGTTGTGACCTACCCAGTGCCTGCTCGAGGGCCACGTTCCACTCAAGGGTATATGGCAGCTGCAGATGAGGAGGAAATGCATACACTAAGCTGCTCGTGTACGGCGGCACCGCAGACGGAGAAAAGTTGAGCTCTGATGCTGTTACCGGAACAGGTACACCAAAGAAAAATTGGAATGCGCTAAAACCGACTCCACCAAAGCCCTGAGCCGCGACCTTATTGTCGGTGTCGAAGAACACCCCCCCGCCCCCGCGCAGCACGGTCTCCTGTCCTGGGTGGTCGCGAGCTGTCAATGCGATACCGAAACGCGGCGCAAAATTAAACCACGTTGTCTTCCACAGCTGGGTACCCTGAGGTGCCAGCGTTAATGCACCCGGGTTATTAATGTCTCCCAAAAGCGTGTAAGCATCATTCCCGTGCTCATTGCTGGGAGGTGGATCAACCTCCCAACGGAGGCCAAGCGAGAGTGCGAGTCTTGGCGCTATACGCCACTCATCCTCGGCAAAGGCGCTCAGTTCATTGAAGATGGGTGTCGCACCATTAGTCTTGACCAGAATGAGCAGATCGGCGCTGTTGGCGAGTATGGAATTCTCGCTGTTCCATATCGCGTTCTCGAAGGGCGACGTCGGAACAATCGGCGATTTAATCCTTCGGTAGTCTATGCCGACCCTGACCTGGTGGTGTCCTGAGGTGATGCTGAATGTATCAATAACGTTCCACTGGCGGCCAATATTCCTTGCCGTATCGGTCGTCAATATAGAACCCCCAACTCCAGGAATGAAAATTTGAAAGAAGGGAGCAGGAGCTGCATAAGAGCCAAGGCCCATCGCCTGCGCCAGATCAATCGGCTTTGCGCCGCCAAAACTATCAAGCCTAGAACTTTGCTCCGAGTCACTTCTAGCATAACCCACTCGAAACTCATTGGTCGCTGTGCGGGAAACTTGACCGTTAGCACCCAAGGTGTACGTTTGTGTGTTGATGTGATTCTGGGCGACCGCCGACAGCGTTCGCGTTGTAGTAGAGCTGGGAGTATCGCCAAATCGGAAGAACAGCGACAACTTCGAAGTGAAAGTGTGGTCCAGTCGAACGCTGGTGGAGTCAATCCGGCCTGGCAGCGAATAGGGCTCGATAAATTGTGCAAGGCCATTGCCAAAGTCGATTCCAGTTGGAGTTGGCAGAGGAAACGCATTCAGGATCGGCTGGAGTACCCCAGGAGCGGATTGGCGGATCGAGAGGGATGGTACGTATTGTATGGTGGCTGCCTGCGGTTGCGTCAGGCGCAAGCCCTCATACGAAACGAAAAAAAAGGTCTTGTTTCTCCCGTTGTAGATTCCAGGAACGAAAACGGGCCCGCCAAGTGTTCCACCGAAGTCATTTTGGCGAAGTGGTGTTATCTTAACTCCAAAGTGATCATTGAACCAATCGTTGGCGTCGAAAAAGTCGTTACGCAGGTAGTCGAAGGCGCTGCCGTGAAGCTCGTTCGTACCAGAGCGCGTAACGAAAGAGAACTGCCCGCCCGGAGTGCGGCCGTATTCCGCGGAATAAGTCGAGCTTTGGACGCGAAATTCCTGCAGCGCGTCCACCGAGATCAAACTCTGCGTCGTGCCCAGTGCGCTGGAGGCGCCTATGGTGCCGGCACTGGCAGGCTGGGGCACTCCGGCGCCGTTCCCCGGACTGACGTTGCCCGTTACGCCATCAATCATGTAGTAGTTTGACTCTGTGCGCTGGCCATTTACGCTAAAGTCGCCAGCGGTCGCCAGCGTCGACTGCGCCTGTGGACTCTGGGTAACTACCCCTGGCGTTAGGAGAATCAAGTCCTGAAAGCTTCTGCCATTAAGGGGTACATTCGCTACAAACTTGCGGTCAATTACTGTACCGACTGCGGCTTCTGTGGTGTTCACATTTGCCGATTCGGCGACAACGGTGATTGAGGCCAATACTGGACCTAGCTGCAATTGGAAATTACGACTCAGTACATCTTGCACATTGAGCACTAAATCGGTCAGGTCGATCCTGCGGAATCCTTCTTTGGTGACGCTGACTCGATACCGTCCAGGCTTGAGTCCAACCACTACATAAAGGCCAGAACTGTTCGTGGCGTGATGCACGCTCACATTCGTGTCGACATTTGTGACCTCCACGTCGACAGCCGGCACGACCTTGCCTTGTGGATCTGTGATCAGGCCCGACAGAATGGCTGCTTCGGTCTGACCTAAGCTAGACGGCACAAGGGCAAGCCAACATAGAGCGAGAAGGAATAGGGGGAGAGCTATCCGGCGCAGAGTCATGTGAGGGCTCCCGATCTGTGGTTTCGCTTCACAGTCTGCCGAGTAATGCCTTTTCGAAACGCGGTTTGTACCAATTGTGCAGAAAAGATCAAGGAAACTGAATAGGCCGCTGGCAGCTAGCCTCGGCGAAGACAGAGAAGAGCCATCTGTACAGTCTAGTTCCTTGAGTAGGCAGGGCGAGTTTCGGTCAGGGATGGTTGGCTTGGGTCCCAAGGTAAGCGTACAGCAACTTCTGGCCCGAGGGTTTGTCCCTTCCTGGGGAAGGTTCGACCGTCACAAAGACCGACTCGACGGATTTAAGCAACTCCGGGTTGTCCACGCGCAGAATCCATCGTTTCTGCACTTGATCGTCAATGTGAAAAACGCCAAGATTCTTAATGCTGCTACTCGTACTCTGGTTCTGTCCCCACGCCTGAAACGAAACCTTAGACGCGGAACCCTTTTGCGAGAGGTCGAAGGCATAGAAAATCAGCGACTTTCCTTCACTGTAAAAGACGCGACCAAACGATTTCTTTGCCTTGCCCTGTCCGTCCAAGTCCGCCACGTCAATGATATGAAGGTTGCGGGCACCCATGAGCTCGCGGACATCGCGGGCAGCGGCGGTCAACTGCCTCTCGCGCTCTACGGCCGCCTTTTCATTCTCGACTTCCTCTGACAGCTCCGTGATGCGGAACTGCTGGGCCACCAAGCCGGCCGTTAGCTGGTCGTTGTCCTTACTGAGCTTTTCGACCTGAGTCCTAGCCTGACCGAGCTGCTGTTCATCCTGGTGACCCTTGCTCTGAAGCCGTGCGGCCTGATCCTTCGATTCCACTGATTCTTGCAGAAGTTGCTGGTAATTCGCCTGTGCTCGGGCAAGTTCGCGCCGCAAGAAATCCAGTCGTTTCTCCGCGTGCACCTTCGCGTCCTGAAGCTGAACAACGGTTGCCGCCACATCTGAATTGCGCGCACTCGAATCTGAAGACGCAGACGTGGCAGTACGGGCAGGGGCAACAACTTCGGAGGTCGAAGCAGTGACACCCCCGGCAGCCAGGCGAGAGAGTACCTTGGGAAGCACAACCGCTGAAGCCACGACCATGACTGCAACGGCAGACGCAATACCCAAGGCATATGGACGCCAGTTTCTGAAGAAAGAAGTTGCAATTCGTCGTCTCTTCTCACCCAACGCTTCGGGCGTGAAACGGACGCCTTCGGCAGAGGCGCGTTCCAAGAATCTCTGCCGATAGCTCGCGCCCTGCAACTGCTGGAGATCTCTGTCGCTCGCGGAGGGCTCGGGTAGCGGGAGTTCATCGAGGATGAAGTTAAACTGATCGCTGGTGCGTCGGCATGCAGCACAGCCTCGCAGGTGTTCCAATAATTCCCCGTGCTCTTCGAGCGACAATTGGCCGATAGCAGCTAATGCGGCCAGCTCTTCGAAATCTTCATGCTTTCGCATTACCAATCTCCTTGCTTGCAACCCTCACCTCGCTTCCCTGGTCGGCTTTGGACAACTGATCGCGCAACTTATCGAGACCACGGTAGTGGTGATGCCTGACGTTACCGAGAGATTCCCCTGTCTCCTCGGCGATTTCTTTCATCGTGAGTCCCTCAAAATAAGCCAAGTGCAACACACGCTTTTGAACCGGACTGAGGGTTTGAAGACCCCGCTGAATGACCTCTCTCGCCTCGTGGCAAGCAGGAATGCCTGAGCCTTCGGTCGGCAGGGTGTCCTCGAGAGCGGCGATATTGGTGCTGGCATAAAAATGTCTGACCTGCAGTTGCTTCCGCCGGTTCATGCTTCGATGGTAGGCATAGCGCAAGATCCACATTTTAGTAGTGCCGCGCGCCGCATCGAATTGTGCCGCCACTTTGTAGATTTCCATGAAAACGTTTTGCATCACGTCTTCCGCTTCCCCGACATCGTGAAGGATTTTCAAAGCGATATGGAGCACCAGGCGATGGTAACGATCAAATAGCACACCCAGCGCGTCGCCGTGTCCAGCCCGCAAGTGAGCAATGACAAGTTCATCCGCCTGGGACCGAAGTCCGTCGAAAGACAGGTCACAAGGCTCTTTGATGTTGGACTCGTCTTTCGTGGCACGGCTCATGTGGTTGACGCTGCCCCTCAATTCCGACGGTAGTTTAGTACGGAACAACCACCAATTGTCCACCAGAACATTTCTTTTTGTGTTTGGTACAAACCAGACATCCCTGAGGCAAGACTACGAATAACGTCCAGTTACACGAAAGAATGAGGAAGTGAGAGTGCTGAGTACAGCCCCAAGGGTGGCTGTGGCGGGGGCGGCTCTCATTATTTGTAATGAAGTCGAAAATCGCCCCGCGTCTGGACGGATCGGATTATCCGACGCACTCAATAGCCCCCATACCGCCACCGCAGACTACACTCTGACTGCCCGAAGTGCTGCATTAGCGCTCGTATTGGTCCCGTTGTGTCGATGGAGCAAGTCGGCAAGGCGCGAGCGGCCAAACTCACTGCGACCTGGGGACATGGTGTAGTCGGGTTTTTTGCCCGCATCTTGGGTGAAAGCAGAGCGGCACGCGGATCGCCCTAAAACGTCGCGATGCCATCGGCACTAGCGACGGCCATCCCTCGGGTATTGCAATGGTTTTGAACGGTATTGGAAAGCTAAACAATAATAAGGAGAAGAAGTGAAGTCGACTTGGTTAGAATGCGGCCTGAGCGCCCCTCGCACAACTGATTGAAATTACTGGAGATATAGGAGAAAGAGAATGGCAGGGCAGCGTTCTAACCAACTGAACTACGTCCCCACTCGCCAAATCAACCAGATGCGCAATCGCCAGTGTTTATGCGGCTTTGCACGATTTGCATATAATGCCCAATTTGCTCCGGGCGACCCAGACTGCTTCCCATCGGGCCGAAACCGCTAATAAACCGCCAATAAGAAATCGCGCGAATCATCATTGCAAATCCATCCTAACAGTTTGTCTGAGAACGCGGAAGGGGCGCGGACGAATCAGCTCCTTACCTCCAAAAGACTCCCTCATCTTGCATCGCTCGCCTCACGTCAACGACCTCAGGATCGTTAATTGCCAATACCGCGATCGTCACTCGTCCAATTTGCGTTTGCGCCGTCCCAGACGAGGTGCTCTGCCCAGCTATCTCGTTCTGGATGGAAAAAGCGAACAATTTCTCCGTTGTCAGAAGAAGAACAGCTTGTCCTTGCGGATCGGCCCGCCCACCGACCCGGCCCATTGATTCGCGATAGATAGAGGACGCGGGTTGCCCTCAGCTTTGATGAACCAGTCGTTGGCGTTCAGTACAGTGCTATTCCAGTAATATCGCGCGTTGCCGTGGAATGCATTGCCCTCGGACTTGGTCACATAATTAATGTTGCACTGGAAGCGCTGACCCGACCGGGTGAGCACGTGTCCGCGCTCCGTGAATTGTTTGGCCGGCTGCTCGCGGAGGAACCTCTACATAACGATCACCGCGCGACGCAAGTCGCCAAGTTGATGAAAGCAGGTAAAGGCGTGTTCGTCGAACTCGGTGAGCCATCGCGCCTGCGCGAACTGGCTTTGAAGTGGGCGGGCCGGGTAGATGAGTAATCACTTTGCGGTCGCCGGTTCCGGAGCCGATAGCAGGTATTGACGTCCACGTGGTGTCTATGAGTAGGCTATTCCGCGAGGAATGTGCCGCTACCGATCCAGAATTCTGTGAGGGGTTTGAGATTCTTCTTGTAACCACTAGTAACTGCGTATTCCTTCCCACCTTTAACGCGGAGGCCACACTTTCCCGTCGAGTACGGCTTGATCTCTACCACAAACGTGGTATTCACGAGCGCAGATCGATGGATCCGAATGAATCCGTA
>WNFJ01617226.1_pt1 | contig 19565 bp, 17 predicted proteins | sample 5400461 | NCBI WGS metagenome assembly WNFJ01 (sample SAMN13153349, study PRJNA577476) | soil metagenome | isolation source: 115 cm saprolite on Douglas fir-dominated hillslope | place: USA:California | collected 2013-09-17
AACAGATCGATAAAGCAAAGCTCCGGCATCCTGGGGCGGCGGGCGATTGCACGGATTGCCACAACCCCCACGCGGGCAAATCGCACGGGTTCCCTAGGCCGGACGCGGTCAATGTCTGCCTGAGCTGCCACAGCGAGGAGGCGGACCTTCGTAAGGATCGCCTGATGGGAGAGATACGATGTTGAAGTACCTGTCAAATTCGGCTGGCGGTTCAAGAATCTCGCCGACATGGGTTGCGCTGCTGGTTGTTGCCGTTGCTGTGGCGTCGGCTTCCGCGGACAAAAAACCGAAGAAGCCGGCAGGGCGCAATTCATCTGAAGCACAGCGCATTCGGGCTTCCGTGAATCGCGACATGCTGGTCTGGCCGAACCCGCCCGCCATTGCCCGGATTCGTTGGCTGGATCAGCTTACGGGCGAACCGTTCGATCCCGATGCCCTCACTCCGGCGAAGGGGAAGAAGAAGCAGAGCTGGATGGACCGGCTCGCTGGGGCCCAGCCGGACCAGGGCGGGAACATCAAGATCCCATATCAATTCAAAGATTTATGCGGCCGATGAGGGAGTGGATGCGATCTTCATCTTTAATGGGGAAACCAAAGCGGTAGAACTCATTCGCAACGACCACGAGGCCCGTTTCGGCCTGATCAATGGTCTCGCCGTCGACGACAACGATCGGCTGTTCGTAAGCGACGGCAAGTTGCGCCAGATATTGGTTTTCAATGTCAAACACCAGCAGGAATCGACTTTCGGCGCTGACGTGCTGGTGCGCCCCGGCGGAATCGCCATCGACAGGGAGAACCGGTTGCTGTATGTGGTGGACACGGAAAACGATCAGGTCATCGTCTTCGATGCCGACAGCTTCAAAGTGCTGCGCAGGATCGGGGTTTCGGGGAAAAAGCATACCTTGACGGCGCCCGGCACGTTCTCGCTGCCCACCAATATCGCCGTCGATAACGAAGGGGATGTTTACGTAACTGACACTCTTAATAACCGGGTCGAGATCTTCGACGCCGACGGCAATTTCATCAGCATGTTCGGCAAGCACGGCGATGGACCGGGATGTTTTGCGCGCCCGAAGGGTGTTGCCGTCGACTCCGACGGCCACATATGGGTGGTAGACAAGTATCAGGACCGAGTACAGGTTTTCGATCGGGAAGGCCGTCTGCTGATTTATATCGGCGGGCATGGCGGCTATCCGGGGCAGTTTGCTGACGCCTACGGGAACGCGATTGCCAAGGACAACCGCGTCATCGTTTCGGAACAGTATCCCGGCCGGCTGCAGATTTTTCGTTACGTCACCGACGCGGAGGCCGAGGAGGCGAGGAAGAAGCAAGTTAATGAACCCGCCACCCCGTCCCCGAAAGCTACTCCGCCGCCGCTGAAGCAGGGCGATAGCGGGGTTGCGAAGGCACAAGGTTCTGCGGCGCCTTGACTTCCGCGAACGGCGATTAAGTTTTGGTCGTCCCCGGGGCGGCCAAAAACGGAACTCGTGCAACCCGGTTCTGCACTCGTAGTAGGGCCCCTGATATCAGGAGGATATAAAGTGAAGAAATTCATTCTAATTACTCTGTTCGTCGCGGTGGGCGTGAGCATGTCGGTGGCACAAAGCACTGACGTGCTGGGCGCGCACTTGGTGTACGGTCGTGGCTGTGTTGCATGCCACGCTCCGCACAGCGGTGCTGCCGGCAACGGCAACTCCAATGTAAACAGCCCCTACAGCGGCAACAACGCGCTGTGGGGCCAGGACCTCTCTCCTCTTTATGGCAAGACTCTGCAATTTGGCGACTCGCGCGGCAACTGGACGATCACCCTGCCGAACTACGGTCCCTCGGGATCGAAACCTGGGCCTTTCGACCAGTTCGGTGGCCCGTTCGCAGTCATCGCCTGCCTGAGCGGCCACGACGGCAACGTCGCCAAACCGGCGATGATGCAGGGCACCACGGTTGAGGCTCTGCCGAATTCCTCGGTTTCCGGCGGGCACGCGCCGACCTTCCTCGGCAATGACGGCACCTCCGCCGGCAACTACCTCAACGACCACCCGGTGGGGCCGAATGCTCTCCTCACCTGCGGTGGCACAAATGACTGGGACTGCACCGTTAACGCGAACGGCACGTACTCGTTTACCGGTACAGGCTCTTCACAATTCCTGACCGACTACTTCGACGTAACCGCGGCCGGTCCGGTCGCTCACCTGGTCAGCACGAGCAGCACGCAGGGCGGCTGGGTCACCTGCACCACCTGCCATGACCAGCACAGCATGACGGTGTTCAACGCTGGCACGGGGGCATCTCCCAACTACAAGCCGACCATGTTCTTTGTGCGCGGCTGGTACAACCCGAACTCGGGCAACTCGGCGGCGCAGTTCTGCCGCAGCTGCCACTGGGGCGAGGCCAACGAGATGCACGGTGTGACTCTGGCCACTTACTAGATGTTGTTTCAAAATGGGGGAGGCGCTCCCTCCCCCCTTTTTAGTAATTGCGGTTTTGAAAGAGGAGTCATGAAATATCAATTCATAGCCTCCACACTCTTAATGGCGGCGGCGTGCTCCGTGGCTTCGGCACAGGTGTCGGTCTCACCGAGGAAGGTCTTTGAGGACGAGGCGCCAAAAATGAAGTTGACCGGCAAGCCGGTGGCCCGGGTCAATGGCGCAGTCCTCACCGATCGCGACCTGTTGCGCGAGATGTACGCGATCTTCCCCTACGCGCGGCAGCACAACGGTACTTTTCCGCAGGCCATGGAGGCGGACATCCGCCGCGGCGCTCTGAAGATGATCGAGTTCGAGGAGTTGGTGTACCAGGAAGCTCTGCGCCGAAAAATGACGGTTGCGCCAGCGCGCCTCAACCTGGCGGAAAGAGATTTTAGCCATCAGTTCCATCCCCGGACCAGTACCGGATGTTTTTAACAGCCGAATGCCAGGGACAGCGCAGGGTGCTGCGCGCCAAAATTCGACGTTCGCTGCTCATTGAGGACCTGTTGAACGCCGAGGTGGCCCACAAGTCCGGCGTTTCTTTGTCGGAAGCGAGCGCTTTCTACCGGCGGCACCCAGAGAAGTTCCGCATCGCGGAATCGTTCGCTATCCAGACAATTTCCGCCATGCCGGCTAAAGCAGCTGCGGAACAGTTGAAGGAGGCCCGCAAGCGCGCCGACGAGGCCCTGCGCCAGGCTCGGGCGACAAGTACCTATGAGGAATTCGGGTTACTCGCCGAAAAGATCTCGGAAGACGATTACCGCGTCACCATGGGCGATCACAAGCTGCTGGACCGGTCCAAGCTTCCGCCGCAGATTCTGAGAGTTGTGGAGAAGATGCAGCCCGGGCAGGTCAGCGATCTCATCCAGGTTGATCAGGTCTACACCATCGTTCGGCTGAACAGTCATGTTCCCCCAGGGATGCGGAAGTTCGCGGATATCAGGAACTCCTTGCGCCAGTACCTGCAGAGACAGAATGTAGAACGGCTTCGCTCAGGGCTCAATAACCGCCTGCGCAAGAACGCAAAGGTAGAAGAACTCTAGACGGAGGGGCAGGACGGCTATGACAGGAAGATCGCGAGCATCGGCGCTGTTGCTGGCCGCGATTCTGGCGGCCGGCCTGCCGGGGCGGGGCCAAGCAAAAGTTGGCGATGACGTATCGCTTCACCTTGGCGGTAATCTTGGGTTCGGCTACTCCGGAGCCTACGGTGACATGCTTTCCTCGCATGGCCTCTCCGCCGCGGGAAACGGTGATCTTTCCGGCTCCTACTACAGTCCGCAGTTCCTGTCTTTTCATTTCAGCCCTTATCTGAACCATTCGCGACAAAGCTCGAACTTCGATTCCATCAGCACCACCAGCGGTTTCCGCGGAACCGCCAATATTTTTTCGGGCAGCCATTTTCCGGGTTGGGTCAACTATAGCCGAACGTATGACGGCAGCAGCAACTACTCGGTACCGGGACTGGCGAATTACGTCACCCACGGAAACTCCGACTCGTTCGGCATTGGCTGGTCGGAAATCATTCCACATTTCCCGAGCCTGTCCGTCGGCTATCAGCAAGGCAGCGGCGACTTCGAGACATACGGGGCGACCATCCACAGCCTGACCCACTCTCGTGCATTGAATACTTCCACGGCGTACCGTATTGATGGTTTCAACCTGAATGCCAGTTACCATTACGGGACGAACACCGCACAGTTGCCGCCGTCATTCATCGACAATCTGCCGCTGACTTCAGATTCAAGCAACAGCTCTTATTCCTTCGCCGCATCTCACGCGTTGCCGCTTCATGGCACGGCGCAGGGAAACTACAGCTCTACTTCGTATGATTTCACCTCCCAAGTCGGAAAGAACTCGGGCGCAATTGATACCGTGGATGGCTCGGTAAGTTTGGCTCCTACAGGTAAGTTGGGCTTGGATGGCAATGTTTTGTACACGGATAATCTGGTCGGCACTCTTTTCCAGAGCGTGATCAACGCCGGCGGGAGCGTGCAAACCAGTACGCCCGGCTGGTCTTCGAATTCGCTGGGCGTGAGTGGAGATGTTGTCTATTCGCTCACCCGCGAGATGAGGGTCATCGGGCGGCTCGATCACCGCCAACAGGTACTGGCCGGCAACACTTTCGATTCTGACTCCTTTGGCGGGGTGTTTAGCTACTTTCGCCTGCTGTTTGGCGGCCGCCTTACGTTTGTTCAGGCGGTCTCACGCAACACGCTGCCGGTTCGCAATGAGTCCAATCTCGGCCTGAGCACCTCTGCCTCCTATTCGCGTTCTTTGTGGGCTTGGAACGTTGGCGGCTCATTCATTTTCAATCAGAACCAGTCGACGGCCCTGGTGACCTACATGACAAGCAGTTACTCGTATTCCGGGACCCTGGGCCGGCCGATTCGGAAACTCTACTGGAACGTCAGCGAGCGGCTCGAAGAGCAGCGTTGGCGGCGTGCAAGGTGCAGACGTTACCACCCAGAATTACGCCACGGCACTTTCCATGCAGAAGATCGGATTGAGCGCCAGTTACTCGCGATCCAGCGGCAACGCCATCCAGACGCCGACGGGGCTTGCGCCCTCGCCTTTGCCCTTGCCCGTGTTACCATCGGCCTTCATCCTTTACGGCGGCGAGTCGTATTCGTTTGGTGCGGGAGGCTCCCCGTTGAAGGGCCTGACTTTCACCGGCACTTTCGTAAGGACCGTTTCCAACACGAACGATGCCGGCGTCAGTTCACGCAACAATGCCGACTTGGCTAACTTCTATATTCAGTATCGTTTCCGGAAGGTAAACTTCAACTCCGGCTTCACCAGAATCTTACAGGGATTCTCGCTGGCAGAAACCCGTCAACAGACGGTTAATTCGTACTACTTCGGTATTTCACGATGGTTCAATTTCTTCTGAACGCGTACTCGAGGCGGCGGAGGGGGCTGGGAGCCGCGTTCTGGGCCCTGATGTTTCTGCTGAATGTGCCGGAGGTTTCGGCCGGATCGAAGTCTCAGCCGGTGAGCCCGATTCAGGTTCCTGCGTTGGAACTTGAGGGCGGACGCCGGCTCACCTTCGAGCGAGTTTTCAGTTCCGAAAACGAAGTGCGCGGCAAGCCGGGTTTTTGGAAGCGGATCGGCGATTTTGTCGTCGGCCAGGGGCAGACGCACACCCTGGTGCGCCCTTACAGCGTCGTGATCGATTCGCACGGGCGCATGATCGTGAGCGATCCCGGCGTTTCGGGCGTGCACATCTTCGACTTTGCTCAGCACAAGTACAAGTTCGTTGAACGCATGAAGGAACGCGACGGGCTGCATGCACCCCAGTGCGTCGCCGTGGATGCGGCCGACAACATTTACGTTACCGATTCTGAAAGCGGCAAGATCTTCGTATTCAGTCCTGATGGCAAGCTTCATCACGTGATCGGCAGTCTCAAGGGAGGCGAGGGCTATTTCAAGCGGCCAACCGGAATCGCAGTGGATTCAACAGCGCGGCGGATCTACATCACTGATACGCTGCGCGACAAGATTTTTGTCCTGGACATGCAGGGCAGCGTGCTGAAGACGATCGGAAAACGCGGCGACGGCAATGGAGAATTCAACTTCCCCACTGAACTGCGCCTGCAGGGCGACGACTTGATCGTCGTCGACGCCATGAACTTTCGCATCCAGATGCTGGACCGTTCCGGCAATTTTCACTCCGAGATTGGCCGCATGGGCGACCAACGCGGCGGATTCTTCCGTCCGAAGGGCTTGGGAGTGGATTCAGAGGGCCACATTTACATAGTCGAAAGTCTCAGCGGTCTGGTCCAGGTCTTTGATCGCCAGGGCAATCTTCTTTACTACTTCGGACAAAAAGGCACCGGCCCCGGACAGTTTCAGTTGCCGGCGGGCCTTTTCATCGACCGGACCGACCGCGTTTTCGTAGTGGATTCCTACAACCGTCGGGTACAAGTATTTCGCTATTTTGGAGTAAACGGCGCGGGGCGGGGTGGAGAGTGAAGTCCACGATAGCGACCGCCTGCGCGATGCTGCTGTTCGCGGCGCGCGTGTTGAGCGCGCAAATGTCAACCGAAGTGCTCGGAGTGCACGATCTCTCGCCCAACGGAGTTAAACCGGTCACCGGGAGTGCTTCCGCAGCCTGCCTCTACTGTCATGATCCTCACTCCGGCGTGGGCGGGATCACACCGCTGTGGAACCAGAAGCTCTCAACTCAGACTTACACACCCTACGCAAGTTCCACGTTCATAGCCACGGGCAACAAGGACAACACCCAGCCTCCCGCCGGGTCTTCCAGCAGTCTTTGTCTGAGCTGCCATGACGGGACCATCGCACCCGGCACGACGGTGGCTTATGGAAGTCTCGGGATGACCGGCAAGATGCAGGATGTTTTTGGCAGCAACCTTCAGAGTTCGCACCCGTTCAGTCTGATGCTGCCGCTGCAGGATTCCCCGGACCTGGTTTCGACGCTGACGGTGACTGGCAAGACCGCCGACCTCACCGGGGCGGTGCGACTCATCAACGGCGATATCGAGTGTACTTCCTGCCATAACCCGCACCAGCAAAGCATCGATCCCAGTGTGCCCGCGTTCCTGGTTCTGAAGGCGTCCGGCGGGCAACTTTGCTTTGCCTGTCATGATCCCAATCGCACGTCGTCGAATCAGACCAATCCTCTTGCGCAGTGGTCCACCAGCATTCATGCCACGGCGCCGAACGCGACCACGAACCAACCCTCTGTGGGCGGATACAACACCGTCGCCCAGAATGCCTGCTCTTCCGGTCACGCTCAGCATAACGCTGCCGGATCGGCGCGCCTGCTGCGCGGCCTTAACGAAGAGGACTGCGTGAGCTGCCACAATGGCGGGGCGAACGTTACTCCGGCGGCGCCGAACATCTTCGCCGAAGTTGCCAAAGCCACTACGCTGCCGGGTACCGCCCATCTCTTTCCCAACGGAAGCAACACACATGACGCCACGGAACTGGCCCTGCTCAATCAAAACCGGCACGCCACCTGCATGGACTGCCACAATGCGCACGCGGCAAAACAGGTAGTCACATTTCCGGTCCCACCCATCATCCGCCCTTCCCAAAATTTAGTGACTGGCATCAGCGCCATCGACGGCACCACGGTTCTGAGCCCTGCAGCGAACCAGTACGAGAATTGCTTACGTTGTCATGGAACCAGCACAGGAAAAGTGGCCAATGTCACTTACGGCTATCAGCCGAATCGCGTGAATCTGGCCGGTGACCCGCTCAATGTCATCTTGCAATTCAACTCCATGACCTATCCGCCGTCAACCCATCCTGTGACGCACACGCGCAATAGCCCATACCCACAACCCAGTTTGCTCAACAACATCCTACAAATCGACGGCGTCAGTCTGGGCCGCCAAATGGGCACCCAGATCCTGTGCACCGATTGCCACAACAGTGACGACAACCGGAAGTTTGGCGGCGGTGGTGCCAATGGACCGCACGGATCAGCCTTCCCCCACATTCTGGAACGCCGATACGAGTTCAGCCAGGCGCCGGCTCCAGGGCAGTTGATCACGAATCTGTTTCTCCCGCCGGACGTCAGTGCAAAGGGTCAGTATGCCGTTTGTGCCAAATGCCATAATCTGAGCAACATCATCAGCAATGCCAGCTTCACGCAACATGCGCGGCACATCAGCGACGGGTTCTCGTGCTCTGTCTGCCATGCGCCTCACGGCACCGGCGGCCAATCGGCGTGGGAGAGGCTGGTCAGTTTCGATCGGAACGTGATCGCACCGGTCGTTTCCGGCACTGCGACGAGTCCCATTAGCTATAGCCATTCCACCAACACGTGTTCGCTCGTGTGCCACGGGCACACGCATTGATCGGATCAGGCTGGGACATGGCACGCGTTCACTGAAATGTGATGGCGCCGAGAACAGGAATTGGTCTTACTGACGATCAAGAGGATTGATTTGATAACGAGAAGAAGGAGATAACCCATGTTTGGGAATGCCGGTCGTCAGCGCCACGGGGCGCAGATGAGCATCCTCAGCGAAAAACCCTCCCCATATCCACATTCGGCAAAAGCAGCTGCGCATCCGATTGTAAGCAGCGAACACCGCCGATTGCCAGCCGCAAGCAAGACAGGAACCCCAGAGTGTGTGATTGCAGTCCTCAGGATTGGTTAAAACGTCATGGAAGGCCATGGACCGCAACTGTCGAGCGGAGGGTTGCCGGGATGAGCTTTGATAAGTTAGATTCTTGCAGGCCAGAATCTGGGCACCGACTGTGATGGCGACCAAGGACATTAGCGACGAAAGAGTTATTGACCGACTGGCTACACTGCCTGACGACGCCAGTCGCATCAAGTTTCTCTCTCGCCGTCGACGGTTGCACTCGCCCGCGTTCGTTGCGGGGTTGGACGAAGCAGTCAGCATGCTCATCCGGGTCGACCTGAAAAAAGCGGGTGCAGTGGCTGACGCAGCCGTCACCATTGCCAACAAGCTCGGCGACAAGGAGTCAAGAGCCTTCGCCCTGCGGGCCAAGGCAAACGCTTTGTGGTCACTCGGGCAGAACAAGCAAGCGTCCGAGGCAAGGCCGTTGAAGCCGGACGTACGCTCAGCATATCTATCCAGCCGCTGATCTTGTTGGGAGAGTATGAGCACGCCCATGTGGCCGCGGAGCGAGCTCGGAAGATCTTTACGGCGGCTCAGGACACTGTTCGGCTAGCGCGTCTTGATATCAACATCGGGAACATTTTCCATCGACAGGACCGATTCCGTGAGGCCCTCAACTTTTATGAGCGCGCCTTTTCCCAGCTAGTGCCTGATAAAGATACAGAAGGCATGATCGCCGCTCTTCACAACGTCGCCGTGTGCCTGATCATGTTGAACGAATACGAAAGGGCCGAGAGCACTTATGAGCAAGTCTCCAAGCTATGCCGCGAGCGCAACATGCCGCTGGCAATGGCTCAGGCTGAGTACAACATCGCCTATCTCCATTACCTCCGCGGAGCGTACGGACACGCTATCGAAAAGTTGCGGACGGCACGCAAAACCGCTCAAGCGGCCGGCGACGCTTACCACACAGCGCTTTGCCAACTCGACCTCTCTGAGATTTACTTAGAGCTCAACATCAATCAGGATGCGGCGGAACTGTCGAGGGAAGCCTTTACTAGTTTCAAGCAACTCGGCATGGGATACGAGAGTGCGAAGGCTCTGTGCAACTCGGCAATCGCCCTGAGCCAGCAAGGTGAAGGATTTCGGGCACTCGAACTTTTCGCACAAGCGCGCTCTCTGTTTGTTAAAGAGAGGAACCAGGTCTGGCCTTCACTCATCGACCTGTATCGGGCCCTAGTCTATTTCAATGAAGGACGTCTGCCTGAAAGCCGTCAATATTGCCTGGCTGCGCTGGAATTCTTTTGCACGTCACCGTTGCCGGGTCGAGCTATTCTTTGCCGTCTGCTGCTCGCGAGGTTATCGCTGAAGACAGGAGAAATCGAAACCGCGCGCCAGGAATGTCAGACCGCCCTTGAGGGACTTAGTGGCAAGGACATGCCGATTCTTGCTTATCAAGCGCATCTGGTAATGGGTCAAGTTGAAGAGGCTGTTCACCACCTTCAAGAGGCACAGCATCATTATCGAATCGCGAAGGAGGTGCTGGAGACCCTTCGCGGCGGGGTCCACGGAGAAGAGCTGAAAATCTCCTTCGTAAAGAACAGGCTCGAAGTCTATGAGAACCTTGTCGACCTTTGTCTGGCGTCAGGCGCTAGTCGCGATGCTCAAGCGGAAGCATGGGGCTACATGGAGCAGGCGAAATCACGCGGCTTGCTTGAATTGATTACCCACCGAATGAATCCGATATCGGCTGAAGATCCTGAAGAAGGAGGAGTGGCTCGCAGGATCCGCGATCTGCGCGAACAGCTGAATTGGTACTATCACCGCATCGAGGTCGAGCAACTTGGTCAAGTCGCCGCATCAGACGAACGTCTCGTCGCGCTTCGGGAACTGGCGAGGGAACGCGAGAGAGAACTCCTTCGGGCCCTCCGCGAACTGCCCCCATCAGAAGCCAAAGCCGCCGGCCTGGAGACTGCGGCGCCCGTATCCCTCGATTCCGTTCGCGAGGCTCTCGGCCCAAACACGACACTGCTCGAGTACTTCCGCGTTCAAGATCGTATCTTAGCGGCAATCGTGACCGAGGCTGGCGTGGAAATCTTCGCGATCACGCTCGCGCCGCGAATTGCGCACATCCTGCGCATGCTGCAATTTCAGTTCTCGAAATTCCGCCTGGGGCCCGCTTATCTGAGTGAATTTCAAGGCCCACTCCTTGAGGCAACGCGCTCCCATTTGAATGAGCTGTACACCGAACTACTTGCCCCCATTCGCTCGAGGCTGAAGGGACGACGCCTGATCGTAGTTCCGCACGAGTTGCTCCATTACGTGCCTTTTCACGCGCTTTTTGACGGAGACCGATACCTGATCGATTCTTTCACCGTTTCTTATGCGCCGAGCGCGAGCATCTACATGCAGCATCGCTGGAAACAGTCCAATAAGGACGGCTGCTCTTTGATTTTAGGTGTGCCGGATCGTCAGGCCCCCTCCATCTATGAAGAGCTTCAGGCCGTAGCCGAGATTGTCCCGCAAGCGAAAGTTTTCCTCGGTGCTACGGCGAGCGAAAGAGTCTTGAAAGAGCACGGTCCCCGGAGCCGGTTGATTCACATCGCCACACACGGGTTCTTTCGCCAGGATAATCCCATGTTCTCCGGGATTCGCCTCGGCGACAGCTTCCTCACACTATACGACCTCTACCATTTGAAACTGCCCGCCGAGCTGGTCACCTTGAGCGGCTGTTCGACGGGTCTGAACGTCATTGCCGCGGGGGACGAACTCATCGGTCTTGTGAGAGGTCTGCTTTCTGCTGGGGCGCAGAGCCTGCTTCTGACTTTGTGGGACGTAAACGACAGCAGCACCGCGGACTTCATGAAAGCATTCTACAGCCGTCTATTCAATCGCCCGGACCGCGCTCTGGCGCTGCGGGAGGCTATGGCCGAGGTAAGGCAACGTTACCCGCATCCCTATTACTGGGCCCCTTTTATCCTCGTGGGTTGATCCGCCCGTATCCGCCCGCATACAGGATTCTCCCGACACGAAATGACATTGTTCACCCCATTTACTTCAACCCTGATTTCGGCGAAGGTGACATCGGTCGCCCACGGGCAGCCATGATCAGAGGGGGAGAAATACAACAAAGGTCAGTTAGAAGAAGATGTTGCAATCGAAAAATCCTGAGGCTCCCTCGGTTCCGCGACGGAAGGTCTTACTCGTAGGGGCTGAGCCCTCCGTTCAAGGTCTGATATCTACTTTTCTGCTTACCATGGGCTGGACGTGTACCGTGGTCCAAAAAAAGGAGGAGGCGCCCGCCATTCTACAACGAGAAGCCTTTGATGCTGTGGTGATTGACCTGGGTCGTTCTGAGGCAGATGCAGAGCAGGCCATCCTGAGAATTAAACAGATCCGCCCCAGTTTGGGGGAGCGAATGGTTGCCATCGGCAACGGTGTTGGCGACCGCAAAATGTTGGAGCTCATGGAACGCCACGACCTGATCCAGGTGTTCCAAGAAGGTTTGCTTCCGCAGCTCTGGGCTACACTTCAAGAGCTCTTCATCTCCCGACGATCATGGCAGGTGCCTGTGCGGAGCATGGGGATTCCGCGAGTAATATTTGATAGCTTTCGGTCCCCCATGGCGGCTGGTGTGCGTAGCTTGTCCCCAGGCGCCAGACAGCTTGCTTATCAGCACAAGAGCGCGGTCATCGACCTCTCCGTCGAATTCGCGGAAGGATCTGGCCGGATATCTCTCGCCGGTCAGGTGCTGGATGGCGATAGGAAAGGCAAGAATGACGGCCTTTCCGTGCTCGTGGTCAGCGGGGTTGGAACTGTGGCGCGGACCGCCACGAACGAATTTGGCGAGTTCCACGTCGAATTCGAGTCTGCGGACGACGTGAGCCTTGAAATACGGTTGGGCGAACGGTCCTGGGTCTTGGTTCCATTAGGGAAGATGGATTGGGCCGGAAAACAAATGTCAGTTCGGTCGGCAGAAAGCTAGAGACAGAGTCCGGTTCGGAGCGGGGGTTGTATCGAACCTTGGGACCCACAAAGAACAAGGAGATGGAAGAGCTGAAATGAAACATCGTGCGCTATTTTGCTCATTCTTTTGCCTGCTGCTTCTGGCAATTTCAAGTGCCCGCGTCGAGGCGCAGAACCACGTTATCGTACGCGATGCCCTTGGACAAGGCGCGCTGCAGGCCACGTGTTTCCTTCTGAACTGTAGCGTTCTTGAGGGAGTAGACGGATCTCTCGGGCAGGTCTTCCTGGTGGCGGCCCCAACCAATGTTTCGCTCACAACATTCCTGCAAGATTTAGTGGGCCAGCCGGGCATCGTGGACGTCGAGCCTGACTTGCTCTTACATGTTATGCAGTCCTATACGGCTCCGAGCGGTCTCTATGACACGACGCCCGTCAACTACTACGGAACGAGTGTTTGGGACGGGTACGCCAATCAGCCGGCAGTTCAGATCATCAATCTCCAAGCTGCCCAGAACTCCTTCAATGTCAGTGTCAGTGGTGCGGGAATTGTCGCGGTGATTGACACCGGCGTGGATCCTACCCATCCGGTTCTCCAGAGTGTCCTGGTACAAGGCCGTGACTTTACACGGAATCAACAAGGCGGCTCGGAATTGGCAGACATAAATCAGTCAACTATGGCGGTCGTCAATGGTACCTACGTCGCCCAAATCAACCAATCGACCATGGCCGTGGTGAATCAAGAAGGGGACTCCACATTTTCGCAGTCCCAATATGCGGCCTTTGGGCACGGAACAATGGTTTCAGGAATCATTCACCTGGTCGCTCCAACCGCCCAGATCATGCCGCTCAAAGCTTTCCACGCGGACGGGACAGGAAACCTGTCGGATGTGCTGCGCGCGATCTACTATGCAACTCAGAACCATGCGAATATTGTGAACATGAGTTTCGACTTCCTGACTTACTCCCGTGAGCTCGACAACGCCACGACTTACGCCACGAGCAACAACGTGGTCTGTGTGGCCTCAGTAGGCAACGACGGGGAGCAGCTTGTGGTTTATCCGGCGGGACTGAGCACCGTGATGGGTGTTGCCTCCACAACCAACAACGACACGCTCTCCTCATTTTCAAACTACGGACAGCCGCCTGTCTGGGTCGGCGCTCCGGGCGAGGGGATTGTTACGACCTATCCCTATGGAACTTACGCCGCTGGCTGGGGTACCTCTTTCAGTGCTCCGTTCGTGTCAGGCACGGTGGCGCTCATGCGAAGTTTGAGCATTGGCCTGAATCAGCAGTCGGCTGCGCAGGCGATATCGCAAGCCAACTACATTTCGCCTGCTTTGGGTTACGGTCGCCTCGATGCCTACCAAGCGGTGGCCGCGTGGTGCTCGGCGTCACAGCAGTGCTGATTAGGGGTGATCCAGAGAAAGTGTAGTTGAAAGTACCATGCTGAGCCGGCACGAGTCTGGCCTTAGCGCCTGGCTCATTGGCTCCGAATATTGGAAGGATCTTTGATGCAGCCGTTGCTTGATGTGCGGGATCTGACCGTCGGCTATTGCTCAGACGAGGGGCCGCCAAGCGTTGCGGTCGACGACCTAAGCTTTGACATCGCGGTCGGTGAAGCCGTGGGACTGCTTGGGGAATCGGGATGCGGGAAGACGACGCTGGGATTGACGTTACTCGGATTGCTTCCCACAGCAGGGCGCGTGGCGCGAGGCTCGGTTATCTTCCGGGAAACGGATCTGCTGACCCTGAGAGAGCGCGAGCTGCAAAAAATCCGAGGTGCCGGAATCTCAATGGTTTACCAAGAGCCTGGCATGGCACTCAATCCCGTGATTCGGGTGGGTGATCAGATCGCTGAGGTGCTTCGCGCTCACAGTCCGCTGAGCTTAGCACGCTCAAGGGAGGAGGCGATGGTCCTTTTGACGCAGGTCGGATTCGCGGCCGATAGCCGGATCGACCAGGCCTACCCCCATCAGCTGAGTGGCGGTCAAAAGCAGAAGGTGGTAATTGCGCAGGCAATCGCCTGCCATCCAGCGCTCATCGTCGCCGATGAGCCAACCACCGCTCTGGATGCTGTCACCCAAACCGAGATCCTCACGTTATTGAAAACCCTCCAGGCAAAACTACAACTGGCCCTGCTCCTGATAAGCCACGATCCCGGCCAGCTCGAGCAGGTCGTCGACCGCGTCCTGGTCATGTACGCGGGTCGTCTCGTTGAGGAAGGTCCGACTAATCGGGTTATGCGGAGGCCATTGCATCCTTACTCGCGAGGTCTTTTGCAAGCCCGGGTGTCAAGCGTGCCGGCCGAGAATCACAAGCAACCCTTACGGGTGATTCCAGGCGAGCCGCCGGATCTTGCCGGCTTGCCCATGGGGTGTGCTTTCGAGGCTCGATGCCCTGACGGAAAGGGTCTTTGTCGAACCCACAAGCCTCAGGATTTCCAGCCGGAAGCATCCCGACGGGTCGCATGCTTCAACTATGCTCATTGATTCGTCACAAACCGGCGGGATGGCAGTGTTACTGCGCGCAGTAAATCTGAGCAAGCGCTATCCCCGGGGCGGGTGGTTGTCGAAGCGCCGCTCTCAGGTCGAGGTATTGCGTGCTGTTGATCTCAAGATTCGGGCCGGCTCGACGGTGGCTCTGATCGGCAGCTCGGGATCAGGAAAATCTACTCTCGCCCGTTGCCTGGCATGCCTCGAAGAACCGGATTCCGGAGAAATCTGGTTTGCAGGGAAAAACCTTGCCAAGCTTACCCGGCGCGAACTGGCGCCGCTCCGGCGACAGATCCAATTAATCTTCCAGGAACCCGGCGCCTCGCTGAATCCCAGATTCACAGCTGTTGAGATTGTTTCTGAACCTCTTCTTATCGCCGGCTTGGGGACAAAGAGGGAGCGTCGTGAGCGAGCTCTCGAGCTTATGGAGCTGGTGGGATTGCCTGCACACTTGGGAAGCCGGTTGCCGTTTGAACTTAGCGGAGGGCAGCGACGGCGTCTGGCTATTGCGCGCGCCTTGGCGCTCGAGCCCAAGCTTCTCATCTTGGACGAGGCTCTAGCCGGCCTCGATCTTTCGACTCGTGCCCAGATTTCGAATTTGTTGCTGAAACTTCAGGAGGTTTGTTCGCTCACATATTTGTGCATTTCCCACGATTTCAGCCTGGTGACCCACCTTGCCGACGAGGTGGCTGTTCTTGACCAAGGAAGAATCGTCGCTGGCGGCGCACCGGAGTTGGTCGCGAACTCTGGGAGCGCGCAACCGCATGACTCACTTCCTACCGCACTCGAACTGAGTGGCCTTCCGGTTGATTCGCAATGATCCGCTTCCTGGCACAAAGACTGGCGCGCAGTGTGTTTGTCCTCTTCGGCGTATCTGCACTCGCGTTTATCCTTATCGATCTCGCCCCAGGCGAATACTTCCAGGAAATGCGCCTGAACCCCCAGATTGCGCGAGAGACTGTTGTCGCGCTTCGAGTCGAATATGGTCTGGATCAACCGCTCCCGGTGCGGTACGCCCGCTGGTTGAGGTCGGTTTCACGTGGCGAGCTCGGTTTCTCCTTTGCGTACAACCGTCCCGTGTGGCCGCTGTTGAGAGCCCGCATCGGCAATACCTTGATTTTGACGATTACCGCTCTCATCTGTTCGTGGGTGATTGCGATTCCACTGGGGGTTTGGATGGCATCTCGAGCCGGACGATGGGTGGACCGGCTCTCCGGCATCGGGAGTACCTTCCTGCTCGCTACACCTGACGTTCTGGTCGCGTTGGGCTTGCTCGCCTTCGCACTTCGCATAGGCTGGTTTCCCAGGGGCGGCATGCATGCACCGGCATCGGAAGAAATGGAGGTCTTTGGAAAGGCCAGGGATTTGGCCCTTCATCTCATCCTGCCTGTTTGTGCTCTGACCGCAGGGGCGCTCCCTTTGTTGGTACGGCACGTGCGGTCTGCCATGCTCGACGTTCTTCACTCACCGTTCATCGCGGCCGCGCGTGGTCACGGCATTCCTCGCTACCGGCTGTTGTTTGGCCACGCTCTTCGCGTTGCGGCGAATCCGTTGATTTCGCTGTTCGGAATATCTGTTGGAATGTTATTGAGTGGATCCTTGTTAATCGAGGTGATCATGAGCTGGCCTGGAGTCGGGCCGATGCTCTTGCAAGCGATCCTCGAGCGTGACCCCCATGTTGTAATCGCCGCCGTTCTGTTTTCGACCGTGTTCCTTGTGGCGGGAAGTATGCTCGCAGATATTTTTCTCTATATTGCTGATCCCCGAATCCGGGTGGAGTGAGCCTTGATACGAAATAGGAAACTCTGGTTTTCGGCAGTGCCACTAGCCTTGGTCCATATTCTGGTGCTAGGCGCAGCTTTCTTTGCTCCCTACGATCCGGCCGAGCAGCATCGAGATGTTCCCTTCGCGCCTCCAGCGCGCTTGCATTTTGTTGATTATGGGGGAAAGTTGCACCTTCGCCCATATGTTTGCTCATGGGTGAATCAGACGACAGGTGTCGGCTCTCCGCACTATGACGAAGATTGCAGCCGCATCTCGAAGCTGCGATTTGTGGTACGAGAGCAGCCTACTAGGCCACTGGCAATCCCTCGGACAACTTGGCATTTGTTCGGCGCCGATGGGCCAGCGCCGATCTTTCTTCTTGGAACCGACGACTACGGACGCGACCAGCTATCACGTTTGCTCTATGGAGGGCAGACTTCTTTGTTCGCTGGATTGCTCGCTACCGGGATGTCGCTCGGCCTGGGTCTCCTGCTGGGCAGCGTTGCCGGATATTTTGGTTCCTGGTTGGACGATACCATCATGCGGGGGGCAGAGGTGTTCATGGCCTTGCCATGGATTTATTTGCTGTTCGCGGTACGTGCTTTCCTGCCGTTGCACGTCGGTGCGCGCCAGTCCTTCTTCCTTCTGGTTGGCGTCATCGGGCTTACCGGCTGGGCCCGACCCTCGCGCCTGATCCGCGGCGTTATTCTAGGCGCTTCAAGCGCTTACATTCTCCGGCGCCATCTCCTGCCCGAGGCCTCTGCTGTCATGCTGACCCAGGCAGCCCTGTTGATACCACAGTCCATCCTTGCCGAAGTCACTCTCTCGTTCCTCGGGCTGGGTGTGGGCGAGCCGGTGTCAAGCTGGGGGAACATGCTTGCCAGTCTTCAGAGGTATTACGTCCTCCAGAACTACTGGTGGATGTTCATTTCCGGCATTGTCTTGATTCCGATATTCCTGCTTTACAATGCGTTCGCCGATACACTTCTGGCGCGCTTCAAGACCCCAGGATCTCTGGAGGTGAGTAACTTGGTGGCCAAACAGAAGCTTCAGGTGGCAATATGAGATTTCGGGTCACGTGCGCTCTCCTCGCGTTAACCTCCTCGCCGCTGGCCTTAGGTGGTGATTCAATCCCCGCGGCTCAGGCCATTAAGCCCGGCGAAGATGTTCTTGTCAAGCCCGGTGACATCGGAAGGTACGGCGGCCGGCTCGTAGCGTCTCTGCGCTCGGAGCCGAAGACTCTCAACCCTATTACCGCCGTCGACCTCCCTTCGAAAGAGCTGATTGCACTCCTCTTCTCGGACTTGATTCACATCAATCTGTTCACACAGCGGACCGAAGGGGCGCTGGCGAAATCCTGGAAGGTTTCCGCTGATGGAAAACGCTACACGCTCGATCTGCGGCGCGGCATCTCGTTTTCCGACGGCCACCCCTTTGACGCCGATGACGTATTGTTCAGCTTCAAGGTGTACCTGGATGAGATGGTTCATTCGCCCCAACGAGACCTCCTGCAAGTGGGAGGGAAACCCATCCAAGTTCGAAAGCTCGGCCCGTATCGTGTCGTTTTTGACCTGCCTCTGCCTTACGCCGCCGCCGAGCGGTTGTTTGACAGCGTCAACATTCTCCCCAAGCATCTGCTTGAACATGCTTATGAAGATGGAACAGTCTCCAAGGCTTGGAACCTGGCGACGAACCCGGCCGAGATTGCCGGCCTGGGCCCATTCCGGCTGAAGCAGCACATTCCAGGGCAGCAAATTGTATTGGAGCGCAATCCATTCTATTGGAAGGCGAATTTCCAAAAAAATCGTCTCCCTTACCTGGACGAAATCGCGTTTCTGATTGTCCCGACGGAAGATGCGGAGGTCATCCGTTTCCAGGCAGGGGACGTCGACGTAATCGAGAAAATCAGCGCGGAGAATTACTCGGCACTCGAGAGTGATCAGCGTGCGCGAGGCTATCGGCTCTATGATCTGGGGGCGGGTTTCGAATACGACTTCCTTTTTTTCAATCTCAACGATTTGAGCGCGAAGCAACTCCCGGAGATCAAGCGCAAACAGGAGTGGTTCCGCCGCGACGAATTTCGGCAAGCGATCTCAGCGGCCATCGATCGTGAAGCTATCGTGCGTCTGGTTTATCAGGGCCGCGCCACACCGTTATGGGACCAGGTTACTCCCGGAAACAAGCTGTGGATTAATCCGGCAATTCCTCATCCTCCGAGGTCTCTGGCAAGAGCTGCCGCTTTGCTTGGCTCGGCAGGTTTTTTTCGCCGGACGGACGGGACGCTGGCGGATGCCAGAGGTCAAGCGGTGGAGTTCTCGATTCTGACCAATCCCGGCAACACCCAGCGGTCGAAGATCGCGACAGGGTTCGCGTGGTGCCGCTCGAATTCCAGGCGATTATGACGCGAGTCTTTGACTCGCTCGACTATGAAGCCTCCATCCTCGGGCTGGTCAGCGGCGATGCCGATCCTGATCCTGAAATCAATGTCTGGACTTCTAGAGGAGGAACTCACCTTTGGGCTCAGACCGAAATCCAGCCGGTCGCTCCATGGCAGGCTGAAATCGATACTCTAATGCAACGCCAGACGGCAATTCTTGACTACAAGAAGAGAAAGCAGGCTTACGATCGAGTGCAAGAACTCGTCGCGACTTACGATCCCGTCATCTGCATGGTCAGCCCAAATGTTCTCGTGGGTGCCAAAACCTCATTGGCGGGAGTTAGGCCTTCGGTGATGAGGAACTACCTGCTCTGGGACGCGGAGCAGCTCTTCTGGCGTGGAGACAGGGTCGAGGAGAGGAGGCAAGCGGTTGGACAAT
>WNFJ01200310.1_pt1 | contig 19563 bp, 23 predicted proteins | sample 5400461 | NCBI WGS metagenome assembly WNFJ01 (sample SAMN13153349, study PRJNA577476) | soil metagenome | isolation source: 115 cm saprolite on Douglas fir-dominated hillslope | place: USA:California | collected 2013-09-17
ACGTATCCCTCGTCTGGATCGTACGCTGCTTGGTTGACTCTAAACTCCAATACCGCAAGTGACAGTTGGCCCAGTCCGCCACTGATGAGCGTCTTCGGCGAACACTATCTGCACGATTACTGGCATCTCATGGATGACCGTGGGACCGAACCGGTGTTGACGGACTTCGTGTGCGTTGAATGCAACCTTCCGGATGGCGGGAGAGGAAGCGTGATGGGAAACAATTCGCCGTAGGCGGCGATCATCCGCAAGAAGCGTTGCAGCACCGGAAAGTCAGATTGCCGGTATGAATTTCTTGATCCGTAATTAAGGCTGAAAGTAGCCCAGGATAGCTCAACCGTGTGCGCGCGGCACAAGGTTAAAGCGTTGCTCGTCTCGATAGGGTGCATCAGTTCTTTTTTGACCTGATGGGCCGACGCTTGTCAGCGGCAGTGATCACTCTTCCGACGATGTGGGCAATGGCTTCGGGCTTTTGGTTTGCATCGTTCAGAAGGCTGAAGTCCTTTCGACTTATGTAGGGACAGAATTTGTCCAATTGTTCGCTGACTTGATTCCAGATCTCCTTCGCCGCCCCACCGGTAGCGCCGATTGGTACGAGAACTCGCTGAAACCGCTTAGCGCTTTCAAATTCCTCCATCACACCAGCGGCGATCACGGGCGCCGTTGGTCCCTTCCCTGAATCGTCTTTCAGCCCGCAGATGAAAATGCAGAGTCCAGCCTGCTGGATCATGCCATCGCGATATCGGCGCTGGAACTCCTTCATGTCGATCCCAGAAGGTGGCTGTCGGGGAAATGGACGGAGCAACAGGCTTTTCTCTAAATTGGGCGCGTCTTCGTTCAAAATGACGCCCAGCGCACCCGCGGTCGCGGCACTGCCAACAGCGAGTCCAAATCCTGAGACTAGACGTTTTTGATGTTCGGCAATGACACGACCGACTTCACGCGCAATACCCTCTATGTAGCGTCGCTGATCAAGCTCAGCAGAATCCGGAAGACTGCCGGAAACGAACACGCTGCGGCCAGCAAGCCTGAGCTCGATAGCGCGCAGGATTTCATCCACCTTTTCATATTCGTTGACCTCAACGCACTGAATGCCGTACCGCTGAAGGTCCTCGACCCACAGCGCATGTCGCACCTTGTCTATTTCGAGCCGCTTCTTTGAGTAAGAGTCACCGTACTTTTTTGGGCGCCTGACAATCGCGTAGTGCTCTGGACCGTTCTCTTGGAAAGCTTCACGAATGGTGGCGAACAGGTAGGCGATATTCGGGTCCGTGAAACTGAACCCTAAAAACAGCAACTGCTTGCTCACCAACTGGCCTGTGAGCACTTGGAGAAAGCCAGGGCGGACACGGCGATAAAGTTCGTAATCATCTTTGGCTATGACTACTTCGGAAGGGTGGTCCACCGATCCGTGCATCTTATAGAGGACGGCGTGCGCCCAGGGCTTGTCGACGCTCAGATCGCCATTCCTGGATTTGACATCGAGCAGTTTGCGTTCCTGCGCCCATGCCACCTCAGCAAGGCGATCGTAATTTGTCGTCCAGACTGGGCAATATCCGAAATGGCTCGGGAGCATCACTCTTGGGCGGAAAGGAATCGATTATCAGCTTGGTCAAATTAGTTCGTTTACCAATCGCCTTGTTGAGACTGTATTGTGCAACGCCGGCCAGATCGTGCTCCACCTCTATGTCCAGGCCAAGTTCACGAGCGATATCCGCAAGCAATGTACGCCAATCGGGATATCCTGCCCGGCGAGACAAGCCTGCTCCAATGAATGCCGCGGCCGAGCCCAATTCCAGGCTCTTGGTCCAACGTTCAACGAAGGTCATTGCGTCCATCTGGGCGACATCCTGGAGACTATTGAGATGAATGCTAGCACAATCAGGGGTATACGTCGGAAATGGCTAGACGGGTGTTCTACTCATTTCACTATCAACGTGATGTTCAGCGTGCTCAGGTCGTTCGGCAATCGTGGGTCACGCAACCGGACAGGGAAACTGCCGGCTTCTTCGACAGCTCAGTCTTCGAAAGTAAACAGCGGACAAGCGATGACGCACTCAAGAGTTTTCTTAATGAAGGGCTCAAGAACAGCTCGGTGAATTGCGTACTCGCCGGTAATCAAACGGCATTGCGACGCTGGGTGAGATACGAGCTGTTGCGTAGCTTTGTAGAAGGAAGGGGCATTATCGGGATCTCTATCCACTCGATTGCGAATTTTCAAAAGCAGACAGATTCAGCAGGAACGAGCCCACTCGAATGCGTCGGGTTCGAAATCAAAAACGGCATGTTGTACTTCAAGGAATATAAGAACAATCAATGGGTCTGGGCATCCGATGTAACGAGCATGCCGGCTAGCAAAGTTGTCTACAACCTCAGCGGCTATTCGAATATGTTCTTTAACCAGCTTTTTCCGAGTTATGACTGGCTCATTAATGATGGTTACAAGAATCTTGGAAACTGGGTCGAAACTGCAGCCAAAATGGCGGGCCGATAGTTGCTGTCTGCGATATCGACGAATCCAATCTTTTGTTAGCGGAGCGCCATCGACACCAGTTTCTCGCTTTGATCAGAGCGGCCGAACTGATGCTCCCGCCCTTTTGGCCAATATATTGCGGCTACTGAAGTTCGGTCCGGACGCTGCCGGTTAAGCCGAGGTCCTCGAGAATCTGGCGGAGATCGCTTTCGAGCTCTGCGGCCGACGCATCATCAACCTTTACGATGAAATCAACGCCAACCTTAAGTTCTGTCCCAGATTTCAACTTCGGCAGAACTTTTGTGCCTAAGCGATTCCAAACCTCCGATGGTATTGCTCCATACACGCGGAGTGTTTTGGTTTCGCGTATCGGCTGCCCCGATTCTTCCGGCGGGGCTGATGTGGCAGGAAAGCGACGATCGTGATAATCGCTAAGGCCTCTTCGAACTGTGTTTGGGGTTTGTCGCTCACGCTGAGTTAAGTCTGTTTGAATTTTCGGACTGTCCAGCGTTGGTCCCCTTTCCACAGACGTCCAGACTGAAAAAGAATAGCCTCAACGATAGATTGCGCTGAAGAAGCCGGGTAGTCGCCGTTATGTTCGAGTGGGAAGGACCACTTTCGGACTAGGGCCGGAAAAGGAATTGAAGTTCAGCCGAAGATCGAATGGCGATACTGCGTGTCTTTGGCGATCATTTTTGACGCCCGTTCTTGGTGGTCGGATCGTTATTTCTGTGAAAGATTTTCGTGGTGTGATTGCCAAGTAATGTATCCACCTTGTGTTTACCGTCTGGACCGTAGGCGTCCAAGAAGTTCGGTAGGTTCTGGGTAAGACGGACAGTAGAAATTCCCTTCGAACGGGCGGTGGTCTGAAAGGCTGCATCCTGAACAACGCAGAAGTAATGAGCCTCATCGACCCACAAAAATACTGACCGGCTGAACTGTGGAGTGAAAGATCTTCGATCGACACTGCACTGTAGGCTGTAACCAGATCAACGCGGCGAACTGACCAACCGCGCGGTATTAAGATACTGGTATATCTATGACGACCACTTTGCCGTTGAGAATGTCCTCTGGGGTGATGTTTCTCGTTGTGCTAAACGGCTCACCGATTTTACCGCCGTAAGACGGGCAACAATACTGTTGAGATTTTGCGTTCAGTGGACTAAGTAATAAACAGCATCAGGAGCTGTCTGGAAGACCGGACACGGCAACCTAGCGATGGAGAACGCCAAGGTGCCTTCTCTGAGGCGAAAGTTTCGGAGGATGTGATCTCTGCGAGTGCGGAGATACCTAAGAATTCTCCAGTTGGAAACATCAACCGTCCACCTGATGCAGGGTAGGCGGTTTTTTGTTTACGGTCTCCTGGTGTCGACAGAAGTGATTATGCACGACACACGAAATCCGATGAGACCTGTTGAACAGATTCTTTACGCGGGAATAGTCTACAACTTCCGACCTAACTTTAATTGGGCCATATCTGCGGATCCTCCGGCGCGATTCCGGATCGGGCTGCCATTCTACCCACAACGCTTGCACAAACATTTTCACCGACCGTATGCAACACTTAGCGGAAGGAGACAATAGTGACTTCGCATTGGATGTGTGCCATGGCAACGCAAATCAATCTCGCCGCCCGCTGCGGGACACCACGGGAACGAAACGGGCTTCGATGGGCTTAGTGCAAACCGATCCATGCACTTGGCGATCTGTCCTTCTCTTGAAGGAGCATAACACGGACACCGAACCCTTCTCCGATAGTTAATGAGATCCAAAAATACCGGCGGACGAATATATGTTAGAAAAACTCTTAAGTGCAATTGTAGCTGCTGTGATACTGACAGCTGTTGTTTGTACGTTTCCGTTCTGGGTGGTGGTGTTAATTATTTTAGCGCTCTTTTAATGTTGAAGTCTTTTCGCGTATGCGGACAGCAAAAGTCCGCAAGCGTTGCACACCCGAGCTTCGACCAAAAACATGCCAGCCGACTTGGCTAGGACATTTCATTAGGTTCTTCTAGTATCCCCAGGCTACACATCCAACTCAAGGATGGCTCCATTTTCTCTGAGCCAAGAACCACCACCCTTCGAGGTGGAAGGATTCAGAGCCTTGGTTAACGCTGCTCGGCTCACCCCGTCAGCTGCTTGAAGTCTATTCAACGTTGATGGCGATTCTGTTCCTCTCGGAAGGCCAGGAACCATCTGTCGATTGCATGCCTGCCCTCCTTGATTGAGCCATAGACTTTCATCACTTCTAGGACCATTTTTCGGATCTGTTCGTGCTTCATTGGTCGCCTTCTTGCTGTTCGTTCTTTCTAAGGGACTACACCTAGTGATATCGGCAAATCTTCAAAGAAGGCTGGTCATCTGTTGGTGGTTGTGCAGGTGACAAGGATTGGAATGCTTTGACCGAAATGAAACCCGTCAAAAAAATCGCCCGTCCTTTTCGAGCCTCTGGTAGTTGCTATTGCTTTCGTTATTGTCGCCTATCTTAGTCGATTTCTGCCATACCATTACCGAAGGGTTGTTGTCGCTTTTCCGAAATGACACAACCGACGGCACTGGATTGCTGAAGGTTTGCGAACGCCATCGATGTGATCACCCTGAAGAGCGACGATCCTGACGGAGTGTCGAACTTCACTGTGGGATGGAGAGATGAACATGCGTCACGCGATGCAGGCCCCTGATGTAACGCTACGCGCCGGAAAACTTATCGGCGCATGCTTAGGGACGAGGACCGAGAATTCCTTAGTCACACTGCGACAGCTCTCAGCTGCATCAAAGAATCGCACATCTTATGAAGCAGACCATCAAGCGGTCACCCTTAGTTAGCGGAACGTGTAATGAATATGGAGACTAAGGTTGTCGTTGTTTGACGGCTAAACCCCTTTCGAGATCGACCGTTGTGGGGATCCAGGCCAATGTGAATACGTCGGCTCGATTATCCTCGGCCCCTCCAATATCCTCAGTCCCCTCAACACCCCTAATTCAGGTGTCGCTCGCTTGAGGGTCTCGCTCGGGCAGTGGACTGATCCACGATTCAACAATCCAAATGAAATTCTCTAATTCACCATCGGGTCAAGGAGTCGCTTCATGAAATATCTAAAGTTCACCCTCCCGTCGGCGCTCGTACTGATTGCGTTGACCGCGTCATTGCGAGCGGAATTCCTCTACGTGGCAAACGTTGGTAGCTACAACATCTCAGCCTACCAAATCGGTAAAAATGGATCGCTGACACCGGTCCCAGGTTCGCCATTCCCCGCAGGGAACCTGCCTACCTCCGTGGCAGTGGATCCTTTGGGCCGGTTCGCCTATGTGACAGACTTCGGTAGCGATAGCAACAACATCTCAGCCTACCAAATCGGTAAAAACGGATCGCTGACACCGGTCCCAGGTTCACCCTTCTCAGCGGGAATCGCGCCCTTTTCCGTGACGATCAGTCCCCAGTTTCAGAAAGAATAATTCACTGGGTGGGAGCTGGTGATCGCTCATTGTGATCGCCAGCTTCACTCCCATTCTCGAGGTGGTGCCATTTTAGCCTGATGAAAAAAAACGGAGGCCTTACCGAAAAAGGACTTGGTAGGTTGTCTTTCGAAGATTTCCAAACGCAGCAGGATCCTTCGCTGCTTTTTGGCTCCAAGCCAAGGCGTTGCTAACGTCAGAGATCAACCGGCTCATCATGTTTTCAGTATAGAATCGGTTTAGCGCGTCTCATCGAAATTTCGATAGTGTCGGCCTCGTTCGCATGTCTCCGAGGCCGCGTCATTTATGAGATTGAGGTTGGGCCAAAATTCGGAACATAAGTTCCAATCGTCATCTTACTCCATGAAACTCTTTCGAGGAGATTGCTCTCCCATTCCATGCTCTCAGCACGGTGATGGACCCTGCAGAATTTGTACCGGGAGTTGGAGCGTGCGGAGGATCTGGTGGGTCCTACCAATGATTAAATCCTTCATGCCAATACCTTGAAGCTGCTAGTTACTTTATTGAAAGTTCGCTCTTAATTCGAGACGTAACCAATTCAAAGTGTCCTGGGTTCCCGGAGAAAGCCTTGAAACGTTTCAAAGCACCAGTACCAAGCAGTCTCTCAAATCGCTCCATTACCTTTTCGTCAGGGTTAAAAACGAAAAAGCGTCGTAACTGTTCTCTACTTTCTGATCCGAGTGCATAAAGATAGTGGAAAAAACTGTCAGTCTCGGGCATCGAAAAGCCAATGACAAAAATGTTGTGAGCTTTGGCTAGCTCCTGGGCAGCGGCTTTCCAGACCGGCTGTATTTGACCATAGTGATCCCCTTTGTTCCAAGTGGGTGGCACCAAAAACGGTGATGCCTCGACCTCATTCTTGTTAAACCGTGAAACGATCAATTGTGATATCAGATCGCCGCTTGAGGTCCTGTCGTTTCTTACTTGGAAACTGTGTGTTTCAATTTTTTTGTCTTGAAGGAACCAATTCAGAGATCCATGAAGCTTCAGGAGTCTAGGTTCACTTCCGTCAGCCATTTCGGTTAGACCGTATAGTAGATTTAACCCTTTATTACCAAACGCGTAATCGCAGAGCAGGTCGTAATTGAACGTTACAACAGCAGAGCCTCTTCCAGAACCTCTTAACGTGTGGAGCAAGTCGGCTAATTCACCGTAGCCATCGCCTGGTACGCCGGATTTTGGCGTTATACTTCGCTCTAACGTTACTACGATTACTCTTTTCAAGTCGCTGATTAACGTATCGGCATCGGTTTGGCAACCTTCGGGGATTTTCCCCAGCAATCTAGCCATCTCGAACGCTGAAAAGACGGTTTCAAGGTTCACCAAATCCAGACTTGCTTTCGAATGGACCCGCGAGAAATAACCTATTGCATCGAAAACCCGATCGAATGATTCAATGTCCATTTTGTCACGGAGTGTAAAATAGAGATTACGCGCTTGGTCCAAAAACGCGTCCATCAAAGGCGCTCCGTAAGGTTTCGAGCAACCGGCTCCAAGAATAAAGACTGAGCGCTCCTTAGCCTGTGACATGGGAAAACCTCGTTCTTCCTCGTACCAGGAAGTATCCTATTAGAAGCATAAAATCGGACTGTACACTAATCATTGCCTCATATCGTGCACGTCTACTCGCAGACGTTGCCGATGATAATGCGGTGGTGAGAGAGTTGTAAACGGCCCGATAGTCCAGTAAGCAAAAGACCGCGCGGTGTCATCCAGAAATACCAGCTGGGTAGTCTCGGCGGCTCGCGGAGACTCGGCTGAGTTTTTTTTGTTTAGTGTTCGGTCTCCTTGTGAGTCTCGAAAAGAAAGATGGCCAGTGTGGTTGCGGCACCAACTGCTAACTTCGCGTGGCGTGCGCCCAATCCGGTCGCAGTTCCATGCTTCCCATGACCGGTTCCGTAAAGACCACGGAGTTCGGCAAGGCCGTTTCCAATCGTGCCGAGGTTACTTAAAAGGCGTTTGATCACGTTTGCGCCTCGCGCCGCATCCGGGATGCCCTCCGGGACCAGCTTCAACTCTCTCAGCGTGTCTTTCGTGAGAGTGGAGACATCTGGTGTTCCGACCACGGGCTTGCCGCGTTCGGCGAGGATCGTCTTGCAACACGTCTCAATCAGTTCTTTTGCCGTTCCGATGGCCAGGCTCGGGTCCGCTTCGATGGAAGACTCCATTCGGCGAATCTGTTCGGCGAGATGCTTGGCATTGAGCACTTTTGCCTGCTCTTTGAGTGGGGTGAGACTCGGGGCAGCGGCGAGAAGGCGCGTCGCAATCTGTCGGCATCGATCCGCCAATGCTTTCGCCTGTGGTGTCGGTGCGAGATCGAGAGCGACGCCGTGATCGATCAACGCGAGCAAGAGCTTTCCTACTATGTGGTCTGATTCCAGCTTCCAGAACGCACGGAGCTTCTTTGCCTTTGACGTGCCTTCGTTGGTGTAGCGCTGAGAGTGTATTTCCAGCCCGGTGTTCTCAGACACGAACTCTCCGAAAGTGTAGTCCGAGAAGTTGAGCACGTAGCCCGAAGACATTCCAAGAAATGCTTCAAGGCTGTGCCTGTCTGTCGCTTGGAGTGAACTCACGACCTGGCCTCAATTTCCATATTTTATGTTGGTTCTTTTTTCTGTTTTCGGTTTTGCCCATCGTGCCTTGACCTTGGGTGTTCCGACTAGTGCCTTCCTGGCTTTTGCTCCGATGGACCGAAAGGGCTGCTTGCCTGATCGGTGGGCAGCCTCCTCTTCTTTTGCATCGGGAGGTGACTACACGAATCAAACGGGGAAAACATCCGCTTTAACGGTCACTACGTTGAGCGGCCAGTTCATCAGCGTCGGTGCAGGTCGTTTGAGTACCAACTGCGTTCAGCGAAAATGTCGGTTTCGCCGCCAAGCATAGCAAGAACCTTATTGGCTTGTTTGCGGACGCGAAAAACGGCAGAATAGCGGCCCTCTAGGAAGTGCAATTGGAAGCACTGATAACCATTTTAGGTGTTGCGAGTACCGTTGTGACTTTGGTTCTGGGGTATTACGCTTTTAAATCGAAAATTGAGATTAGCTACGGAACCCCGTCTGATCGAAGCGATCCTTACTCAACTCCGTTTACTTTGACCAACAACGGGCTTCTTCCGCTCTATGACATCAAGTGGGAAATTAATCTGGTCGATGTAGTATATGAAAACTCCGCGCGCATTCAGGACTGCGGTGTTGGCGGATTTGAAAAGATTCCCAGCCTCGCTCCAGGGCAAAAGACGGCGATTTTTTTAACCGGCCCGTACCCTCTGGGGGGAATCGATCAGAGGTTTCCATTTCATATGGCTCACCAACTTAAAAGAGCGGAACTCGTTTGCTCTCTAAGCTGCCGAAACGTCCTTCGGCTGCCGGAAAAGCACGATTATCGGTTTCTCTGCATCCTAAGGGAAGACGGCGACTATGAATGGATGCCCTACGATAGTCAGCGTTGGAAGTAACAACGCAAGTGGATCACTCCAAGACGAATTAAAGGAGTACAAAAGGCAACTAGATTCGCTGAAAGAGGACTTGGAGATTGTCATCCGATTTGCGAGTGGCTTCGTTGTCCAACAAGCCATACTGGGATACAGAGTCCTGACCCGGTTCTGAAAGACAAGTGCCTCAGGTTCGTCGAGCGGTATCGACATTTGGTTTCGTAGGCCGCCCGTTTCGGTGGGTGGCCTCCTTTCTTTTTTCGCGCCAGTGCGTATGCTCGACATCGACGTCATGGAAAAAGAACAAATGATTAAAGAACTTGACGTTTTGAGGGAACGACTGCGGGAGGAAAAAGCGAAGGTTGCCGCATTAGAAGAGCAAATGCGACCCTTGAAAATCGAATTGCGCCAATTGAAAAATAAGCGCGACGAGACTGATCTCCAGTATCGAAACCTCTTAGTCAAGATCTACGCCCGTAAGCGAAAGCCTGCGGCGAAAACACCCGCATGAATTGCTGGTAGCCATTTGTTAATAAGTCCGTCTGGACCAAATCATTTACAAGCGAGGGGCTGGTGAGAAATCATCAGCCCTGTTTCTTTTGCGGTGCCGGTGCGCTATCTTCCCGGCATGGCGAGACAGCGGAAAAGGAAGTCGGTCTTTTGGAAATTGCGACCTGAGCCTGTCGATTTGGCGCGACCGGTGGTGGAGCAAGCAGAAGCAGAAGTAATCCACCAAGTCGCTAGGATTGAGAGATCGGTTCATGCTAGGCTCGATCGGATTGGGAGCCGGAGCAGGGACGCAGTAAATGGAGCTGTTTCGGGACCAGCGTTTGTAAGCGGGGGCCGGTGAGCAATCATCGCTCCGTTTCTTTGACTTTCGCCGGATTCCATGAGTGCGTACCCTCTATGGATGTGTATCAGTGGGAAGACGACCTCGGACCGTTACCGCCTCCGGTGATTAGCGTAGAGTCGGACGGTAAAGACCTCTGGCTAAAACAACATCGCCCCGGAGGTGATTGGTTTCCAATCGCCAAGCGAGAAGACCGCCAATGGGTTTCGCTGTACAGCAATCTGCGAATAGACCAGCCAACCCCACGCGATCCAATTACGCTTGTCCGGGTTTAAAGTGACGGTGCCTATTTTCTGACTATTTTTCCCCTCTCCCTAGGGAAAAACGAGATCCTTTATCTCTTCCAGAGGTCCAATTCTCTTGCCGGTCACAGCGTCCATCAGGTAGACGTGCCAGTTGTCGTAACCCAATTCGCCTTCGCCGTGCGCGGCGATTAAGTATCGGCCGTCAGGAGACTTACCGCCCGAGACCGTGACGTACTCGCCGGGCTTGTAGTCGTAATTTGACGTCGCCAAAGCTGCAGCAGCGAACACGGCGAAAGCAAAAAAAGCCAAAACGCCCAACCTTCGGTTCATAGACGTCCAGATTAACCACCAAGCCAAACCGCCGGAAGCCAAATCTGCGACGCTTTCTTAGGGACAAGCGAGTTATCTGTTGGCCGTCGTTGCTCAATATGTCCCGATTACGCGGTTTTCGTTCGCAATGGCCCGCGCCATCCGTTGCTTGACTTTTCCCACCAGATCGTTCAACCACAACGAACCCTCATGAACAGTATGAAGCCGTTGTTTATCTCGCTCACCGTTCTGCTTTTGGTTGTTGCTCTGGCCGGTTTCGAAGGTTGTGCGTCAATGGATGCCTCGAACACGGAATCACTACTTTCCGCCGCCGGGTTTCGTTCACGCACTCCGTCGACCCCTAAACAGCAAGCTTTGTACAGTCAACTGGCACCCTACAAGCTCGAACGTCGGATCAAAAATGGTAAAGTTCTTTACACCTACGCGGATAAGCAAAAGGGCATCGTATACATTGGAGGCGAAACCGAGTATCAACAGTACAAGCGGCTAGCTCTGCAACAGTCAATCGCCGAAACTCAACTCCAGGCAGCCGAGATAAACGAGACGGCTTCGCTCGACTGGGGGCCCGATTGGGGACCGTGGCAAGTCTGGTGGTAGACAGATCTCACTCGTCTAATCGGTCGAAGCATGACCAAATTCATTTCGCGGTTGGTTGCATTAGGTCTGCTAACAATTGTACCGAACGTCCAGGCGGCAAATCCAATACCGGCGGTAGCCGCAGCGGCCCAGGTCGGACAGACCGTCACAATTCAGGGAAAAGTGGCAGAGGTTAAAGTCCTCCAGAACGATGAAGCCTTCCTCCGAGTGGGCGCTCCGTATCCCCATCAGCTAATCACCGGTTACATCGAAGCCTTAAAGACAGTCGCTGATGAGAGCTGGCTCAACAGCTTCGATGGCCGGATGGTAAATCTCCGCGGAAAAATCGACGTGTATCGTGGAAAACTGGAAATCAAAATCACATCTCGCGACCAGGTTAGCATCGTTCGATAGCCATCTTCGGTAGCGGTCCGCGTAGGAACGTTCGGAGCTGCGCAAAAGCCGACCCGGTCTCATCCCGATTTGCCACTCAGATCAAGCTTTTACAGCCGGTAGCGCGCATCGCAGGCCGAGAGGTCCAAGCCGACACCCGCAGCTCAGGAGCCTAATCCATCGAAATTCTCTGGCTCCGGCGACGCGATTCCCGCCGCGATCAGCTCGTTCTCACCGCTCGCCGGCACATTCTAGAACCAAGTCGTAGTAGCTAAGCACGTGAACACGACCGCAAAACTCACAGATTCCATGATAAGGATACGCCTTTTTTATTGTCGTTCGCGAAAGGTCCATCTGGTTATCAAAAAAGAGTTGGAGAGAGAGAATGCGAGATTTCGTCTCTCTCTATACTCACCAAGATAAGGTCATTTGCTGGCTGGACCCTTGCGCCAACCTTACAAATGAGAAAGGTTGTGCTGTAGCCAACGAACGACGGTGAACAAGAGCGAACGACAATGAACAACAACGGCGTTGACGTTCGTTGTTGTTTGTTGTGGTTCGTTGCTTTTCAATCCGTTACCGGCCTTGTCGGCGTTATTCCCGGAGTGTATCTTCGATTCTCGTGGCGTCAGACGACATCTACGTCCAGGTCACTGCGACACCGGATGCCTCGCGGCGTCCCAAGTCAATCGTTGTTTTGGTACCTCGGAAGAGCATTGCGGAGTACAAGTCGAGGAAGGCCACGAAGAAGTTCGACGACCATTCAATTGCCCGACAGCTGGCCGATCCTTTGGCGATGTACCTGTTCACTCACCGAGCAAGCTTCGACAATTTCATAGTGGCTCATTTGTTCTCCTTGACTCCTCCGCCTGAAATCGAAGGCGAATCGCCAGAATTCACGCGAGGGGACCTTAAGGCCTGGGTTCTGTGACTGCCCTCTACTTTGCCCAGGATGCCGCAAGCCTACCACCTGGTTTCGGTTCGATGTGTACGCCAAACGCCTGGCTTTCTCGGTCGAGCGTCTGCTGCAACCACAAAGTGTCCTCGCTGGATGCTCGGTTCAGCCGGAAGCGCCTTATTTGGAAAGGAATTATTTCAAGATCGATCAGATCTGCGCTGATAGAATCGAAGCTGGCCGTGTACAGCAGTGCGAGATCATCACGGTATTGCGCATAACTTGTGATACCTTCATAATCGTTTAGAAAGTCACCGCATCCGTACAGGATCAACCTTTGTCGGTATACCTCTATCGCCTTGGCATGGTGCGAAGAATGGCCGTATACAGCTGACACACCTGCTTCATCGATTAACTTGTGGGCAAAACGCCTCTGTTCTTCGGGAACGTAGTAACCCCAGTTCGGTCCCCAATGGAGCGAGACGATAACGATATCACCCGATCGTCTGTTTTGTGCCAGCGGACGGGCGAGCTGCCCAGCGCATTTATCGGAAAGGTCTGCCAGAAGATTTACGCCGCCACTACTCTGCGTCGCTGCCCAATTTCGAGGCGTGCCACTCGACACTGATGCCAAAGCAAAGACGATCACTCTTTGATTGTCGGCGACATCTAGAACCGCGGGTCCGCTCGCGTGAGCGAGGTCTTGACCGGCTCCAGAGGTTTTGATGCCCTGATAGTCCAGAGTGGCCAACGTTTCCAACAACCCAGCATTCCCCCAATCGAGAATATGGTTATTGGCTAGAACGCAACAATCGACACCCGCTGCCGGCAAGCAGCCGGCATTTCCGGGGCTCATTCGGTAGTTGATGCCCTTGGCGAGATAAGTGTCGCTGCAGGTAATGCTAACCTCCAGATTGATGATGTACGCGTCCGGACGCGCCCGTTTCAGCTCCTCGAGTGCCGCGCCCCATACGTAATCGAGGTTCACGGGTCTCGCGATCGGACCACTTGCTTGCTCTGCCAGATGAAGGTAGTCACTAGCCGAACTCATAAACGGCTCGTGAATACGGGGATCGCACGGATGAGGCAGTATTTGGTCAATGCCACGACCGATCATCACATCCCCAGACAGACACACCTTCACGGGTGTTTTTAGCGAACACTCGTCGATACTCAACTCAGCGTTCGCGCTGACCATTGAGTAATCTCGTGCCGGTTTCGCTATTCTGCATCGCAGAATAGAATCACTCGCCCGGCTCTTTCAGGAGTCGAGTGTACTTCTCGAAAATCTCTTTCGCCGCGTCGCGAACTTCTGCGTCGCTAGCATGGTGGGTTGGTGGCCGGATCTTGATCGGCCGGTCACTCCTTAGCGCGGTGAGGAATGCCCGCTGTCGGTGGACCAGCTTCTTGGGGGTGCACATCGTAGTGTGATAACTTAGCACGATAATGTTTGAAACCAAAGCTTTTGAGTTTCACCGTAAGAAAAGATTAAAGGCCTAGCGAAAAAGGATTACGTCGCTTTGTCTACCGTGCAAATAAGCTTGTCCCAAATCCGATAGCGTTTTACGTATTCTGGTTGGAGGACCTTTGACTGGTTGCTCGCGGTAGCGGTCGTACAAAGGTCGGTGGAGCTACCCAATGAGGAAGCAGGTTGACACAGCGGGGGACTCGGCGACTAAGGCATTGACCGTCTTGCAATTGTTGCTGCGAGATTATCGTCCCCGCAATTTCGCTATCCGCTTTTGGGATGGCAGTCAGTGGCCGGCCGAGACCGATTCGCCGAGTTTTACTCTGATCCTTAGTCATCCTCATGCCTTGCGATCTATGCTGCAAAACGGTGATCTCGCCATCAGTGAGTCTTATATTCGCGGTGACTTTGATCTCGAGGGAGATCTGGAGGCGGCGATGCCGCTGGCCAGTTATTTGATGGGTCGCCACTGGCCGATTTCGACCATGTTGCGGATTGGTTGGAACGTATTCCGCATGTCCGCTAATGGCCAATCCGGACGAAATGGACAAAGACCCGCAACGCTGTCCGGTGAGCTTCATTCGGTCGAGCGAGACCGGCAGGCAGTAACCTATCATTACAATGTATCGAACGATTTCTATGCGCTGTGGCTTGACCAGCGCATGGTCTATTCCTGCGCCTATTTTGAAACTACCGATGAAGACCTGGACACCGCTCAGGCGCGCAAACTCGACTACTTGTGTCGCAAGCTGCGATTGCGTCCCGGTGAGCGCTTACTTGACATCGGTTGCGGCTGGGGCGGTCTGGTTGTCCACGCCGCCGAGCACTACGGTGTGGACGTCCTGGGCATCACGCTCAGCCACAACCAGGCCAATCTAGCTAACCAACGGATTGCGCAGGCCGGCTTGCAAAACCGCTGTCGGGTGGAACTGCGCGACTACCGCGACCTGAACGAAATCGGCGGTTTCGACAAGTTGGTGAGCGTAGGAATGTTCGAGCACGTAGGCGAAATCCGGCTGCCGCTTTACTTTCAACACGCCTGGCAATTGCTCCGCCCAGGCGGAGTCTTCCTCAACCACGGAATCGCCCTGCGGGCGAACGAGCGGTGGCCCAAGGGCCCGACTTTTATCAGTCGCTATGTCTTTCCGGATGGCGATCTGGTGCCGATCAACACGACGTTACGTTACGCTGAGGAGGCCGGCTTCGAAGTTCGGGACGTGGAAAGTCTACGCGAACATTACGCACTGACTTTACGCCACTGGGCGCGCCGTCTGGAGTTTCATCGCGATCAAGCACCACAACTAGTGGACGAATCGACCTATCGCGTGTGGCGACTGTTTCTGTCCGGATCAGCCTATGGATTTGCGACGGGACCGCTGAACGTTTATCAAGCTTTGCTCCTCAAGCCGGACGAAGGCCAGAGCGGTCTACCGCTGACGCGTGGCGATTGGTACCGCGCATGAAATAGCCGATAGCCAACGCTACGCGAATAGCCAATAGCCAATAGCCAATAGCCAAGATGGTTCGAACGGCTTTGGAACATCGTCCGGGCTTCAATCTGGGTCGCCGGTCTGATAGCGAGTTCGGTCCGAAAACCAGGGGCACAAACTCCGGCTTATCGGCTATTGGCAATTGGCGTAGCGTTAGCTATCGGCTATTCGCGCAGCGTTGGCTATTCCCTGTGCGGCCTGGCGCGCTCCAGCAGTAGCGCGATGCCATCGGCCGATCGCAACGTACCGAAAGCCAGGCCAAGATTTTCGGTTAGGCGAGCGCTACAAAAGAGGTCGGCTATTCCTTGATTTCCGCTGCGAATTAATGCAGCTGCTTGCAAAGCGAGCGCTATTTTTTCCACGAACCAACGAGCGCCAAATTCCGCGTTAGTTTCCATCTGCCTTGCTGAGATGAGAGATCCGACGAAGCGATCGAAAATCGAGTTAACTCCTTTCGCTGCGCTGGTCTCCTGGTGAAGAGCTTCGACCGTGCTTGGGTCCTTTTGGATTGCCCGCAAAACGTCCAGACATTGGACATTGCCGGCACCCTCCCAGAGTGAATTCAGGGGAGCATCCCGATACAGTCGAGGAAGCGGAGATTCTTCGACATAGCCGTTTCCACCCAAGCACTCCAAAGCCTCGGCTACGACTGCTGGCGTCCGCTTTGTGATCCAATACTTGGCGATTGCAGTAGCTATGCGCGCGAATTTTTGCTCACGTGCATCTTCTCTTGATCGATCAAAGGCATGGGCGAGACGAATCGCCAGTGTGGTCGCTGCTTCCGATTCCAGGCACAGATCGGCCAGAACATTTCGCATCAATGGCTGGTCAATCAAGAGGCGACCGAAGGCCGACCGATGCGCTGCATGATGGGTTGCTTCGGCTACCGCCTTTCGCATGGATGCGGCCGATCCGACGGCACAATCAAGTCGGGTATGGCGCACCATTTCCATAATCGTCGCGATCCCGCGACCTTCTTCGCCAACCAATCGAGCCCACGCTCGCCTGAACTCCACTTCGCCGGACGCATTGGAGCGGTTACCAAGCTTGTCCTTTAAACGGAGAAGATGAAACCCGTTTCTGGTTCCGTCCGGTCGCCAACGAGGCAATAAAAAGCAGGAGAGTCCCGTGGGCGCTTGAGCGAGAATTAAAAAGGCATCACACATCGGCGCTGAGCAGAACCATTTGTGGCCGGTAATGACATACTCCTTGCCCGGACCGCTACCATTGACCGGTTCAGCCAACGTTGTGTTCGCCCGTACATCGCTGCCTCCCTGGCGTTCGGTCATGCCCATCCCAAAAAGCGCGCCACGCTTTTGGGAAGCCGGAATCGATCGAGGATCGTAGACGGAAGAGAGAGCTCGTGGTTCCCATTCGGTGGCCAGTTCCGGCTGTAACCGGAGCGACGGAATCGCCGCAAACGTCATGGTTAACGGACAACTCGTGCCTTCTTCGATCTGGTGCCGAAGCAAGGCCAAGGCAGCTCGCGCAACGTGCGCTCCTGACCGCTGCTCTATCCAAGGCAGGGAATGGGTTCGCGCCTCGATTCCGATGCGCATCAGTTCGTGATAAGCCGGGTGGTATGCTACTTCATCGATGCGATAACCGAATCGATCGTGGGTTCGCAGCTCCGGCGCAAACCGATTGGCCAGCACGCCGAGATTGATAATCTCTGGTTTGCCCAGTAGTTCTCCTAACCGGCGCGCTTCCGCATCAATCCAACCGCCGCCCTCCCGGTGAACGGCTTCTTTCAGCGCGCAGTCGCTGTCGAAAAGATTGTAATTTTCCAACGGCGGCGGCTGATTGAATACGGCCTCGGGAGAATAAGTGGCGCCCATGGGATTGGAGGAACGAAAGACCATCGCGCGGTCGCGACTTCGTTGCAAGACGGCCGTGTCGCAGCCGGTTGAAATACTCTTGGGATGATCATTAGCTCCAAAACGGGTTTGGGCATTCTTGAGCATCCCGGTTACGACAATGCCGACCGTTATTAAAGCTATGTAGGTTACTTCCTTACCGGGGCTTCACCATACCGCCCGCGGTTTGACGAGATATCTGCTGTCCGTAGGTTAATGCCCGATGATCAAACGTTCCTTGCTCCCGGACGCTGTCGAACGCTATGTGGCACAGGTTGCAACCAAGGAAGCTGACGTCCAGCAGCGTCTCCGAAGAGAAACGGAAAAGCTACCCGACGCCACGATGCAACTCGGTCCGGATCAAGGAGCATTTCTCGCCTGGTTGGCCCAACTCATCCGAGCCCGCTACGCATTGGAGATCGGCACTTTCACCGGGTTCAGCGCTCTGACCGTCGCAATGGCGCTTCCAACCGAAGGAAGACTCGTGGCATGTGACATTAGCGAAGAGTGGGCTTCAATTGGTAAGCCCTACTGGAAAGAGGCCGGTGTGGCCGAGAAGATCGATCTCCGCATCGGACCGGCGGCAGCAACTCTTGGAAAATTGAAGCACGAGTTCGGCCAGAACTCGTTCGATTTCGCCTTCATTGATGCGGATAAGCCGGCCTATGATCTTTACTATGAAGCCTGCCTCGAGTTAGTCCGTTCCGACGGTATCATTGTGCTCGATAACGTTCTCCGCGGAGGGAACGTTGCCAATCAACAAGTAAATGACAATGCGACCCGATTGATGCGCAAACTCAACCTCAAAATTCGCGATGACCAGCGCGTGTCTTCCGTCATGCTGACCTTGGGCGACGGCTTGACCGTAGTACGAAAGCTCTGACGCTCAAGCTCGGTTAACCAGGACGACACGATACTCATTGATATTGAGCGCTTCTTTTCAACCGGTGGGCCGGGCGCCAATCGTCGTCGGCTGCTTGAACCTTCATTGAAACCCGCAACACGGCGAGGTGATGAAATTGATTTTTGAACTCCCGGCGAACCTGTTCAATCGCTTGGTCGTTTCTCCTGCTATCCGCATACAGAACAATGAGCATTCGCGAGGGTAACTTCCGGGTCACGCCATCAGAAGCACGCCATTGACCCTGGACATCAAACCAGCAAAAGAATAGTTCCCAACTGATCCATTTTTACTTTTTTGCCTGTCCGCATATAAAAGAAGATAATGCGAGTTGTTGCTCCTGTTTCTAGCGGCTTATCTGATCTGCATCAAGAGAACCAGAGTGACGGCACGCCCTGCTATGAATGCCCTTGGTTAAGGCCGCCATTTTCATGAACACCGTCCGCTTTTCAGAAGTCGTGAACTCGAGTGGGAGACCCGACACCCACTTGCTGCTCATGGCGCCGACCAAAGACAAGGAATTACAGGCGGCGATAAAAGCGAATCGCGTGATGACTGTATACCAAGGGTCCGGGAGCACAAAAACCGACTACGGAACAATCGGTTTTGCAGAGGGATCGTCCCGCCAGTTTCTCCTATTTCCAAAAACGCTGAAGTTATTCGAAGGCAAGCGAGTCGTAGGCATCAAGTATGATTTGCTTGAATCAACGCCTGTTTCGAAAGAGGAGACGACATCCAAACCAAAAAGCGGCAAAGCATCCAGGCCAACCCGCGACCAAGGGCCCACGGAAGTAGACCTCCGACCGGCTAGCCCCGAGGGCAACAGAGCCGATAAACCGGCCGCCGAACAAACAAACACCGCGCCGAAATCCTTGACCGAGGTCTTGGCGAGGTCTGCCGGCACGACTACCTCGAAGAAGAAACCATCGCCACGAGTACAGCCGCAGGCTAAGAAATCGGTAGAAGCTCCTCCCGAGAAGGTTGTTGAATTTCCAAAACCGGAGTCGAACGAGCAACGTTCTGGTCGTAGTGACGAGTTAGAAGAACTTAAGCGCCGAGTTCGCGCGGCAATCGATGTTTTGGAACAAGGAAAGCAAGTCGCTGCCTATAATCTACTGAAAAGGATCGTTGAGGATTAAAGCGATTTGGCCAAGGATAACGCCGCCATCGCCGAGAACG
>WNFJ01452733.1_pt1 | contig 19560 bp, 22 predicted proteins | sample 5400461 | NCBI WGS metagenome assembly WNFJ01 (sample SAMN13153349, study PRJNA577476) | soil metagenome | isolation source: 115 cm saprolite on Douglas fir-dominated hillslope | place: USA:California | collected 2013-09-17
ACCGGCCGACGGCTTAGGCATTAAGTCGCCATTGCGGCATGCCGGCCTGCTTCGCTCTCTCCGCAAGACGCGTCGTGTCACTCAGCAGGACTTCGCCTTCGCTCGCTGTCCACGGAATGCACCCTCCTGCCTAGTCATCGCTGAATAACCATGATGCAATATTTTGGTAGCAGGGCCGTCGCACGGGCTGCTCTGTTGATGGCTGCACGCGCTGGTCATCTTCGAACGTTTGCGGCGGAGTTCTGCTGCGAAGATGAATCGCCAGGATCCTTGTGGACGATTGGGCTTCATGACTTTCGTCTTCTTCGGCGACGCCTAGGCCTATTTTGCAATATGAGTGCGACGCGACCAAAAGAACTCAGGAGAAAAACGACATGAGCGAGGCCAAGGCTCCAGTGGGGCAAATCCGAACCGAGGTACGCGGACATGTGCTGAAGATCATCATCGACAACCCCGCTAAGAAGAATTCCTTCAGCCCGCAGATGATGTTCCAGATGTCGGACGCCCTCACTCTTCTGGATAGTACCGATGAATATTGGGTTGGTGTCGTTTGCGCGGAAGGTGGCGACTTCACGGCAGGCCTGGATATGCCGAAGTTTTTCGGTCCAAAAGCCGAGAACTGGGACTTGAGGGACGGAACTATCGACGTCTTCGCGCTCGCCAACAGGTGTCGCAAGCCGATCGTTACCGCCGTGCAAGGTATCGTCTACACGATTGGCATCGAGATGATGCTTGCGGGCGATATTGTCATTGCCGCCGATGACTGCAGATTTTGCCAGATGGAATCCAAGCGCGGCATTGCGCCGTTCGGGGGTGCGCACTTTCGCTTCCTGACAAGGGCCGGCTGGGGTGACGCAATGTACCATCTTTTTCTATGCGACGAGTTTACTTCCGAGCGGGCATACAAGATCGGTCTCGTGCAGGAGGTCGTCCCGGCAGGCCAGCAGACCGAGCGCGCCATGCAGGTCGCGGAAACAATCGCCAAGAATGCGCCTATCGGAATTCAGGTTACGAAGGAAGCTGCGTTGAAGTTCATCGAGAGCGGCGAGCGGGCGGCCGTCGATTATATTCCGAAAATCAAAGATCGCGTCTTCAACAGCGAAGATTTCAAAGAGGGAATTCAGTCATTTGTCGAGCGGCGAGCGGCCGTGTTCCGCGGCCAATAGGCTTATCAGCGCGGAACGCTGGGGTTGTTCAACCACTGAGGATTAAGGACCAGACATGGGTAGCATAAAGAAGGCTTTTGACCTTGCCGGAAAGACCGCACTTGTCACCGGTGGGTCACGCGGACTTGGTTTGCAGATCGCCGAAGCGCTCGGCGAGCAGGGAGCCAGGATCGTCCTGTCGTCACGCAAGGCTGCCGATCTGAAGCAGGCGCAGGAACACCTCGCCGGTCTAGGCATCAAGTCTGATTGGATCGCCGCCGACAATGCCAAGGACGACGACATTAAGCGGCTCGCGGACGAGGCCATCGCCAAACTGGGAAAAGTGGACATTTTGGTCAACAACGCGGGCGCGACGTGGGGCGCATCCACGGAAGATCATCCCATCGAGGCCTGGGACAAAGTGATGAATCTCAACATCCGGTCCCTGTTTCTGCTCAGCCAGCGGATCGGGAAACTGTCGATGATTCCAAACAAGTACGGCCGCATCATCAATCTCGCATCGATTGCCGGCCTTCGTGGCGGCACAGGCGATATGCAAATGATTGCCTATCACACCAGCAAGGGTGCGGTGGTGAATTTCACCCGTGCGTTAGCCGGCGATTGGGGGCGCCACGGGATTACCGTCAACGCGCTCGCACCGGGATTCTTTCCGTCGAAAATGACGAAGGGCACACTCGAGGCGGTTGGCGCGGACAAACTTGCGGCGAGTGCGCCGTTGCGTCGTATCGGCGACCAAGACGATCTCAAAGGCGCAGCAATCTTGTTCGCAAGCGACGCCGGCAAACACATCACGGGACAGATACTTGCCATCGACGGTGGTTCGACGGCTGTCTTGCCGGCTGCCTAGGTCCAAATATTCGCCTGGCCCATGGAATGGCAGTGGTCTGCGTTTGAACACTGGCGATTCCTGCTGACTGCAAATGCCGAAGCGGTGGTTTCCTAAACTGCCGCGACGCCAGCCCTATCATCCGTCAAAACGGTATCACCTATCATGACTGAGATGACGCTTGATAACGTAGAGCACTTTGTCGGCAAGAGCCTCGGAACATCGGATTGGATCGAGGTCGACCAATCCAGAATAGACCAATTTGCCGAATGTACCGGCGACCGACAGTGGATCCACGTAGACGTCGAACGCGCAGCAAGAGAAAGTCCGTTCCAGGCGACGATCGCGCACGGATATCTCAGCCTGTCCTTGGTCACCGCGCTTGCAATGGATTTGGGGTTTGCGCCCAAGGACGCATCGGTCATCGTCAACTATGGGCTCGACAGGGTGAGATTCATCACGCCGGTCAAAGCGGGCCAGCGGGTTCGGTTGAAACTTGCTATGGCCGGCATCGAACCTAAGGATAATCGACAGTTCTTAATCAAGGGCACAGCAACGCTGGAAATCGAGAACAACCAAGCTCCCGCTCTGGCGGCTGAAATTTTGGTCCTGGTCGTACCCTAGCCCGGACCATCGTCCCGCAACGGCATCGACATGATCGGAGGCAACCGACAGAATTGAATACCCTCGGGCATCCGCTTGGGCGCAATTCAAGCCTGAATAGGGGTTTTCCAAGATTGTCTGGCTGTGCCGGTGTGTAACGGTTCAATTTTGTTATGGGCGGCCGAGGCAGCCCGAACTAAGCCGACTGCAAAAAACGAAAACTGTCGTGCCTCCGTACTGGAGCCGTCGATCGCGCCGCCCGCGACCTCGTAGAAATGCGCGCTCGCCCTCTTTGACGTCGTACGCGGTTTTGAGTGGCGATGTTTATCGCAGAAATGAATGACCTCGTGCCCCGTCAGCGGAATGCCGCCACTGCACAGCTCATCCGCGTCCATTCGGGTCAAGAGCGTTTCATGTCGAGCGCAGCAGCTACGACAGTTCCACATGTGAAGCTATTCAGGGGTGAACAGTCCATCATCAGGTTTGATGTAGCTGTCGACGAAAAATATAAACTACTTACCCTGCATGCGACGCCGTCGCGTGGACCGCGATGCGATCATCGACGACCAAAGCAAATTCGGTGGTTGCTGGCCGTGTCGAGGCGATCTCGCCGGAGCAATCCCGAAACGCGCGGGATGAGGAGTCCGGTTTACGAGGATGCCGATGCGGGAAAATGGCGTAAGCGAGGTTGTGAAAACAGAAATTCGTGACGGGCTCGCGATCCTTACGATCGATAACCCCCCTGTCAACGCGCTGAGCACAGGCGTGCGCCGCGGCTTAACTCAGGCCATCGAGAATGTGTCCAATGACTCCCAAGTTCGAGCGGTGGTCATCACCTGCGCAGGGCGCACCTTCATCAGCGGCGCCGATATCCGCGAATTTGGAAAGCCGTTCCAGCCCCCGGATTTGACTGACGTGATCAGTCAAATCGAGAGTTGCACCAAACCCGTGATCGCCGCCATTCACGGAGTTGCCCTCGGTGGAGGTCTTGAGGTGGCGCTCGGCTGTCATTTCCGGGTCGCAACCAAAGACGCAAAACTAGGGCTGCCGGAGGTGAAACTGGGTTTGCTTCCCGGAGCTGGCGGGACGCAACGTCTGCCGCGTGCCGTTGGCCCGGAACTGGCGGTCAGAATGATCGTGAGCGGCGAGCCCATCTCTGCGGCGGCGGCACTAAAGAGCGGGCTCATCGACGAAATCGTCGACGGCCCGTCTACTGCGGCCGGCGAGACCTTCGCGCGCACCATCCTTGCGGAGAAGACCCCGATACGCCGGCTTCGCGATGACGATTCCAAGCTGCTTGCAGCGAGAAACGACCGCACGATATTCACGAACGCCGTAGCTGCTGTAAACAAGAGGAATCGTGGTTTAGAAGCCCCGCTTTCGGCTGCCGAAGCGGTCGGTTGGAGCCTCGACGTTCCGTTCGACGAGGCGCTGACGCGCGAATCCGATGCGTTCCTCAAACTGATGAACGGCGATCAGTCAAAGGCTCAACGTCACGCTTTTTTCGCGGAGCGTGACGCAGCAAAAATCGTTGGCCTTCCGGAGGGTACAAAGCCGCGCAAGATCGAGACCGTGGCGATCATCGGGGCGGGAACGATGGGGGGCGGGATTGCAATGTCGTTTGCGAATGCAGGTATCCCCGTCACCCTTATAGAGATGGCGCAAGAGCCGCTCGATCGCGGCCTAGGCATCATCCGCAAGAATTACGATGCGACTGCTGCGCGGTCGGGCGCTTCCGCGGATTGGGTCTCCGAACGGCTCAACTTCATCAAGGGCGCTGTCGGTATGGCAGAGGCGAAGGGCGCCGATCTTGTAATCGAAGCCGTCTACGAGACGATGGCAGTCAAGCTGGACGTGTTCAAGAAGCTGGATCAATTCGCGAAACCAGGAGCAGTACTCGCAACGAATACGTCGTTCCTCGACGTCAACAAGATTGGGGCCGCAACGAATCGGCCCCGAGACGTGGTCGGATTGCATTTCTTTAGTCCGGCAAACGTGATGAAGCTTTGCGAGATCGTCAGGGGAGACGACACTGCCCCCGACGTCTTGGCAACCGGCGTGGCGATCGCGCGCCGCATCGGCAAGGTTCCCGTGGTCGTTGGCGTCTGCGACGGGTTCGTGGGCAACCGCATGCTCATGGTTCGGGGCAAACAGGCCGATAAGCTGCTGCTCGAAGGGGCGTCGCCGCAGCAAGTGGACGCCGTGATCACCAAATTCGGGATGCCGATGGGGCCGTTCGCGATGCTAGATCTGGCCGGACTTGATATTGGTTGGCGCTCGCGCTTGGACCGCGGCGAGATGTCTGAGATCGAGGATGCGCTGTGCGAAGCAGGGCGGTTTGGCCAAAAGACTGGTAAAGGCTACTACCGGTACGAGCAGGGCTCGCGGTCGCCGTTGCCGGATGCCGACGTGGAAAAGCTCATCACCGACACGTGTGCCCGTCGTGGCCTCAAGCGGCGAACAATCAGTGATGACGAAATACTCGTGCGCATCTTGTACCCGATGATCAACGAAGGCGCCCGAATTCTCGAAGAAGGAATAGCTGCGCGCGCCAGCGATATCGATATTGTCTGGCTGTACGGATACGGTTGGCCGATTTATCGAGGCGGTCCCATGTATTACGCCGACGAGATCGGCCTAGCACGCGTCGCCGAGCGGTTATCGTACCTGGCCGCAATGGACGGCGATCCCTCATTGCGGCCGAACGCTTTGTTAAGCCGATTGGCATCGTCGGGAAAGACCTTCGCATCGTTTGTTCAGTCTAGGGGCCATTAATTCCATCGCAGGCCGTTGAAAACTCATGGTGACCCTCCAGATGCCGCGATCGCGTATTCTGCCACCCGGCATTTGCTCATACAGCGGAGGCGGCGATGCGCTACACCAAGGAGCATAAGGTTCGGACTCGGGGCCGGATCGTCGAACGCGCGTCCTTGGCTCTGCGCGAAGAGGGCGCCGACGGAGTGAGCGTTGCCGCCTTGATGGATCTCGCTGGTTTGACCCATGGTGGGTTTTACGCCCACTTTGAATCGCGCGAAGCTCTCGTCGTCGAGGCGGTATTAATGGCAATGGATCAAACCATGTCGCGCTGGCTGCAGCTCATTGAGACGACCCCCGTCGCGGACCGGTTCAATGCTATCGTCGACACCTACATTAATGCTCAAGATCGCGATAATCGGGGACGTGGTTGCCCACTGCCGGCCTTGGGAGCGGACATTGCGCGTTCAAGCGAAAAGGCTCGTCGTGCGTTCGCCCAAAAGCTTCAAGAGATGATCGAGGTGATGCGTCGCCAACTTCCGAACCTTTCGGCGAGACATGCCCGCCGGATCGCGACGGCCGCAATCGCGACGATGACGGGAACTATCGTGCTTTCGCGGGCGTCGGGCGAAAGAGAACTATCCGATTACATTCTCGAGGCGGGGCGCCAGGCCGCACGTCTTCAATCGGTGGCTCGAATATCGCACGTCGTGAAAACGAATGCGGGCAGCCGCGGTGGTAAGAAAAATCGCACCTAGCATTCCGGATAAGGTTCACGCCCGAATATCGCGGCCGATGCCCGCGGAGCGTCAGCGCTGAACGCTCGGAACGACGGCGCGGATCTCGATGGTGCTCGCTTCCGACGGGAATCGGACTGAGTTGTCGCAGCGTGCATCGATTGCCGGCACCCTGACGTGAACAGGATCGAATCCTCATGTTCGACACCTAATTCGGCGCGTCCGTTTTTGGTGGGTTTTTGTCCTCACAACACCAAGCAACTGCCGCTAAACCTACCGGACCTTGACAGGGCGCAGCATCTCCGAGGACCGCTCCCGGCGGATCACCGACTTGACGCATGCGAGCGCAGAACGGGACGAACGAAGCATGACATACCGACACGTGACGGTCCCCACGCAGTTCGTCGAGGCAAATGGGATCCGCTTCGCCTACCGCCGATTCGGACAGGAAGGAGGCACGCCGCTTCTTTTCATGCAGCATTTTCGGGGCGGAATGGATCATTGGGATCCCGCGGTCACCGACGGTTTTGCGGAAAACCGGTCGGTCATTCTGTTCGACAATGCGGGGATCGCCTCGTCGAGCGGCGAGACGCCCGATACGATCGATGCGATGGCGGAGCACGCCGCCGATTTCGTCGGGGCGCTCGGACTTTCACAGGTCGATCTGCTTGGCTTCTCGATCGGGGGGTACGTCGCGCAGACGCTTACGATACGCCATCCCGAACTGATCCGCCGTCTCATTCTCGTGGGCACCGGACCACGAGCGGGTGAACCACCGCAGGATCCGAAATACGGCGAATATGGCGCCTTGACCGATCCAAAAACCGGGCAAAGCCCAATTGAGACATTCCTTTATCTGTTCTTTCGCCCGACGGAGACGAGCCAAGCGGCCGGAAAGATGTTCTGGGCACGACGGCACGCGCGGAAGGAGGACGTCGACGTTTCCACGTCAGCACAGACGATGGCGGCGCAGCGGGCGGCAATCACCGAATGGCGTCAACCCCGCGGGGAGCGGTTCGCGGAGCTCAAAGCCATCACCCAGCCGACGCTTGTCGTGAACGGCAATAACGACATCATGGTCCCGACCATCAATTCGTTCACGCTCTCCCAGAAAATTCCCAACGCTCAACTGATCGTCTATCCGGATTCTGGGCACGGTTCGTTATTTCAGTTTCCGGAACTCTTTGTGACCCATGGGCGGATATTCCTAGACGGACCCTTTGCGGCCACGGGTCGCTAGAACCGACGGCGGTCGGTTCGCCCCAGTCGGGTGGGCGTCGCACGATCGCCTATAGACTAAGGAGACCACCGGATGAATGAACTACTTGGACTCGCCGTGTCCGCCCATGGAGGGCTGGAAAGGTGGAGCCGCATAAGATCGATCGATGTCTCGTTGATCATTTCCGGTCAACTGCTTGAGGTGAAGGGCTTTCCGGAGCATCAACATACGAAGGTAACCATCGACGCTGATCGGCCTCGAACGGTCATGGAGCCCTATGGCGAGGAGGGCGCGCGGGGAATCTATACGCCTGGCCGCGTCTGGATCGAGTCGCGCGACGACGGCCGGGAGATCGTGGAACTGAAAGAACCGCGCGCTTCCTTTGCCGGGCACGTTCGAGATACCAAATGGGATCAGCTTCAGCGTCTCTATTTCCTCGGCTACGCAATTTGGAACTATCTTGCGACGCCGTTTATTTTCGTTCGGGACGGCTTCGACATCCAAGAGATCGCTTCCCACGACGAAGACGGCCAGCAGTGGCGAGTTCTACAGGTGCGCTATCCGAAAGACATACCGACGCACTGCGATACGCAGCAATTCTACTTCAACAGCGACGGATTACTGAAGCGCATGGACTACACGACCGATGTGCTCGGCGGCGTGGCCTCGCACTACCTCTATGACCCGAAGAACTTCGCCGGCCTTGTCGTTCCGACCCGGCGCAGGGTGGTGCAGCGGACACCGGCCGGTCCGAAGGTAACGGGCATAACTGCCGTTTTCCTCGATTACCTCGACGTCAAGATTCACGACCGTTGAAGATGCTTTCGACAAACAGGATCTTTCGCTGATGTCTCAACCGTCTGCCATACCCAAGAGCATGAGCGCGATCGCGATCGAGGGCGGGGTCGGTCCGGCTCGGGCGCTGAAACTGGTTTCCATAAAGACGCCGACGCCTAAATCGGGCGAGGTTCTCATTCGAGTCGCCGCCGCGGGAAACAACTATCCGGACATCTTTCAGCGGGAGGGACGCTATCCGCTGCCGCCTGGAACACCCGCGACATTGGGTCTCGAGATTTCGGGGACCGTCGCGGTTGTCGGGGCCGACGTGCAGCGCTTTCGAGTCGGCGACCCGGTGTGCGCGCTGCTGCTCGGCGGCGGGTACGCGGAATACGCGGCTGTAGACGCCCATCACGTCCTGCCGGTCCCGACCGGCGTTAACGTTCTAGAGGCCGCGGCGCTGTCGGAGACGTTTTTCACCGTCTACGCCAACGTTTTCGAGCGTGGAGCGCTGAAGGCCGGCGAGACCTTGTTGGTGCACGGAGGCACCAGCGGCATCGGCACAACGGCTATCTCGATGGCCAAGGCGGCGGGGCAAGGGTGATTGCCACCAGTCGCAGCGCGGAAAAAGGCGCGTCAAGCGAAGATGCTCGGAGCCGACGTGTCGATCGACTCGAGCCGGCAGGACTTCCAGGAGGTCGTTCGGGGCGAGGGCGGCGCCGACGGGATATTGGACATGGTCGGCGGAGAGTTCGTTCGAAAGAATCTCGATGCCCTCAAGCCCGATGGCCGGCTGTCTCAGATAGCCTTCCTGTCCGGATGGCCATGGTTCGCTTCGGGACGCGTCGGCGCCCCTCTCGACAAGGTCTTTCCGCTCGCGGACGCTGCCGCCGCTCACGCCTACCTCGAATCCGGTGGTCATCTCGGCAAGGTGGTTCTGCAGGTTCTGGAGACAGCGATGTAAAATTCGGGGAAAGATCGCGGGGGGTGTTTCTTCGGACGAGGAAAAAGTGAAGATGGGACAAAAACGATCGAAATCATGGCCGGCTCGGTTACCGATAGTGTTAGAGCCGCCTGCCGTGTCGCTGTGGGATTGTCTGGCTGTCAGCGCAAGACGTTATCCCGACAAGTCCGCGTTGATCTTTTTTGATCGTCGTATCAGCTACGTCGAACTCCTATACGCCGCCGAACGTCTCGCTGCACGGCTTGTTGCTTTCGGCGTGCGAGGCGGGGATCGCGTGCTGGTTGTTATGCAAAATTGCCCGCAATTGATTATCGCCCACTATGCTATAGCACGCGCCAATGCCGTGGTGGTGCCAGTCAACCCCATGAATCGCGCGCAAGAGCTACGTCATTATATTACGGATGCAAAGGCCAACGTCGCTATCACGACCGGCGACCTCGCGGACGAGGTCGCGTCGGCGAGCAATGGGATCGATGGTGATCGGCTTCGCCATCTCATCGTCACTCAGTTTGGTGATGTGCTGGAAGGAACCGACGAGTCCGCAATACCCTCACAATGGCGGGGCTGGCTGAACGAGCGACATCCGATGCCAAGCTTGTCGCAAGGTGACGTGCATCGTTGGCAGGATGCCATTCGATCGATAGACGAGTTGCCGGCCTTGATCGCAGGCCGTGATGATCTGGCTTTGCTGCCTTATACCAGCGGCACGACAGGATCGCCAAAAGGATGCATGCTGACCCACGCGAGTTTGATGCATAACGCAGTCGCTACAAGTCTCTGGCTCGACATGACGTCGGAAACGGTTGCACTGGCGGTTCTACCGCTATTTCACATCACAGGTCTTTCCTGCGTAATGCATGCGTCTATTTATGCCGGAGGAACGGTCGTGATCATGCCCCGCTGGGACCGCGATGTGGCATCCCAACTTGTTTGGCAACACCGTGTGAGTCACTGGACGTGCATACCAACAATGATCATAGATCTGCTGGCGAGTCCGAAGCTCGATCAGTACGATTTCTCCAGCCTAGTCTATCTCGGCGGCGGGGGATCAGCCATGCCTCAGGCCGTCGCCGAACGGTTGTTCGATCAGTTCCAGCTCCGTTTTGTCGAGGGCTACGGCCTTACAGAAACAAGCGCAGTCACGCTTTTCAATCCTTGTGATGCGCCAAAGCTACAATGCCTGGGCGTTCCATTCATCAGCGTTGATGCGCGCGTGATCGACGTTGAGTCCGGCGCTGCGGTAGCTGTCGGAGAGAAGGGCGAAATCGTCATTCATGGTCCACAGGTATTTCGCGGCTACTGGGGCCATGAGGAAGCGACCGAAAAGGCATTCGTTACGATTGACGGGATGCGGTTCCTGCGAACCGGCGATTTGGGATATCGAGATGAGGACGGATATTTCTTCATCATGGATCGCCTGAAGCGCATGATCAATGCCTCGGGGTATAAGGTCTGGCCCGCAGAGCTTGAGGCCCTGATGTTCCAGCATCCAGGAATTCAGGAGGTCTGTGTGATTGGTGCTAATGATCCGTACCGTGGGGAAACGGTCAAAGCCGTGGTCGTCCGTAAGCGAGCACATAGCGGATTGACTGAACAAGATATCATTGATTGGGCGCGAGCACAGATCAGCGCCTACAAGGCACCACGTATTGTAGAGTTTGTGGAAGCGCTGCCGAAGAATGCGTCCGGCAAGGTCATGTGGCGCCAACTTCAGGAAGCTGAGTTGTCGCGATCCGCATCGTCGTCGGCGGACAAATAGCGATCTGCCGGAACGTTGGAAAAAAGCGCCAAGCTTTGGATGCTCAATCGGCGCACTATGGGGAAATTGCTGGGGCTGCGTGTAAAAAGCATCAGACCCTTCCAACTCTTCGACCTCAAGAAGCTTCGCCTGCAGAGGATTCAGGTCGACAAACATTTTGCCTGCGTACTGCAAGAGTTCGCTTTGGACCCCTCCAACAGCGACTTCTCAAAGTGCACATCGGCGTGGGTTACAAAAGTGATCACCGGATTATTCGCTGGACGAATTGCCGCCGTTTGATCGGCAGTTCGGTTCGTTCTGGCGGAGCGGGTCGGAAACGCTTACCCAATGACGATGATGGTGTCGACGGGGACGTCGTCGAAGTCCGGATTTGAATTTACGTTCCAATCGGGCTGTGCGCAGGAGCGCGCGTGAAAGCAAACGCACACCGTACAACGGTCTCGCAAGTGTCCGGTTTGCCTCACGAAAGTCATCTGGTGATGTCCTAAAAAGTGGCGAATATGACGTTTCGCTCAAGTGTCTGCAACCGTATGCTTGAGCCGCCGCCGCCGCCCGCGCGAGCGTTTAGCGCTGATCGCAGAGCGAGAGTTGACTTTGGCGCGACGCGGCGTCGATTTCCATAAGGTAGCATCGGAACGGGAGAAACAATCAGGTGAGCAACTGGAGCGCACGCAAATGGGTCTTGGCAGCTCGTCCGATCGGCAAGCCCAAGGAAAGCGATTTTAGATTTGAGACCGGTTCTGTTGCCCAACCCGGGGACAATGAGCTGCTGCTGCGGACAAAGTTTCTCTCGCTCGAACCTTACATTCGTGCTCGCATGGACGAGTCAAAGTCCTACGCTGCGTCTACGGCGATCGGGGATGTGATGTTTGGCCGAACCATCTCGGAAGTGCTGGTCTCGAACCATCCGGCTTATAGTGTGGGCGATATCGTGCTCGCCAAGGCCGGGTGGCAAACGCTGAGCCTCTCAAATGGCGAGGACCTCCGGAAACTGGATCCTAAGATTGCTCCCCCGACCGCTTTTGTGGGAGTTCTTGGGGTGCCGGGCTCTGCCGCGTACATCGGCCTGCGGGTAATCGGCCAGCCCAAACCTGGCGAAACCGTAGTGGTCGCCGCAGCGAGCGGCGCGGTCGGCTCGCTTGTCGGCCAGCTTGCGCGCAAAGCGGGGGCTCGCACAGTAGGTATCGTCGGCGGGTCCGATAAGTGTGCGTTCATTAGGGACAAACTAGGATTCGACGCGGCAATCGACCATCGTGCAGTTGATTTCGAGCAGCAGCTCGCAGCGGCATGCCCGAATGGTATCGATATCTATTTCGAGAATGTTGGTGGCGCCGTGTGGACGGCAATATGGCCGCTCCTGAATCAGTTCGCGCGCGTGCCGGTGTGCGGACTAGTCGGGCAATTCGGTCAGCCGGTTCCTCCGGGGCCGGATCGGCTCCCAGCAACCATCCGGCAGGTTCTTTCGAAAAGCCTGACTATACGCGGGTTCATCGTTGATAACTTTCCCGAGCTGTTCCCAGATTTCGAGCGGGAGATCATCGCCGGATTGAAAGATGGAACAATTCTTCACCGAGAAGACGTCGTTGACGGTCTCGAGAATGCTCCTCAAGCATTCATGGGTATGCTCGAGGGGCGCAACTTTGGAAAGCTGATCGTGAAAGTCGCCGACCAGCCGGTTTAAGAGAGCTCACGGCAAACCGCATTTGTTTCGCTTCGGTCGCGGCGCAAACAGGACGATTCAACAAGGGTGTCATGGACCGTGGTCACGAGGCTCAAGACGTCGCAATTTTCAATAATCAAAAAGTGAGGATCGTCTGATGGACTTCTCGATGTCTGATCGCCAGCGTGAATGGTTGGATCGTGTTTCTTCTTTCATGCAGAAACATGTGCGCCCTGCGGAAGAGACTTATAAGGAGCAGGACGCCGCCGGCGACCGTTGGAAAGTAATCAAGGTCGTAGAGGATCTGAAGAAGAAAGCCCGTGCCGAAGGCCTCTGGAACCTATTCATGCCTCCATCGTCGCATGAGGAGGACGAGTACCGCGGTGCCGGTATTTCCAATCTCGAATACGCTATGCTGGCCGAGGAGATGGGCCGCGTCTATTGGGCCTCTGAGGTCTTTAATTGCTCCGCGCCGGACACCGGCAATATGGAAGCGCTGTTACGTTATGGCAGCCGGGAGCAAAAAAGGGCGTGGCTACGTCCGTTGATGGACGGCGAGATCCGCTCCGCGTTTCTAATGACCGAACCTGACGTCGCATCGTCCGATGCAACGAATATCGAAACCAGCATCAAGCGTGACGGCGAACAATATGTCATCAACGGTCGCAAATGGTGGTCGTCAGGCGCAGGCGATCCGCGTTGCAAGATCACGATCGTCATGGGTAAGACGGATGTGAATGCGCCGAGGCATCAGCAGCAGTCGCAGATTCTCGTGCCGCTCGACACGCCTGGTATCAAGATTGAAAAGATGCTTCCAGTCTTTGGATTCGATGATGCACCGCACGGTCACGGGCAGATTCTGCTTGAAAACGTCCGTGTGCCCGCGAGCAATATCCTGCTCGGCGAGGGCAAGGGTTTCGAGATCGCCCAGGGCCGTCTCGGCCCAGGACGTATCCATCACTGCATGCGGATTATAGGCGCGGCGGAGGCAGCGTTGGAAAAAATGGTGAGGCGACTGTCGTCGCGTACGGCGTTCGGCAAGAAAATCATCGAATATTCGATCTGGGAGCAGCGGATCGCCGAGGCCCGTACCGATATCGAGATGACTCGCCTGCTGTGCCTGAAGGCTGCCGATATGATGGACAAAGTCGGTAACAAGACCGCGCAGCTCGAGATTGCGATGATCAAGGTGGCGGCGCCCAATATGGCACTGAAGATCATCGATGACGCGATCCAAGCATTCGGGGGGGCCGGCGTCTCTGACGAAGCGGGTCTGGCCAAGGCTTACTCTGGTGTCCGCGCGTTGCGCCTCGCGGACGGCCCTGATGAAGTCCACAATCGTGCCATTGCACGCCTGGAGCTGCGCAAATACGCCAACGCGCCACTTCGATAGCGAGCGGGCGCGTGGCGCTAGGCATAAAGCAGGACGAGGAATACGTGGGCGTTAAGCCGGTCGAGGAGTGCCATCGCATTGATGAGGCGAGCCTCGACCGCTGGATGCGCCGGAATATTGAGGGTTATCTGGGACAGCTTACGGTCCTTCAGTTCAAGGGCGGTCAGTCGAATCCGACCTATCGGCTCAACACGCCCGGCGCTTCCTATGTCATGCGCCGCAAACCATTCGGCAAACTGCTGCCGTCGGCACACGCCGTCGACCGTGAGTTCAAGGTCATCGAAGCCTTGCACAAGCAAGGCTTCCCGGTCGCGCGGCCTTACGCGCTTTGCCTCGACGAAGAAGTTATCGGGTCGGCCTTCTACATCATGTCGATGGAAGCAGGGCGAGTGTTCTGGAATCCGACACTTCCAAGTCAGCCGCCGCGGGAGCGGTCTCTAATTTTTACTAACAAGATCATTACCCTCGCGAGGCTTCACAGTTACGACCCGGAAAAGATAGGTCTTGGCGACTTCGGTAAGCCCGGTAACTATTTCGCGCGCCAGGTCGACAGGTGGACCAAGCAATATCGCGCGTCGACAATCGACGTCATTCCGGAAATGGATCGCCTCATTGAGTGGCTGCCGCGCACGGTGCCGGAGCAGAAACGAGTGTCGGTTGTGCACGGCGATTACCGGCTTGATAATATCATCTTTCACCCGATTGAACCACGCGTCATCGCCGTGCTGGACTGGGAGCTCTCCACACTTGGTGATCCGATGGCCGATTTCACCTATCTGTTGATGCAGTGGGTGATGCCGGGGCTGGAAGGCGCAGATCTAAAGCAGCTGAATATTCCCACGATCGAAGAGGCGGAAGAGATCTATTGTAAGGCTTCTGGACAGTCGTCAATTCCCGACATCAATTGGTACTTTTCCTACAATCTCTTCCGGCTTGCCGGCATCACGCAAGGCATTGCTGCGCGGATAAGGGAAGGTACCGCAGCGAGCGCCAAAGCTGCCGAATCGGCGGCGCTATCTGTCCCGCTTGCGCGGGCGGCTTGGAGTTTCGCTCAAAAGGCCGGCGCAACCTAGAGAAGGTCGCTGGAACAAATCTCCAAACCAGAGCTTTGCGAACAGCATTGCGGAGATGTCGGAGCCGAATAAGTTGAGACGACCGCGGTCTCTTAAATTTTACCTTGATGCAACCACGGAATGGACATGTGGCGGAAGCGAATTGGGATCTATTTAGACTTTTTTTCGCGGTCGCTCGATCCGGGAGCGTAAACCGCGCCGCGCAGGAACTTGGAATGAGCCAGCCGACATTGAGTAGGCGTTTGCGGGAGCTCGAACGACATATTGGAGCGCCCCTGTTCTACCGTGCCTCCTCCGGAGTCAGCCTCACGCAGGAAGGCGAAGAGCTGCGGCGGTCTGCCGGCACTATGATGGTTGCCTTCGAATCGCTTCAGCATCGTCTGCGGTCACAAGTCGGCCAAAGAGCCTCCGTGGTAAAAATATCCGCGACTGAAGGTCTGACAAAGCATTGGCTGCTGCCTCGCGTTAAGCGCTTGAGGGAATTGAACAGCCGCGTGCAGTTAGAAATCGTTTCGACCGTCCATCAGCAAAACGTCGCAACGAGCGATCTCGATTTCGTCATCAGGATGGGCGATCCCGGTGAAGACGAACTGGTCGGGAAAAAGGTTGCTAACGTTTCATTTGGGATATTCGGGTCCGTCGAATACTTGGCAAAACACCCGGCGCCGCGCACGCTTGCAGAACTAAACGATCACCACATCATCGGACAGACCGCGGAATTTCCAGGCTTCAAAAACGACGGCGCCCGCCAAATGACGATGTTTAGAAGCATCTTCGCGGCGCCGGAGGCAAGGAGTGTGATCCGGGTAGCACCCATCACAAACCACTTCGCTGCCGCGGCGGAGGGGATCGGATTGGCGCTTCTCGCAGTGCCGTTTGCCCTGGCTGAGGGGCTCGTGCGAGTCCTTCCGCAAGAGTCGGCGACGGTAAATGTCTGGCTGTTGCACCGAAGGGAGAGCGATCTCAGAAAGGTGACCAGGGAGGTCGGGCGGTTCCTCGAAAACGAATTTTCGAAGTCAAAGGCCTGGTTCGCCGGTCAAACGTAACCCTGTCACTCGAACAAGAGAACATTCGGGCAGGACGGCGCCAGCGGATCGTTCCTGAATACAAGGTCGGTATCGGTCTCAATTCCGAGTTTGCGCACCAGCGCGCTCAATTCAATTTCTCGCGCCCGCCATCCGATGAACGCTCCCTGCAACGACCAACTAAAACCCGGTCGCCACCAGCACCTCCCTGCCGGGCGCTCTTTGTTTGACCGCGTCTCAGAATCAAGAGTCGGGCGCCACAATGACGAGTCTTGATCTTCAATACACAAAATTGCGTAGATATACTCCGGCTGGCACATTTGTTTCCCCCCTTGGTATGAATCGACCTTTCTCGATTTTGCGGCTCTTAACGATTTATGGACGGTTTCTAGTAGTCTCCGAGGCCCCATGCCGTCGCCAGCCTTCGAAGTGAAGTGGCGATACAGCGTCGTCTTGTTGGTACCCGCACTTCAGCGATCGTATCGATGCCGACCGCGCGGAATCCACGCCTGTGAAATAAGTCTCGCGCTGTCGAGACAATCCTTTCGCGAGGACGGGGCGGCGTCCGGCCGCCCTCCATAAAAGCACCTCCAGAAATCTCAGGTCACGCCTTGACTCGTACGTGACCGGTCAGTAACTATTCAAGTTAATTACCGGTAACCCCCTGTCGCCGTCGCGTCAAGATGGTTCGGGGAGACAATATCGGGCGGTGAGGAGCGGTCTTTGAAAATCGTCGCTTGGTCAGTGGTTTGCCGATGAAGCCGGAAATGCTGCATGGCAAGATGCCAGCCCCGGAGGAGCAAACTAGTAGCCCCGAGGCGAGTCGGCTGGTGTGTGGCAGCGCGTGCAAGCCAAGCGGTGAATTCTCCAGTCGCGGCGGTGCGGCCTTATCGAAACCTCGTGAGCGGATCCCGTTTCCGATGGTGATTTTCTTCGTTGAACGTCCGATCTTCGCTTCGGCGATCGCCAGCGTAATGGTACTTGCCGGGTCGATTTGTTACTCCCTGCCGCCTGTTGCGCAGTTTCTGAACATTGCGCCGCCGCAGGTCATCGTCAGCGCTCGGTACCCCGGCGCCAGCGCGCAGGTCGTGGCCGATACGGTAACGACGCAGCTCGAGCAGCAGATCAATGGCTCGGCAGCGGTCACGATCACATTCGACGTCGGGTATCCGATCGACATCGCCGCGGTCGACGTTCAAAATCGCGTTTCTCAAGCGGCACCGTGGCTTCCGGCAATCGTCAATCGAGCCGGCGTGACGATATGGAAGCAGAATCCAAGCTTCGCGTTGATCGTCAATCTCACGTCGCCGGATGGGTCGGTCGACCCGGTGGCCCTGTCGAACCATACCAACCTGCAGATTGCGGATCCTCTCAAACGCCTGGCTGGCGTCGGCGACGTAACGTTCCTTGGCGAGAGAAGATACTCGATGCGAGTCTGGCTCAACCCGGACAAGCTCGCAAAGCTCGGAATTACAGCGATGGACGTTCAGCAAGCGATCGCCAAGCAGAAATCGGACAGGACGGCATGGCCGACCGTCACCTGAACAACGCAACCTTGATAAAAGATGGTGGGAGGTTCCCTTGCAACGAATAGGAGTGGTGACCTTTCCTGGCTTTCACGTGATGAGCTTAGCGGCGATGTCCGTCTTCGAGGCTGCGAACTCGGAGCTTGGTGAACGCCGCTACGACGTTCATTTTCTCTCGGAGAACGGGGGACCAGTACGGACGTCGGCCGGGCTAATGGTCGAGACCGAGCCGTTCGACGATTCCCTCTTCGATACGCTTATCGTCGGCGGCAGCACGGAACAGTCGTTCAGTCCGTCTGAGGGATTGTTGACGTACCTACGGAAGGCTCCCGAGATCTCCCGCAGGTTGGCCGCGACTTGCGTCGGTGCATTCACGCTGGCCGAAGCGGGTCTTCTCGATGGAAAACTGGTGACGACGCATTGGGACTACGCGCGCGAACTTCAGAGACGTTATCCGAAGGTAAAGGTGCAGGAAGATCGGATATTCGTCATCGACGGCTCGGTTTGGACATCGGCGGGCATGACCGCGACGATGGATCTAGTACTTGCGATGGTCGAAAGGGATGTCAGTCCGGAACTCGCTCGGACGGTTGCGAAGAAAATGGTGATCCATCATCGGCGCGCCGGCGGACAGTCGCAGTTCTCGGCCCTTCTCCAACTCGAGCCGAAGTCCGACCGAATTCAAACCGCTCTCGCATTCGCGAGGAAAAATCTCCACACGGGGCTTACCGTGGAAAAGCTCGCGGAGGCGGCCCATCTGAGCCCCCGCCAATTTACCCGCGCGTTCGCGGCCGAGACGGGCGAGTCGCCGGCAAAAGCCATCGAGAAACTTCGTCTCGAGGCCGCCCGGTTGATGTTGGAAGACAGCCGGCATCCCATCGAGACCATCGCGCGGCAGACGGGCTTTGCGGATCGCGAAAGAATGCGGCGGGCATTCGTGCGTGTATTCGGCTTGCCACCGCAGGCGATGCGACGACAGGTTCGGAAGGACGCGCAACTGGCTCGCGACGTCCCGTCGGGCTCGCTGCCCGCGCTCCTTGATGCCGATCTGGTGGGCGCCCAGGGGCCGGCCACCCTGCAAGGCAACGCGCCGTCCTTCCGGGAATTTCTCGCCGAACATCGTAAATCCGCTTTGCAACTCGGCCCTGGTCGCTTCGTCTTGCAGCACATCCCAATGTTCGGCGAGGACGCCGTCGGCGATACGCATCTCCTTTCTCGGCGGACGGTTTGATTGGGACGATCGGCTCGGCTGGTTGTCGGGTCGGCGAAGGTTCAGACGACGGGCGGCGTTTTCGCGGAAGGTTCGGCGAGATCATGGCACAGTCGAACTCAACCGCGGCCGCCTCGAGCCGACACTCGCACCGGACGGGGCCTGCCTAGTGTTTCTTTCGCGGGTTGGGGGGCTGGGTCGAACGCTCATCGGTAGATGCGAGCGCGTGTCGCTGAACGCTCTCCAGAATCTCGTTCGAAAGCGCTGGCGTAGCCTTCGCGACGGACCGTGACAGGACCAGTGCGCCCACCATTTCGCAATGCAAGCTGATTGCCTGTTCGCGCAATGTCCTACGCTCGCCTGTCACAGCTAGAGATCCACTCTCGGCGATCAGTCCAGCCAGGATCGTTATCTGATCGTCCAAACCGCCGGCGTAATGCGACTGCGCTCCGGCGCCCAGGCGGGGAGCATCGCCAGCAAATCCGGCGACGGGGCAGCCGTGATCGATGTCGTCGCGGTGGGCCTGCGAGAGATAATGGCTTATGTAGCGCCGAAGAGCGGTGGTTGATTCATCGACGGGCGCCCTTGCGTTCGTGGCGAGCTCGGCAGTCCCCTCAGCCATTGCCGAAGCAAGCACCTCGGCAACCAGGGCGGCCTTCGACTCAAAGTGGTTGTAGAAGCCACCTTGCGTAAAGCCAGCATGCTTCATCAGTTCGATCAGCCCGACGGCCTCCACTCCGCGTTCTCTGAATAACTGCGTCGCCGCGGCAACAATCGCGCGGCGGTTTTCCGCAGCCTGTTCTCTCGACACGCCCAAGGCTTGCTCCTCGAATTGTTACCGCCAATGCCTTCAACCTTATCACATCAC
>WNFJ01138888.1_pt1 | contig 19554 bp, 18 predicted proteins | sample 5400461 | NCBI WGS metagenome assembly WNFJ01 (sample SAMN13153349, study PRJNA577476) | soil metagenome | isolation source: 115 cm saprolite on Douglas fir-dominated hillslope | place: USA:California | collected 2013-09-17
AACGACATCCCGGAGACCGTGCGAAGGGTTGTGGGTTTGGCTGCGGACCTTGGGGTGACCTTCCTGACCCTCAGCAACAGCGCCACCCCAACCACCATCGCTGCCGCGATCGAGGGTCGAGGCGCGAATCGCGCCAATCCCAAGCTTCTCTTCGTACCGCTTCTTTCGAGCATGGACCGAGCGGACTTCTCCCATCAATACGGAAGGCCGGCCTCCGACTTCGAGTCGTTCCTAGAGGAACGAACGGTCATTGCGAAATCTGCGGGCGTGGAGGGCTTCATCGTTTCCGGACCAGAAATTGGCCTGCTGCGCAGCAAATACCCGGCAACGAAGGCGCTGCTCGTGAGCCCCGGAATCCGCCCAGCGGGCGCTCCAAAGGGCGACCACAAGCGGACTTGTACGCCAGCCGAGGCGATTGGGCTCGGCGCTGACTATATCGTAGTCGGCCGCCCCATACGCGATGCGCCAAGCCGCAAGGACGCCACCAAGCGTATTATTGACGAGATCGCCGAAGCCGAGGCTTGAGCCTACTTGCTGGCGCGTGCCACAGCCGGCGCGCGCGTGGATGCGAGGCCGGGGATTCTCAACTGCTCGCGCGGCCGGGGCGCGCGCCGCCCCTTCTTCAGGCCAGCCACGTGAACGCCCGGCACATCCACTCCCTGTCCATCAAGTATTTGCTCCGCCGTGACAATCTGGATCTTGGGATGGCGTCCCAGCTGCGACTCGAAGAAACCTGCCTTCGCCGCCTCCACCTGCATCGCCCGCGTCGGTTTGTGAAGAGTAACAAGGACTCCCATCGGAGCGTTCTCTCGCTTCACGACGCCGGCAAGCTCTCGAACATCCGCGGGCCCAAGGTTGCCCCCCTTGACCGCGATGACTGCCTGTTTCGGCGGACCGTTGGGCGAGTCGCGAAAGAAAAGCTCGCCGTCGATGACCGAGTCGGCGCCCTTTCTCTGTTTCTGGGTCGCGGGTCGGGCGCCTATGCGACCGAGGATCCACCACCGGAATTGGAACAGGTCTTCGCTAGCGAGCTGCGTGGCGCCTTCGATGTCGACGGGCTCCCCTTTCACTTCGAAGGCCACGTCGGCCAGTCGGGCACGAATGATGTTTATCGCTAGAGGATTGACGTCGATTCCAATCCACTTGCGCTTCCATTCCTCGGCAACAGCAATCGCCGTGCCGCAGCCGCAGAAAGGGTCGAGCACCACGTCGCCTTCGTTGCTACTGGAGCGGATCAGCCGCTCGAGGAGCTTCTCGGGCTTCTGGGTGTCGTAGCCGGTCCGCTCCTTGCCAATCGGAGCGATGATGCCCACCTCCCACGCGTCCGAAAGAGGCACGCCCGTCGTCTCCAGCTCATCGACGTCCCAGTAATCGGACAACGGGGGACCTTCGGTGTCTCCGTCTTCGACGCTCGGTTTCCGGTGGCCCGATGTGAAGTCGGCCTTTTGCTTTTTGGTTCCAAACGTCTTGAGCGTTGAGTCAGCGAGCCGCTCGTATCCATAGAGGACGTTGAAGGTCTGCCGGTTGCCCGGATCGGCGGCGTAAAAGAGGAGAACGTCGTGCATGCGCTGAAAGCGGCGCGCCTTCGCGGGCCAGCGACGGTATCGCCAGACGATCTCGTTCTTGAAGCACGCCGGGCCAAGGACCGAATCGAGCAGAACCTTCAGGTAGTGGCTCGCGGTTGGGTCGCAATGCAGATACAGGCTGCCAGTCTTCTTCAAGACTCGACGAAGTTCGACGAGCCGCGGCGCCATCATGCAGAGGTACGCCATAAGATCGCTCTCGCGAAGCATGGCGCGAAGACCTTCGAGCGCCGTCGCAAGAGCGCCTCCCGCTTGCACGATCTCCGCGTACAGCTTCTCCGACTCACGCCCCCATCGCCACGTGTCTTTGAAGGCCTGAGCCTGTGCGCGCTCGTCGCCACGCTCACCGAAATGCGATTCAAAGATAACGTTGTAGTCCTTGCCGCTTTGGAAGGGCGGGTCCAGATACACAAGGTCGACGGATGCGTCGGCTACGTGTTGCCGGAGGACATCGAGATTGTCGCCGTAAAACAGCGCGTTCATGCTCCCAGTGGATCGTCGCAGAAGCGCGCCAATATCGGCAAATTGCTCGCTGGGGTCCCCCCGTCGGACACGGCGGCCCCATCGATGTCAGTGTTCGGACGGCTCCGACAGCTGGCCACGCAAGTGGCGTGTCGCGAGAGCGAAAATACCGGCTGGCGCTTCGCTGCTTTTCAGGTCTGCGCGCAAACGCGGGTCGGAGACGGCCTGTGGCGCAGCCGAAACAGCGCGGCGCTCCTTCCGCCGGCGCCAGCAATCCGGACAGCGCCATGCCATGACAGCGCCGCCGCTCGCACTGCGTTCTCGCGTCAACCTCCAACCGTGTTGCGCACTGATGAAGGCATGGCTCGAGTCCGTCTCCGGCGACGTGCATGCGCAGTCGACGCAGGTCGGAGTCTCCATCGCTTAAAGGGAGTAGCTCGACGAGGTCTCGACGGCTCACGTGAATTTGAGCCGCTCAGGGCTCAAACATCATCTGCGCGAAAGTGTGCGGGCGAGTGCCTGCCAGAATTTGGTCGGCGGTGCCCTCATGGTGCTCGACCAAGACGGCGCAGACACCCAGCTTGCCCTCGTGCTCAAACGCTTGCAGCGCGACTCGCATCGTCTGGCCCGCGAAGCAGGGCTTACGGTACACGATATCGATTTGGCGACCCAGAAGCGCAGGCCCGCGACCCAGCGCTGCGAAACGGCGCAATGCAGCTTCCTCGAAGACTCGCAGATACGCGAGCGAGTTGACGTGCATGTTGCTGTCGGTGTGCACCAATCCAAACGCGATAGGCACAGGGTCCAGACGCAGCGTCGACTCGAGCGAAACCGCGCCCGCGGGCACCGATGCGATCGATTCTGGCGCAGGCGAAGCCGCCCGGGTCTCTCGGACCGCGGAAGCTCCCGGCACGTCGAGCGGGGTCACGCGCCGTTGGCCGGGAAGCGCGAGGAGCCGCGTGAACGTGTGCTCCGCGAATACTTGGCCAGCGAGCGCACGCTCTCCGTCGCGCGGCGTGGCTCCGTAGGTGCGACCGATCGGCGCATACAGGTCCGCCCACACGTCGAGCACGACGCGGCCGTCCGGGGGGGGCGCCCCCGCAAGGGCAATCCTGCTCGTCGCTTGCGCTTCGAGCTGGGCGTGGGCCGAGAACGGCCCAGGCATTCCCTCCAGTCTAAATCGAGTGAGAATGGGTACGATCCCGCTTTCCAGCCATATGCGTGCAAATGGGTCGCGTGTGAGCATTCCACGCCAAACGGTGGGCCCCAGAGCGTTCGGAAGCGCCTCGAGCACGAGCCGCCCATCCTGCGTCACGTCCTCGAACCGAAGGGACACCAGGGCACTGGTGCGGACCCCATCGGCCGGCGGTAGCGGTATCGTCGCCACGCCCCGAACCTAGCAGGGGGCCGGGGATGCTAGCGTTTCCTTGCATAAGACAAGGTCGCCCCGGTACCTTCGCGACCGGGGCCTTCGATATGACCCTGACCTTCAAACAGATTGCCAGCATGCTCACGATGCTGGCCGTAGGTGCGGCGTTGAGTTTTCTGGCGCGCGACGCCGGGCCTTATGTCATTACCGTGACGCTCGTTGGGCTGGTGGCGATTGGCTATGCGAGCTTCGGCGGCGGCCACGCGCGATTGCACGAGTTCGTCGAAGCCGCCCGACGCGCGGCATCCGGTGAAAAGCCGAGTATCCCGGCCCAGGCAACCGGAGACGCTCTGCGACTCTACGAGTCGCTCGTTGCCCTTGCGGAGCAACGTCGAAAGGACCGCGAGGAGGTAGGCGCGAAACGCGACCAGATGGCGGAGTACGAACGCATGCTCGAAGAGAGCGGGCGCCGGCTCGAGGCGAACGTGCAAAGCCAGGTCGCCGCCGCAGACGAAACGTCCCGCCTGATTCGCGAGCTGACGAGCGCCGTGCAAGAGATCGCGACTCACCTCGAGGCGCTGACTCAGAGCGCGGAAGAATCCTCCAGCTCGATTCTCGAGATGACGGCCACGAACGACGAAGTTGCCGAAAACGTAGGCGAGCTCGCAGGGAGCGTGCGCGAGACGGTCAGCTCGATTGAAGAGATGGCCTATTCGATCAAAGAGGTTGCAAAGAACGTCGACGCCCTGTCGCTCACCGCGGAAGAGACGAGCAGCTCGATGAACGAAATGGATGTCTCCATCGATCAAGTGCAGAGCAACGCCAACGAGACGGCGCGACTCTCCGAGGAGGTGGCCCTCGACGCGGAGAAGGGCGCCGAAGCCATCCTGAAGACGATCGGCGAAATCTATCGCATCAAAGAGAGCTCGCAGGAGGCCGTGTCCGTCATCTCAACGCTCGGATCACGGATCGAGGCGATAGGTCAAATCGTCAACGTCATCGACGATGTGGCAGAACAGACGAACCTGCTCGCGCTGAACGCGGCGATCATCGCTGCGCAGGCGGGCGAGCAGGGCAAGGGATTCGCCGTTGTGGCCGACGAGATCAAGGACCTCGCGGAGCGGGCGGGCACGAGCACTCGCGAGATTACCGATCTTATCAAGACCGTTCAGGCGGAGAGCAAGAACGCAATCGCTGCGGTGGAGCGCGGAGCGCACAACGTCGACCGCGGCGTCGAGGTGTCGAACGAGGCCGAGCGCGCGCTGAAGAAAATTCTCGAGAGCTCGCAAAAGAGCACCAACATGGTCAGAGCCATCGCACGCGCCACGGTCGAGCAAGCGAAGGGCAGCAAGCAAGTAACCGATGCCATTGGGCGTATCGCGGAAACTGTGCAGCAAATCGCGGCGGCGACCGCGGAGCAGGCGCGCGGCTCCGAGCTCATCATGAAGAGCGCCGAGAAGATGCGCATCATCACGCAACACGTGGAGCGCAGCTCGCAAGAGCAAGCGAGGGGCGGAAAGCAGATCTCAGGCGCCATCGAGAATATTTCGAGCATGGTCAATCAGCTCAATTCGAGCCAAAAAGTGCAGGCCGCTGGCAGTCAGCAAATGCTCACATCGGCCGCGAAGATCGAGACCAGCGCGCAAGCGCAGCAACAGAGCCTAAGGCAGCTCATGGCAGCGATGGATCGCCTCAAACGCGCAAGCGCCTAGCGCGTAGCGACCCTCGGCGAACTTGCTCTAGCGGGCGCGATCGGACAGCGGGGAGAGCGCGCGGGGCGCACGCTCGGCAGCCGACCTTTCGGTGCTCGGCGGCGGGCGGGCGCCCGGATCGATGGGCCGTACCGGTGGGATCGATTGCATCAGGACGCAGCGGAACTCGCGTTTCTGGTTGGCTGCGTGGGGGCCCCTAGCCCGATTGAGTCATTGGGACGGCCCATCGACCGCCCTGCCCGCCGCCTCCGCGCCGAAAGGTCGGCCGCCGAGCTCATTGCGTTACGCGGGATCGGTCTCTGATAGGCGGCGTGAGCAAAAGGCGCGCGACTGTCGGCTTTCCTCGTCGGCGAAGGGCGTGATTCCGAGGCACGACGGTCCTGATTCGTGCGGCGAAGCGCGTGACTCGACGCACGACAGGGATGATTCGCGCGGCGAGAGTTGCGACGTCCAACGATGACTGCCCTGATTCGGGCGGCCAAGCGCGTGACCTCGCCCACGACCGTGATGATTCGCGCGGCGAAATGGGCAACGTCCAAGGATGCCGGTCATGACGCGGGAGGCGAAACACGTGATTCGAGATACGAAGGTCGTGATGCAGGTCGGCGAAACGCGTGATTCGAAGCACGAAGGTGATGATTGCGGCGGCGAAATGGACGACGGCGAGCACAACCATCGTGATTCGGGCGACAACGGCGGTCGCGTCGAGCAGGACGCTCGCGATTCGGGCGGCAAGACCCCAGATTGCGCCCGCAGCCGTGGAGATTCGGGCCGAGAAGTCGAGCCCGCCGCCCTGGGGCATCGTGGCTCGGAGCAAGAAACGGATGCCGCCGCTCACGGAGGTGATGATTCGAGCGAGCGGACCGCGGATTCGGCGCGCGGCGGCCATGATTCACGCGAGGGGACCGGTGCCCCCGAGCCCCGACGTCGTGATTCGAGTCGAAGAAGCACGGATTCCGACCAGGAACGTCGTGATTCGGAGCGAGAAACCGGTGCCGCCGCTCATGGAGGTCATGATTCGAGCGAGCGGACCTCTGATTCCAACCGAGAGGTCGTGAATTTGAGCGAGAAGCCCATCCGGTCTGCGGGGGGGGTGACCGGAGCCTTTTACATGAAGCGTCGCCGCTTGAAGGCCTGCACGTCTTCCCGAGTCAAAGCGAACCACTCGCCGTTGGTGTGCTTCTCGTCGAGCCTCTTGTGCCAATACGCCTCGATGCCCGTCGGATCGTCCGTCGTGATGACGTGAACGACATCGGGCTTCTCGGGTAACTCAATGGCGATTTCCTGGTGTCGTCTCGGTACGGAGAAGGACTTGCCGATTTTGTAGTGTTTCCCGAGCTTCAGCATGTACACAGAGCCGTCGCCTCCAGTTGGTGTGCCGGAGCCATCGACCGTTGCGGCTTCAGCCGCGGGCAGCAGAGCGAGTATGTCTTGGTACTCAGCGTGCTCGGTCGCATACGCCCGTACGAGTTTAACGCGGCCGGCGAAGGCGCCGAGCTTTGCGAAGGCCCCTTCCCACGGGAAGCTCGCATCGGTCCGCTTCGCCATTCGAAGGTCGGCTTGCGTCGGAAACCTTTTATTTTCTCTTGTCAGTCTGAGGAGCGAGGAGACCAGAGCGTCTTTAGGATGCGGTACCGCCGGAAGGTTCGCCGCGAACCCGGCCTCTTCGACAGCTTCGCTCCACGTACGCCAATACTTGCCTCGCCATGAGCCTGCGGAGAGCATTGTCTCTTTCTCGAACCGCCCCTGACCAAATGCGACGCCGCCGTTTTCGGCGGCCGTCCGTCGGATCTCGGCGATGATTTGGTCCTTGGTCATCAGCGACGAGCGGGAAGTAAACCGCGAGGACGCCGAGAAGACCAGCGATCGAGCGAGTCGACGAGCGTGGTCGACACGGAAGCATCGACCGTGCTCGCGCTGTCGCTGCGCAGCGTCTCGTTCGAAAGGCAGGTTGTGCTGCCAATTCGATACGAGGACGTGCAGGTTGGCGAGGGGCGAGCCGACCTGGTGGTCGGCGGGCTGGTCGTGGTGGAGCTCAAGGCCCTGCTCGCGCTGACGCCGGTGCATCTCGCACAAAACCCTTTCCTACCTCAAAGCACTACGGTTGGGCCTCGGCTTGCTGGTCAACTTCGGCGAGCGTCACCTCAAGACGGGACGCCGTCGGGTTGTCATGACGCGATGATTCCCACCCTCTCTTGGCGGCTTGACTCTGTACCGGCTCTCCCTATCTCTTGTTCCACGTCATGGAACGGTGCTTTTAGGGTGCTCTGACGTTTCGGGGGGTCGGGGAAAGAGATGGTCACTCCACCGTGACGGTCTTGGCCAAATTGCGCGGTTGATCCACGTCTGTGCCCTTGAAGTCCGCCACGTAGTAAGCAAGCAGCTGGAGCGGTATCACGGTGAGCAGAGGCAACACCTCCGGCGCTGCGGGTGGAACCGTGAGTATGTCCGGTTCGGACGGGGGGGCGCTCGCGCGGCGAGTGGCAGTCGCGACGTCCGTCGAGAGCAGGGTGCGAACGTCATCGTCTCCTTCGGTGCATACCGCGATGACTTGACCCTCGCGCGCTTTGACCTCCTGCATGTTCGAGAAAGTCTTCTCGTAGTGCGCGTCACGGGGACAAACCACAACGACAGGCATGTCTTCATCGATGAGCGCAATGGGGCCGTGCTTCATTTCGCCGGCGGCGTATCCTTCCGCGTGGATATACGAAATTTCCTTGAGCTTCAGCGCTCCCTCGAGCGCAATCGGAAAACCGGTGCCACGGCCTAGAAAGAGCATGTGCACGGCACGCATGTACTTCTTGGCGAGGTGGCGGACCTCCTCGGTGTCGGCCAAGACGTCTCGCATCTGCTGCGGTGCGCGGGCGAGGGCCTCGAGAATGCGGCGCGCTTCGTCCGTCGCCAGCACCCCGCGACGACGGCCGAGATACACGGAGAGAAGGAGCATCGCGACGAGCTGCGCGGTAAAGCACTTCGTGGATGCAACGCCGATTTCCGGGCCCGCGTGCGTGTAGAGCGCGCCATCGCTCGCACGTGGGATCGCGCTGTCAATCACGTTCGCGACGGCGAGCACGTGAGCTCCACTAGCCTTCGCTGCTTTGAGCGCAGCCAGCGTGTCCAGGGTCTCGCCGCTCTGGCTCACGGCAACGACAAGGTCGCTCTTGCGGAACACCGGATTGCGGTAACGCACCTCGCTGCCAATCTCGACGACCGCCGGAATGCGAGCAATCTGTTCGACCCAATAGCGACCGGCCATCGCAGCGTGAGCGCTCGTGCCGCAGGCGACGAAGTAAACCCGCTCGATCGTCTTGGCCAATTCCGCGCTAATTCCGATTTCCTCGCCGACGACGTCCGCCGCGTTGAAATCGACACGGCCCCTTAGCGTGTCCTCCACGGCACGGGGCTGCTCGTGGATCTCCTTGAGCATGAAATGCTTGTAGCCACCCTTCTCGGCCTGGGTCGGTGACCAGTCGATTCGCCGCAGCGCGCGCTGCACGGGAGTTCCATCGAGGGTCGTAATCTCCGCGCCGCGTTGCGTCAGCGTCGCGACTTCCCCATCGTGCAGAAAGACGACGTCGCGCGTGTGCGGCAAAAGGGCCGGGATATCGCTTGCACAGAGGATCTCGGTTTGCCCTAACCCGATGACGAGGGGGCTGTCGGCTTTCGCAACCACGATTTCGTCAGGAGAGTCGGCCCCCAAGACGGCAATGGCGTACGCGCCCCGAACGCGCCCGAGCGCCGCGCGCACGGCGTCGACCAGGCGTTTTGCGCCGGTCCGGAGCGCTTCGTCGACCAGATGGGCAATGATCTCGGTGTCGGTGTCGCTCGCGAAGCGCACGCCTTTCGCTTCGAGCTCGCGCCGAAGCGAGACATGGTTCTCGATGATTCCGTTGTGGACGACCGCGACTCTTCCCGCGGCGTGCGGGTGCGCATTCGCCTCACTCGGGCGGCCGTGGGTCGCCCACCGCGTATGACCAATCCCCGTCGTTCCACTGAGGGGGGTCTTCTTCAGAGCTGCCTCGAGGTTGGCCAGTTTGCCAACCGCCCGCACTATCTCGATGCCATGTCCGTTTGCCTCGGCCGGTCGTGCGGCGCTCGAGCCCGTGTGCAGCGCGAGACCCGCGGAGTCGTAGCCGCGGTACTCGAGACACCGGAGGCCCTCGACCAGGATTGGGGCGCAATCCTTCGTGCCGACGTAACCGACGATTCCGCACATGGTCTTGGGCTCCGAGCGGTGAATCCGCAATGGTTAGTGTAGCGTTACGAAACCTTGGCAAGAGCGGCGTCGGCGGCGACGTGCCCGCGACCATCGCGCTTCGCATCATAGAGGCGCAGGTCGGCCGCGCGGAGCAATGCGTGCACGCTTGTCCCGTCCGCAGGGAAACTACTGATTCCGGCACTAAAGGTGACGAAGAAACGCTCCCCGGGTTCGCTGAGAAACGGTACCTGACGAAACTCTTCGAGCACGCGCGACAGGACGGCGACCGCGGCCGCGGGCGGAGCGTTCGGGAATACGATGGCGAACTCTTCGCCTCCCCAACGTCCGCGAAGGTCTTCGAGGCGGAAGCGTTCGTTCAGAAGCCCCCCGAGCCGCATCAGCACCTGATCGCCGGCAAGGTGTCCGTAGGTGTCGTTTACGAGCTTGAAGCGGTCCAAATCAAGCAGGCCCAGTGACAAGGCTCCGCCATGCCTGCGCGCCTCCGACAGGCGGCTGGCAAACGAGTCGAGCAACGCCCGGCGCGACAGACAGTGGGTGAGCGGGTCGCGCTCAGTCATCTCGCGGAGCAGCCGCCTGCGAAGCAGCCGTACCCGGACGCGCGCGAGCAGCTCCTCGGGCACAAGCGGCTTGGCGATGTAGTCGTCCGCGCCCGCTTCGAAGGCGGCCACCCGGGCCTCCACGTCCGTCCGCCCGGTCACAAGAAGCACCGGAAGGTCGCGCCACTCCGGCGTAGTCCGGACGACACGCACTGCATCCCAGCCGCTCACCCCGGGAAGCATCGCGTCGAGGAGGACTAGGTCGGGCCGGGTTTCGTCCAGAGTCTCGATCAGATGGGTCGCGTCCGGGAGCGTGCGCACCACGGTCGCGTCCGGCTCGAGCACAGCGGCCACGGACGTCGCGAAGTCCAAGTCGTCGTCGACGATGAGTAGGCGCATCCTTTCTCCGCGGCCGAGTGCCAACATTTGATCGAGCGCAGCTCCGAACGCATAGGGATCGATGGGCTTGCGCAGAAAGAGCGATGCGCCGGCGTGAGCGGCCGACACACGGTGCTCCACGTCCCCGAGCTCCGAAAGAACGGCGACGGGCAAGGCTTCGAGGCCAGGCAGGCCTCGCAAGCGGCCTACCAAGCGATCCGCTTGGCCCCCGAGACCGCCGTCGACAACCGCAGCGTCGAGGCGGCCTCTGCGGGCCTGCGCGAGCGCCTCGCCGACACTGCCGACCGCCACCACTCCTAGGAGCTTCTCTCTGCCGAGCTGAGCAAGTTGGGAGCGAATCTGCACGTCCTCGGCAACCACCAGCAGCCTGGGCGCCATGGGTGTTGGGTCGAGCGCGGCCGTAGGAGGTTCGATCACCGCCGCGGCTTAGAAGCAAGCGGCAGACCGTGCGTCGGGCCGCCGAATGCGCCTCACTGGAGGCTTACGCGGGCTTGGCGTGTTGCGTTCCGGTACGCAACTAGGCTGGCCTCGGGATGTGCGAGCGTGTCGTGAATGCCTAGGGTGACGAGTTCTTCCAAGATTGCGGTTCGCCGCAGGGCAGACGCCAGCAGGACCGGATCGCAAACTGTGGGAACAGATCCGTCGGTCCTCGGGCGGCAAGCGTCGACGACTCCGCTCTCGACAGCCAATGCCCTCTCGTTGCGACCTTGATCCAGGAGAGCTCGAGCGTAGATGTGCCTCAAGCGAACGTCGGATTGGACAGCCGGCGGCGCGGCCTCAATCAGCGCGAGCGCAAGTCCGGGGTGGTGTGCGTCCAGGTAGGCTTGAGCAAGCCTGCGGGCACGCACGGCGTCGCTGCCGTCGGCTGCGACGCTTGCCTCCAGAGCCCGCAGCGGCTCGACCGACCCTCCTGCAACGACGAGTTTCTCGCGCTCAGTTCCGCCCATCGCCCACAGCGCGAGCGCTCCCACGAATGCGGCAACGCTGTAAGACCAGGTCCCCATCACGCGCCTCGCTGTGTCTGTTCGACGAGCATGCCACGCTCGCCACCAGGCTCCGCTCAAGTGGCTGGGTAAGACCGCAGCACACACGGGGAGCTCGCCCTGCTTCCGCCGCAGCAATGACACGTTTCGAGCGTCGGAGTTCCCGTCTTCCTACCCAAAACTCTCCTCAAGCTCCTGGAGCACCCAATCGCCTACACCCCGCGTGCCCAGCTCCCCGCCCACATCGGGGGTGCACTTGTTCTCGGCTATCGCCCTGCCGACGATGCTCTGCAAGCGCTCCTCTTCTTCGGGCCAGCCCAGGTACGACAACATCATGCCGACCGTGAGTACGCTCGCAAGCGGGTTGGCGAGGTCCTTTGCCGCGATAGACGGAGCCGAGCCGTGAACCGGCTCGAAGAGGCCCACGCGGGTCGGCTGATGATCAGCCTCGCAACAGCCCGTGACGAGCGGATGCACATTGGCGCTGGCAGCCATGCCAAGACCGCCCTGCAAAGCCGCCCCAATGTCGGTGACGATGTCCCCGAAAAGGTTGCATGTAACGATGACGTCGAATTGCGCGGGGTCCTTCAATAGGCAATGGCACAAGGCATCTATGTACATGTGCTTTGCCTCGATATCAGGATAGCCCTGAGCCACTTCGAAGAAGACCCGATGCCAAAGTTCGTGGGCGTACCTCATGGCGTTCGACTTGTCGGCCAGATGGACGGTCCTTCGCCCGTGCGACGATGCGTATTCGAAACCGGCGCGAATCAGCCGCTCTACTCCTCTCCTGGTGTTCACGTCTTCATTGATGGCAATCTCGTCGCGCGTCCCACGCTTGAATTGCCCGCCGAGCCCAACGTAGATGCCTTCGGTATTCTCGCGGAAGACCACAAAGTCGACTTCTTTTGCGCGGCGATCGCGCAATGGCACGAGGCGGTCGGAGAGTGCGCGCACAGGCCGAATGTTGGCGTACAAGTCGAGCCCGAGCCGCAGGCCGAACAGAATGTCGCGAGCATGCTCGAACCCGGGCACTCGAGGATCGCCCAGCGCTCCGAGGAGAACCGCGCTGGCTTCCTCGGCGATGCGCAGACGCGCGTCTTCCGGATACGTTGTCCCGTCGCGAAGGTAGCGCTCGGCGCCCAAGTCGAGCGACCACACCTCGAGCGCCAGCCCCCGGACGTCTCGGTAAAAGCTGATCACGCGAACCGCCTGGGCAACCACTTCGGGGCCGATGCCGTCGCCAGGGATGACGGCTATGAGCTTGCGGCGCAAGGAACGTCGGCCCCGTTCAAGAGATCAGACTGCGCAGAGGCACATAGGCGAGGCGGTGAGCCAAAGCCACGGGCTCGTAGGTCACGTGGTTCCCGTAGGTGTTGACACCGAGGAGAAGGGCGTCGTCGGCGCGAACCGCGGCGGCGAGGCCCAGTTCCGCAACCTTCAGGGCGTACGGGATCGTCACATTCGTTAGCCCATATGTGCTCGTTTTCGGCACCGCGCCTGGCATGTTGGGAACGCAATAGTGGACGACTCCGTGTACTTCATAGGTGGGCTGGTCATGGTTGGTCGGTCGGCATGTTTCGATGCACCCGCCTTGGTCGACCGCTACGTCGACAATGACGCTGCCCTTCTCCATGATCCTCACGAGCTGCTCGGTCACGAGCTTCGGCGCCGCCGCGCCTGTCACGAGGACGGCTCCGACGACGAGGTCGGCTCGTGCCACCGACTCCTCGATGTTGGTAGGGTTCGAGTAAAGCGTCTCGATCGCACCGCCGAACACATCCTCCAGGTACGCCATCGTGTCGGCCCGAACATCGAGTACAGTGACCTGCGCCCCCATGCCGACGGCAATGGTCGCCGCGTTGCGACCCACGACGCCTCCTCCGAGGATGACGACCCGCCCGCGCCGGGTTCCAGGCACGCCGCCCAAAAGAACGCCTTTGCCGCCACGCTCCTTCTCGAGGCATGTCGCGCCCACCTGGACGGCCATTCGCCCCGCGACTTCGCTCATCGGTCGCAGCAGCGGCAGGCTGCCGTCGGCAATCTGAATCGTCTCATACGCGACGGCGGCGACACCGCTCTGAGCTAGTTTCCTCGTGAGCTCGGGTTCGGCAGCGAGGTGCAGAAACGTGAGCAGAATAAGGTCCTTGCGGAAGTAATCGTATTCGGTCGGGAGCGGCTCTTTCACCTTCACGACCATGTCGGCTCCCCAGGCGTCCGCCGCCGAGGCGACAATCGCTGCGCCTTGAGCGACGTACTCGGCGTCCGCAATTCCGCTGCCGTCGCCGGCACCGCGCTCGACGAGCAAGCGATGCCCCCGCGAAGTCAAGCTGCGCACGCCCGCGGGGGTCATCCCCACGCGATACTCACGAGTCTTGGTCTCCCTGGGCACGCCAACAATCACAGCAAGGCTCCTTCCCGCTTCGCCGCGAGCCCCCCGCTCGACGATAGCAGGGCTCGGACGAGTCCGGCAGCTTTCGAAGAAGTTGATCGCGGAGCCCGACCGAGCTAGTGGCACGAGCTAGTGCAAGCTTCGGGAAGCGTGCGGGACCACGGCGCGCGGAACGTTCTGGTCGTCGACGACGATGAGACCATCCGCGAGGTCATCGCCGAAGTCTTGCGCGACGAAGGCTACATCGTGGCTTGCGCCGAGAATGGGGAGCAGGCGCTCCGCGAGCTGAACTGCGGCCTCCACGCTGACCTTGTCCTGCTCGATCTGATGATGCCGGTCATGAGCGGATGGGAGCTCATCGAGGAGCTGCAGGCAGACAGCAAGCTGTCGCAAATTCCGATCATCATCGTGTCCGCAATGACCTGCCCCGGTGCCGCCGAACATCTGGCCAAGCCAATCGATTTGAAACGCCTTCTCGACACGGTAGGGCGCCTGACGTCTCATTGACCACGATGTACGCCGGGCTCGTGAGGCCGATCTTGTTCGCGCTCCCGCCGGGCGCTTCCCACTCCGCCATCTTCGCAGCGCTCGGTCCGGTCGAGCACATTCCAGCTCTGCGCGCGCTCGTCCGAGCAATCGCCGCGCCGCCGAGCGACCGCCGCCTCGCAGTGCACATCATGGGCCTGGAGTTTCCGTCCCCCATCGGACTCGCTGCGGGCTTCGACAAGAACGCTAGGCGGCCCAAGGCCCTGGAGGCACTCGGCTTTGGCCATCTGGAGCTTGGCACGGTGACGGCACGCGCTCAGAAGGCAAACCCGCGCCCCAACCTTTTTCGCCTACCGGCCGATCGGGCCTTGGTCAACCGCCTCGGTTTCCCGAACGACGGCGCCAAGCTCGTGGCCGAGCGGCTTCGCGCGGTGCGCGCTCAAATCGCCGTTCCGGTGGGGATTTCGATCGGAAAGTCTCGTGCGGTGCCGTCCGACGATTTCGACGCGGTGATTGCCGATTACGTTGAGGCGCTCGACTGCGTTCGCGAGGTGGCTGACTTCGTCGTCGTCAACGTCTCTTCCCCCAATACGCCGGGCCTTCGGGGGCTACAGGGGCCTGCATACGCACGGGCCCTACTTTCAGCCCTCGTGCAGCGGGGCGGGCACGGGACACGCGTCCTCTTGAAGATTGGGCCGGACTTGGACGACGAAAAGCTCGAAGACCTGCTCTCCGTCGTCAAAGAGATCGGCATCGCGGGCGTAGTCGCGACAAATTCGACCGTGGCGCGCGCGGGCTTGGTCACCAATGCCAAGCGCGTCGCTGCCGCGGGCGAGGGCGGGCTTAGCGGGGCACCGCTGCGCGTGCGTGCCGCGGCGGTGGTCCGGCGGGTCCGGGCGCGCCTGGGGCCCGGGGTTGCCGTCCTCGGCGTCGGCGGCGTCGAGAATGCGGAGCACGCGCTCACGCTCCTGCGTGCAGGGGCCAATCTTGTGCAAATGTACACTGGCCTCATTTACGAGGGGCCGGCCGCGCCCGCGCGAATTACCCGAGATCTGCTGCGCGCCATCGACGACCGCCGGGTCGAAAACCTCATTGGCCTCGTGCAGGGCTAGACGTCAAAAGGGCCTAAAAAGCGCCTAGGTGGGTTGCCGTGGTATGGCTTTTGTCGTATCCGAATGAGGGGGTTACTGTAGTCGAGAGGAGCCTACCCGCTGTGCACCCCCGAATCGTCCGAGCGCAAGGCAACCTGGGCCTCTGGAGGATGTTGGTGGGCGTGGCGTGCCTATCCTGCGGTAGTGGACACGACACGGTCACGGGCAGTTCTACGGGCCACGACGCTCAGCCGCCCCCCGACGTGAACCCCCGGGGGGCTCGTTCTGCTCGCTCCCCGGCTCGGTCGTCTCCACGCCGCAGGGGCTTGTGGTGGTACCGGGGGCAACCCCCCGGTCAGCGCCGGACCTCGGGTGGCTCCACGTGCCGACAGGCTTCTGTGTTCATTACTTCACGACCGTCGGAACGGCGCGGCAGCTTAGGTTCGCTCCCGGCGGGGATCTTTTCGTGGCATCCCCCACTGCGTCCACGACCGGCGGCGCCGGCAACGGGATCGCGGGCATAGTCGTCTTGCCGGACGACAACCATGACGGCTTCGCCGACGCAAACATCACGTTCTTGAGCGGCATTCCGGCAACCCAAGGCTTGATGTTTGCCAACGGCTCCCTTTACTACCAGGACGATACTTCGATCCTTCGTGTGCCCTTCAAGGCGGGAGACAGAGCTCCGTCAGGTGCGAGCAGCGCTGCGACCCTGATGAGCATCTGGACTCAAGCCGCCGAACATTGGCCCAAGGTTTTCGACATCGCGCAAGACGGCACGATCTTCGTCTCCAACGGCGGCTCGCAGTCCGATCAATGCGTGGCCGCCGACCCGGTGCGCGGAGCCATCGTCAAGCTGAACGCAGATGGGTCGACGAGCAAAGTCGCTACCGGATTTCGCAACCCCATTGCGATGCGTTGCGAGTCCAACAACAACGTATGCTTGGTCGCCGAACTGGCGCTCGACTACTCGGGCAGTGAAGCCGGACGCGAGAAGATCGTCCCCGTTCGACCGGGAGACAACTGGGGCTACCCGTGCTGCGCGACTCAGAAGTTGCCCTACGCGGGGGTGGCGTACCGCGACACGGGGGGCGCCCCCGACTGTTCGCGCGTCTCGCCCGAGAAAGTGTCGTTTGTCATCGGTCACACCCCCTTCGGGCTGGACTTCGAGGCCGGGCAATGGCCCGAGCCCTGGAGAAATCGCGTCTTCGTGACTTTGCATGGTGACTTCGGGACGTGGAACGGCGCCCGTGTGGTCGCCATCGCCCTGGACCCGGCGACGGGCTTGCCTCTCCCGGCATCCGAGATTCCGGGCATCGCAGCCAGCCCGAGCAACATGCTGGAGTTCGCGGCGGGGTGGGACGACGGGAGGCAGGACCATGGGCGCCCAGCGCCCGTTGCCTTCGCGCCGGACGGACGCCTGTTCCTCGGTGACGATCAGCAAGGCACCGTCGTGTGGATTGCCCCCGTCAGTCTCATGCGGCCATAGCCGAGTCGGAGCCGGGTCCCGAAACCCAGGCGCGCGAGCGGCGCGGCCACCGCGCTGCGTAGGGCCATTGCTTGCAGCTTTGGGGTTCCGGCGCAGGGATTCGAACCCCGATAAGCGGATCCAAAATCCGCTGTCCTGCCATTAGACGACGCCGGAGAAGAGGGCACGTCCCCGGCTCCGCCGGGGGCGCGCGGTGGAAGCATGTGGTCTCGCTGCGGGCCGCAGCCTACGAAATCGGGCCGCAAACGCAACGGGCCGGCACGTCGCTGGCTCCGCCGAGCCGCGATCGCAACGTGCGGGAGGAACTTCCCGGTTTCCGCGCGGTCAGCCCAGCCATGGCGCGCGCGGGGCTCGACGGGGCGCCAGAACGAGGCTTTGCGCCCATGAGCGCGAATCGTGCACCATGTGACGTTGTTCCGATGCACGACGATTCCGACCGTGGACTTGTCGAGCGGCTCGTTGCGCGAGACGAGCGCGCGTTCAACGCTCTCGTGAAGGCCTACGAGCGTCGCGTCTTTGCGCTTCTCCTGCGTATGAGCGGCAGCGCAGGCGAGGCGGAGGATCTTGCCCAGGAAGTGTTCGTCCAAGTGTTCAAGGCCATCGGATCGTTCCGAGGCGAGTCGAAGCTTTCCACGTGGATCTATCGGATCGCGATCAATCTTTGCAAGAACAGGAGTAAGTACTTGCGAGCACGCCACACGGGCGAGCAGGAAGAGCTCGAAGTTCTGGAGCAGCGGGGGCGACCGAACGAGTCGCGCCAGCCGGGCGCAATGGACATTGCACGTCCCGATGACATGGTCGCCGGCAAGCAGATTGAGCGGATCGTGCAAGACGCCATTTTGCAGCTCGATCCCACCTTTCGCGAGTGCTTGATTCTGCGCGACGTGGAAGACCTAAGTTACGACGAAATCGGCGCTATCACCGGACTCGCAGACGGAACGGTCAAGAGTCGGATCCATCGAGCGCGCGCACAACTCAAGGACATCGTGGAGAAGGCCTTGGGGGAGAAGATTGGATGAGCGAAACGCCCGACAATGAAGACGCGGACAAGGAAAGCATCGCAGTACGCGAGTTGCTCAAGCGATCCCTTTCCGCCGATGCCCTCCCGGTGCCAGCACCCAACTTGTTGGCCGGAGTTCAGCGGCGCATCCGACGGCGCTCGCGCGGCAAGTTCTTCCGCGACGGCTGGAGCACAATGCAAACCCGCCTAAGTTACCTACTGGTGGGCCTGATTACGTTGCTCATCGTGGCGCTTGCGTTCTACGCGCTCGCACCCTGGGACATTCGCTAGTGGCCCCGACACACGCAATTGGTGAAGCACAACTCCGGCTGGGGGGTGTGGGGGGAGCGGCCTCGCTCCCCCCATGCCCGCCGTGGGTGACGCTGCTGCCGGAACGGAGCCGGAGCGAAGCGGAGGCGGAGTGAGGCTCATGCTGAACCGGGCGGAATTAACGGAAAGCACTTATTGCACCCAGCGCGCGATCACGACCGTCACGTTGTCGGGCCCGCCGTTCTCGTTAGCCTTGGTAATGAGGCGCGAGGCGGCCGTTTTCAGGTCCCCGCTGCCCGTGAGGATCGCGCGCATATCGATATCGGTCACGGGACCCGAGAGCCCGTCAGAGCAGAGCAAGTAGAGATCTCCAGCGCGCGGCTGCTCCAGGCGCGTGTCTACTTTGACGGTGTCTTTCATGCCAAGCGCGCGCACGATGACGTTCTTATGCGGAAAGTTCGCGATTTCCTCGGCTGTAAGGCGCTTCATCTTGATGTAGTCGTTGAGGAGAGAGTGATCCTCGGTCAGCTGCTCTAGCTTGTCGTCGCGCAGCCGGTACACGCGAGAGTCGCCCACATGAGCGAGGTACACCCCATCTTCGACCGCGAAGAGAGCGACGATGGTCGTACCCATGCCGCGCTGCCGGGCATCGCGCTGCGCGCTCTCGAAGATCCTCAAGTTCGCGAGCTTGATCGCCGTGACCAGCCGATTCTCCTCGTAGCCCTTTGAGCGGTCCATCTTGTAAGGCCAAGTTCGCTCCGGGTCATTGGCGGTCAGTGCAAAGAACTCTCGCATCGCGTCAACCGCCATCTTGCTGGCGATCTCGCCCGAGGCGTGCCCTCCCATCCCGTCCGCCACGATGTAAAGGCCGCTTTCTTCGATAATGGAGAAATTGTCCTCGTTGTGCGTGCGCTTCATTCCGACGTTCGTCTCGCCGGCAACCTCGATACGGAGCGGTCCTCCCACGATCGCGGATCGTCGCAAGGACGAGCGCACGGTGTCAACGTCGATGCTTGGGTCAGGTCGCAAATGACTTACGACGCCCTTTCCCAGTCCCTAGTGCGGCAGTGCGGCAGTGCGGCAGTGCGGCAGTGCGGCAGTGCGGCAGTGCGGCAGTGCGGCAGTGCGCCCTAGTGCGGGGGCGCCGGTGGCGCGGCGTCACCCAGCGTGACCGCGACGCTACGAATCTTGCCAGCGCCGAGGACAAGAAGGGTCACCGTATCGCCGGCAACGTGCTTGCCAATGGTAACCGACAGCTCCTCGGGAGTGGAGATGGGCTCGCCGTTGACCGCCAGAATCACGTCGGCCGCTCGTAGCCCGGCTTTTTCTGCAGGGCTAGCTGAAGCCACGTCAATGACCCGCACTCCTCGCAGTCCCCCCGCCGCTTCGTGCTGCCCGCGGATTCCGAGCCATGGCGGCTTTCCGTGGGCTGGGACAAGGGCCTGCGACAAAAATGTACGTAGCGTTGGGACGGGGGCGCCCACCACCACGGGCTGGCAAGTCTTAGACACGTCGCCCGCTGCGAGCGCGCGCCCTTTGCATGCTCGCACGAGAACGGCCACG
>WNFJ01721302.1_pt1 | contig 19548 bp, 23 predicted proteins | sample 5400461 | NCBI WGS metagenome assembly WNFJ01 (sample SAMN13153349, study PRJNA577476) | soil metagenome | isolation source: 115 cm saprolite on Douglas fir-dominated hillslope | place: USA:California | collected 2013-09-17
TCCATCCGAAGACGTTGACGCGTTCGTAGGCCGCCGATACGGTGCGCGCGATGGCGGATTACGAGACTAGGTCCCAACGCTACCGCAACTGCGACGAGCGCTCAACGTCTCCGGGTGGAGACGCGGGATCGCCGGCGCGTGTCTCGGCGCGACGGGCGGTCCGCACGACCCGCGCGCGCCGGCGGCGCGTCCTCCAGCTCGATCCCGAACACCGCCGACAAGCGATCGTCGGCGATCCGCTTGCCCGCGGCCGGGTGCGCGCGCGACACGGCGCCGGCGGTGGCCGAGCTGAGCAGCGCCGCCTGGTCCACCTGGCGCAGCACGAAGAACAGGTCTGGCCTGGCGTCCAGCCGGATGCCCACGCCGTACAGGACTGCCGCGATGTGCTTGCACACCTCGGCCGCGTCCGGGCAGGAGCAGTCGAGCGTCATCTCGCGCGGCTCCGGAAACAGGCCGTCCTTCGCGTGCGTCAGCACGGCCAGCACGTCGTCGGACAGCTCGCCGCGCAGCAGGCCGACGAGCGAGCCGATCCGGCCCGTGCAGCGGTCCACCACGCGGCGCCAGCGTGCCTTTGCCATGCGGGCGATGCCGATCGTCACCCGGTACAGCTCGCTGCCCGCCACGTGCGCCTCGACCCTGCCTTCGGCGATTGCCAGATCCAGCACAGAGCCGTTGCGGAGGTACGTGCGCCCGCGCGGCAGGCGGTTGGCGAGGTCGGCGTATCGCTCGAGGTTTTCGGACCAGGCCTTGCCCCAGAACGTGGTGGCGAGCTGCCGCTTGCGGTGCACGATCACGACAGGCTCGGCCGTCCGCTTGCTCTTCTTCAGCAGCTTCGCCAGCGTCCGGGCGCCGTGCGTCTTCTTCTCCGCCACTGACATGTAGGGCGGGTAGTAGTCCCAGCCGTCGTTGCCGTACCAGGCCATCGCGGCGAGCCCTACACCAGGTGAACTCGCAGACCGTACCGTTCGTAGACAGGCGCGGCGCGCCGATCGCACGTGACGAGTTCGGCGCCATGGCTCGCCGCGGTGGCCGCCACCAGCGCGTCGTACGAAGCGCCCCCGGAGATCCCGTGGTCGGGCAAGCGCAGCAAAAAGGCCCGGTAGGCCGGAGCGCTCAGTCGGAGGAATGGCCGGCGAAATCGTGCCGCCAGGAAGTCGCGCACCACGTCTCCCGGCGCCCGGTGAGGTGCGGGCAGCCGGGTGAGCACCGAGTACGTCTCGAGGGCGCAATGCTCGACCAGGCGCAGAGCGCCGTCCAGCACTCGGCGCGCGGCATCGTGTTTCTCGTGCCAGGACGCGAATGCAGCGACGACCAGACTCGAGTCGGCGGCTCTTACCGCCGTACGCGCTCCAGCGTGTCGCGGACCTGCTCGGCTGTGAGCGGAGGGAGCTTCGCGTCCGGTACCGCCACCAGCCCCTTGCCCCGCTTCCTCAGCTGCATGGGAGTGGAAGCGATCTCGATCTCTAACCGGCCGTCGCCAGCGCGGATCTCGAGCGGCTGGCCGGGCCGCAGTCCCAGCGCCTGCCGCAGCGGCTTGGGCACGACGATCCGACCGGCACGATCGATGACAGCCTTCATGGCACGTACAATGCCACTAAAATGGCATTGCCGCAACCGCCATCGCGCGTTCCGTATCAGGCCTCGGCCGTGGCCCGACGGAGGTCGAGCGCGACCATGGCCATCAGCTCTTCGTCGCTCATCTCGGTGAGCAGCGTCTCGCCGCCGCCCGCGAGGACCCCGCGCACCATCTTCTGCTTGTCCTCGATGAGCCGGTCGATACGCTCCTCGACGGTGCCGCGGCACACGAGCTTGTGCACGAGCACGTTGCGGTGCTGGCCGATGCGGTAGGCGCGGTCGGTCGCCTGGTCCTCGACCGCGGGGTTCCACCACCGGTCGAAGTGCACCACGTGCGAGGCCGCGGTGAGGTTGAGGCCTGCGCCGCCCGCCTTCAGGGACAGCACGAAGAACGGCACCGCCGCGTCCTCCTGGAAGCGCTTCACGAGCACGCCGCGGTTTCTCACGGGCGTGCTTCCGTGGAGCACGAGCCCGGAACGGCCGAACAGGCCCGCCAGGAACGCGGCCAGCGGCGCGGTGGCCTCGCGGAATTGCGTGAACACGAGCACTTTTTCCTGCTTGGCGGCCACCGCCTCGACGATCTCGCGTAGCCGTGCGAGCTTGCCGCTGCCCGCCTCGTCCCACGCCCCCTCACCCAGCCAGTGCGCGGGGTGGTTGCAGATCTGCTTGAAGCGCATGAGGTAGGCCAGGACCAGGCCACGCCGCTCGATACCCTGCGTGAGCCCGGCGATGGTGCGCTCCAGCTCGTCGACCGTCTTCTGATAGAGCGCGGCTTGCGGGCCGGAGAGGAGGCAGAACGCCTTCACCTCGGTCTTGTCGGGGAGGTCGGCCACGATCGAGCGGTCGCTCTTGAGCCGGCGCAGGAGATAGGGCTGGATCAGTCTGCGCAGCGGGGCGTAGCTCTCGTCCGGGCGATCGGCCAGCTGCCTGGCGAACGCGGAGAACTCGCGCGCCGAGCCCAGCAGGCCCGGGTCGAGGAAGTCATAGATCGACCAGAGATCGCCGAGGCGGTTCTCGACGGGCGTGCCGGTGAGCGCGATGCGCGCGTGGGCCTTCAGCGCCTTGACCGCCTGCGTCTGTCGCGCTCCCGGGTTCTTGATCGCCTGCGCCTCGTCCAGGATCACCAGCGACCACTCGCGGCTCCGGAGCGCCTCCACGCGCGCCAGTGTTCCATAGGTGGTGATGACGAGATCGGTGCCGCCCACATCGGCGCCGGCCAGCTCGGCCAGCTCGCGCGCCGGCATGGCGGAGGGATGCGCCATCAGCGTGGCCAGCGACGGCGCGAAGCGCTCGATCTCGGCCTGCCAGTTGGCGAGGAGCGATGCCGGCGCCACGAGGAGGTGCGGCGGGTCGCCGCCCCGCGCGCGCCGCTTGTGCAGAAGCAGGAGGCCCAGCACCTGGATCGTCTTGCCGAGCCCCATGTCGTCGGCGAGGCAGACGCCGAGCCGCAGCGACGAGGCGAAGGCCAGCCACGCCACGCCGACCTTCTGATAGGGCCGCAGCGTGCCGCGAAGGTCGGCGCCAGGATCGGCCGCCGCGAGCCCGGTCGGCCCCCGCAGCCCCTCGAGCGTGCGCGCCATCCAGGCGCCCGCCTCGACGCGCGACCAACCCTCGCCGGCCGCCAGCACGGCGGCGTCGTCCCTCGTGCGCGCGGCGCCCGCGAGCAACCGCATGCCCTCGAGAAATGACAGCCCGCCCTCCGAGGCCTGGTCCCGCACGCGCTCCCAGTGATCGAGCACCTCGCGCAGCCGTTCGCGGTCCAGTTCCACCCATTGCCCGCGCAGCCGCACCAGCCCGTCCGATGACGCCAGGAGCTGGCGCACCTCGGCGGCCGTGAGCTTCTCGTCGCCCAGCGCGACGGCGACCGAGAAGTCGAGCAGCGCGTCCATGCCGACCGCGCTCGGCTTCTTGTCGCCCACGCGCACGGTGACCTCGGGCCGCGGCGGATGCCGCGGGCGCCACCAGTCGGGGACGCGCACGATGAGCCCGGCCGCCTCGAAGGCCGGGATGGCGCGCAGAAAGCGGTGCGCCTCGGTGGGCGTCCAGGCCATCGCCTCGTAGATCGCGCCCGAGTCGATCAGCTCGGCCAGCCACGCGCTCTGCTCCGCGGCACGCTGCAGGGGCACCAGGAGGTGGAGCAGCGCATGCCGGTCGCCGCGCGCCGAGGACTCCTCGAGGGCGCGCGCCAGCGGGCGATGCTGTACCTTGCCGCCGGCGCCCGCGCGCGCCGCATACGTGGCGAGGAAAGCGAACGGGTGCTCCTCGTCACCGCGGTTCTCGGCCAGGTGCAGGCACACCTTGCCGACGGCGTGCCACGAGGGGTGGCGCGCGCGGAGCCACTCGGCGACGGGGCCGCGGTGCGCGCGGATCTCGTCGGCGAAGGCGCGGTTGAGTTCGGCCCAGCGCGCGGCCACCCAGTCCGCGTCGACGTACTCGCCACCGTCCATAGGCGGGACAGTGCCGGCCAGCCGGGCGCGCTCGTCCGGGGGGCAGTCGACTTCGGTGCGCTCGCGCCGCTCGTCGAGATCGGGCAGGGCGCAGAGCCGGGTCACGAACGCGCGGCCGAGGTCGCGCAGGAACGCGAGTGGAGGGGCGAGCGGCGCGTCGAGCTCGGTCGCGCCCAGGTCGAGCAACGCGTGTCCGGGCCCACGCGCGAAGGCGCGGGCGACGCGCGCGCGGGCCGCGTCGGACAGGCCGTCGCTCGCCTCGTCGTTGGCGGGTGCCGTGTCGGCGAGCAACGCGCCCGACGGCAGGATGGCGACGCGCATCGCCCGCAATTTAAGCGGTCAGCCCCGCGCGGCGTCCATGAGCGGCTTCTGCTGGCCGCCGTCGATCTCGATCATCGAGCCGTTGACGAAGTGGGCGAGCGGCGAGGCCAGGTAGGCGACGAGGTTGGCGACCTCCTCCACCTCCGCGATTCGCCCGAGCGGGATGCTGCGCGGCGCGAGCCGGTCGGCCTCCTCGTACGAGAGCTTCATGTCGCGCGCCATCGCCCTCACGAGGCCGTCCCAGCGCTCCGTGCGCACGGGCCCGGGGTTGACGGCCACGAAGCTGATGTTGAACCGGCCGTACTGACCGGCGAGCGCCTTGGTGAGGTTCTGGCCGGCGGCGTTGCAGGCACCGGGCACGATCTCCCAGTAGGAGTCCTTCACGCCGTCGTTGCCGATCAGGTTCACGACGCGGCCTCCGCCCTGCTGCTTCATGATTGGCAGCGCCGCCCTGAGACAGCGCACGTAGCCCATGAACTTGAGCTGCAGGCCCTGCTGCCACGCGTCCTCGTCGAGGGCTTCGAGCACGCCGCCGGGCGCGGAGCCGGCGTTGTTCACGAGAATGTCGATCCGCCCGAAGTGCCGCGCGGCGCCGCGCACGAAGTTCTCGGCGTCCTCGCGCCGCGTGAGGTCGGCCGGGATCGCGAGCACCGGGCGCCCGCACTCGCGGCGGATCTCGTCGGCCGTCGCCTCGAGCACGTCCTTGCGTCGCGCGCAGATCGCCACCTCCGCGCCTTCGCAGGCCAGCACGCGGGCGATGCCCTTGCCGATGCCGAGGCTGCCACCGGTCACCAACGCCACCTTGCCGCCGAGCTGCAGATCCATGGGCCACCTCGTGTGCTAGGATGCCGCCGCGATTGTACGTGTGAACGATCAGCCGGTACACCCGCCCGTCACGCCACCGACCCGCGAGCGCCTCGTGGGCGCGGCCGTGCGCCGCAGCGAGGATTATCGCTTCGTCACCGGCCGCGGCCGCTACGTCGCCGACGTCGTGTCGTCCGAGCATTGCCACGCCGTGGTCGTCCGCAGCGCCGTCGCCCACGCGCGCGTCGCCCGCATCGACATCGCGCCGGCGTTGCGGATGCCCGGTGTGCTCGCGGTGCTCACCTTCGCCGATCTCGGCGATCTCGGGACGCCGATTCCCATCCGCATCGCCCCGCTGCCGGGGTTCGACCGCTATCTGCAGTGGCCGCTCGCCCACGACCGCGTCCGCTACGTCGGCGAGCCGCTGGCGCTCGTCGTGGCGGAGGTCCGCGACGCGGCCGAGGAGGCGGCCGAGCGCGTCGTCGTGGACTACGAGCCGCTCGAGGCCGTCGTCGACCCGCGAGCGGCGCTGGCCGACCGCGTCCTGATCCATGAGGCCACCGGCACGAACGTGGCGTCGAGCTATCGCGTGTCGCGCGGCGATCCCAACGGCGCATTTGCGTCTGCCCCGTACACACGGCGCGAAACGTTCAGGTGTCAGCGCCATAGCGGCGTGCCGCTCGAGACCCGCGGCCTGGTGGCGACGTGGGACGCGACGTCCGGGACGCTGAGCGTGCTCGGCGCCACCAAGGTCCCCTTCTTCAACCGCCGGGCGCTCGCGCGCATGCTCCGGCTCGACGAGGCCCGCATCGAGCTGATCGAGGTGGACGTCGGCGGCAGCTTTGGCGTGCGCGGCGAGTTCTATCCCGAGGATCTGCTGATCCCGCTGGCCGCCATGAAGCTCGGGCGCCCGGTGAAGTGGATCGAGGGGCGGCGCGAGAGCTTCATCGCGACGAACCACTCCCGCCAGATCGAGTGCGAGCTGGAGATCGCCGCGCGCGCGGACGGCACGATCCTGGGTTTGCGCGGCCGCCTGCTCGCCGACATGGGCGCGTACGTGCGCACGAACGGCGGCGTCGTCCCCGCCAAGGCCGCGCAGTTCCTGCCGGGCCCGTACCGCATCCCGCACTTCGCGTGCGAGGTGCAGGCGGTGCTCACCAACAAGACGCCGACCGGGACGTATCGCGGGCCGGGCCGGTTCGAGGCCAACTTCTTCCGCGAGCGCCTGCTCGACCTGATGGCCTCTGACCTGGGCCTCGATCCCGCCGAGATCCGGCTGAAGAATCTCATCACGCCGGCGGAGCTGCCATGGGATATCGGCGCGCTCGTGCCCTACGAGGCCTCCGGCGAGTACGACGGCGGCGACTATGGCGGCGCCCTCCGCCGCGCCCTGGAGGCGAGTGACTATGCCCGCCTCGCGAAGGACAACGGCCGCCTCGTGGATGGCCGGCTGCACGGCATCGGCATCGGCTGCTTCGTCGAGTCGAGCGGGGCCGGGCCCGCGGAGACCGCGCGCATCGTCGTCCGCGGGCCCGCACGCGTGGAGCTCTACACCGGCTGCGCCTCGTCCGGCCAGGGCCACGAGACGGTCATGGCGCAGATCCTCGTCGATGCACTCGCGATTCCTTTCGACTGGATCAGCGTGTTCCACGGGAGCACCAACCTGGTCGCCGAGGGCTGGGGCACGTATCACAGTCGCGCCGTCGTCGTCGGTGGCAGCGCCGTCGTGGCCGCCGCGGCAGCGCTGAAGGCGCAGCTCGTCGCGCTCGCCGCCAAGCGCACCGGGCTCGACGCCTCGGCGCTCGCATGCCGCGGCGGCGACGTGTACAGGCGTGACGGCGGCGACGAATTCGCGGTGCTCACGCTCGCGACGGCGGCGGCGGAGGCTCCGCTGGACGCCGTCGGGAAGTTCACGACGACGGCGCTCACGTACACGTACGGCGCGCACGTTGCCCACGTCGCCGTCGATCCTGAGACCGGGGCGACGCAAGTTATGAAGTTGGTCACGGTCGAGGACGTCGGCCGCGCCATCAATCCCGCGCTCGTGCACGGCCAGGCGCTCGGCTCCGCCGTGCAGGGCCTGGGCGGCACGTTCATGGAGGAGCTGGTCTACGACGAGGCGGGACAGCTGGTCAGCGGCACGCTCGCGGACTATGCGCTGCCCACTGCGGCCGATTTCCCGAGCATCGAGAGCATCACGCTCGAGGATGCGCCGTCCACGTCGAATCCGCTCGGCGCCAAGGGCGCCGGTGAGGGCGGAATCGTGGCCACCGGCGCGGCCGCCGCCAACGCCGTCGCCGCCGCGCTGGCGGCGAGCGGCGTGGTGGTCCGCGAGCTGCCGCTGTCCCCGAAGAACCTCGCCCGCTGGCTGGCCGACGCGCGAGCGGCGCGATGATCGACGTTCACGCCCACTACCTGCCGCGGCCGCTCGTCGAGCGCCTTCAGACGGACGGCGCGCGCTACGGCGTGTCCGTGGTCGAGACCGAGCCCGCCTGCCACGCGCTGCACTTCGCGTATGGCCTGCGCCTGCGCCCGTTCTTCGCGAAGCTGATCGAGGAGCCGGCCCGGCGCCTCGCGAGCATGGCGGCCACCGGGATCGATCGCGAGATCCTCTCGACGTGGACGGACATGCATGCGCACGCGCTCGGGGTCGAGCAGGGCGTCGCGTGGCACCGGCTGCTGAACGAATCGCTCGCGGAATTCGCGCAGCGCCACGGCGGCCACTTCTCGATCCTGGCGTCCGGCTACCTGTCCGACGCCGCGCGGGCGGCCCGCGAGCTGGAGCACGCGGTGAAGCAGCTCGGCGCCGTCGGCGCCGTCGCCGCGACCAACGTGGAGGGCACGAACCTCGGCGAGCTGCCGCTCGACGAGTACTGGGCCGCCGCCGTGGAGCTGGGCGTCCCCGTCTTCCTGCATCCTGTGCAGCCGACTCCCACGCCGCGCACCCGGGGCTTCGCGATGAATCAGGTCGTGCAGTACACGGTGGACACCACGCTCTGCGTCGGCTCGCTCATCGGCAGCGGCGTGCTCGACCGCTTTCCGCGGCTGGAGCTGATCCTCTCGCATGGGGGCGGGACGCTGCCCTATCTCATCGGCCGCTTCGACGTCATGTTCGAGCGCAGCGACCGCGCGGCCACCGGCATCGCCGCGACGTCGCCGCCGTCCGCGTATCTCGGGCGGATGTACTACGACACGATCCTGCACGACCCCCACGCGCTCCGCTATCTGGCCGGCCGCGTCGGTGTCGAGCGGCTCGTCATCGGCAGCGACGACTCCTTCCCGCCCGCCGACCGCGATCCGCTGGCGAGCCTGCGCGCCGCGGGCTTCAGCGCGGCGGAGATCCACCGCATCGGCGAGGCCAACCCGCGCCGGCTGTTCCGCCTGACGTGATCGTCCATCTGGTCGACGGCACGTACGAGGTGTTTCGTTACTTCCTGTCGCCGGCGGCCGCGTTCGACCGCAGCGCTCCCGAGGAGCTGCGCGCGGTGCGCGGCGTCGTCGGCTCGATTTTGGGAATGCTCGAGGGCGGCGCGACCCATATCGGCGTGGCCACCGATCACGTGATCGAATCGTTCCGCAACGCACTCTGGCCGCAGTACAAGACGGGCGAGGGAATGGACCCGCTCCTGTACGGCCAATTTCAGCCGCTGGAGGACGCGCTGAGCGCGCTCGGGGTGGTGGTCTGGGCGATGGTCGACTTCGAGGCCGACGACGCGCTGGCCGCGGGGGCCGCCATGGCCGCGGCCGACACGCGCGTCGAGCAGGTCGTCGTGTGCACGCCGGACAAGGACCTGGCGCAGTGCGTGCGGGGCGGCCGCGTCGTCCAGCTCGACCGGCGCACGCGCGAGCTCCGCGATGAGGCGGCGGTGGAGCAGAAATTCGGAGTCGCCCCCGCATCCATTCCCGACTGGCTCGCCCTCGTGGGCGACAGCGCGGACGGTTACCCCGGCCTGCCCGGCTGGGGCGCGCGATCCGCCGCGACGGTGCTCGGCCGCTATCGGCACCTCGAGCACATTCCGAAGCTGGCCACGGAGTGGGACGTCTCCGTCCGCGGCGCGCTGCGACTGGCGACGACGCTCGCCGAGCAGCGCGAGCGCGCGCTGCTGTTTCGTGCGCTCGCCACGCTGCGGACGGATGCGCCGATCGGCGTCGACGTGGACGGGCTGCGGTGGACCGGACCGCGCGCCGAGTTCGCCGCGTGGTCGGCGCGACTCGGCGCATCCGCACTGCACACGCGCGCGTCGACGCTGGCCGCGGCGCGCGCGCGGGTCTAGATCACACGAACGTCAGCGGCTCGACGTGGGCCTCGCCGCGCGCGAACCGGCCGAGGTCGAGCGCGGCGGCGTCCATGGTGACGGCGCGGCCGTGCACGAGCATCTCGGCCATGAGCTGGCCGGCGATCGGGCCGTGCATGAAGCCGTGGCCGCTGAAGCCGGCGATGACGTGAAGTCCGGCGACGCCGGGGACCGCGCTGACGATGCCCGTCTGGTCCGGCGTCATCTCGTAGAGGCCGGCGTACGCGCGCATCAGCCTGGCCTCGGCCAGCGCCGGCGCGCGGTGGATCGCGCGCTCGACCACGCCGGGCTCGAGGCTCCGATCGATCTCCGTGCTGAAGCCGTCGGGCTCGTCACGGCGCCCGTGACCGAGCAGCAGCCCGACGCCCTCGCGGCGCAAGGAGAAGTTCCGGTGCGGGTCGATGACGAAGGGGGTCGCCGCCGGAATTCGATCTGCGGGGAACGGCGCGGTCATGAACTTGTGCCGCCGATGGGGGCGGACGGGGATATCGACCCCGGCGAGCTTGCCCACGACGCCCGACCACGCGCCCGTCGCGATCACCACGGCCGGAGCCTCGAACGTCCCCGCCGCGGTCGTGACGCCGCCCACGCGATCGCCGTGGCGAATGAACCCGCTGACTTCGTGCTGCTGCTTGATCACCACGCCGAGATCCCGCGCGCGGGCGGCGATCGCGGTCGCGCACGTGTACGGGTCGGCGTAGCCGTCGCGCGGTGTGTAGGTGGCGCCGAGCAGATCGCCGGTGTTGAGATAGGGACACAGCGCGCGCGTCGCCGCGGCGTCGAGCAGCTCGACGGCGACGCCGAGGCTGCGCTGCAGCGCGACGCTGCGCCGCGCGGTGGCCAGCTCCTCCTGCGTGGCGATCAGGATGAGGTAGCCGTGCTGCCGGAAGTGCGGATCGACGCGGAACTCTTCGGCAAACCGCTCGTAGGTGACGATGCTGTGGGTCGTCAGCTCGATGCCGAGGCGGTTGGCGTACTGGTGGCGGATGCCACCGCTGGCGAGGGCCGTCGACCCCGAGCACACGGTGTCGCGCTCGAGGACGATCACCCGCCCTGCGCGGAGCCGGGCCAGATGATAGGCGGTGCTCACGCCCATGATCCCGGCGCCGACGATCACGACCTCTGCGGTGTCGGTCATCGTGCGACATTCTAAGCGCTTGCCTTCGGGGGCGCGAAGGCGGATATTTCCAGCACCGCAATCCCGGGAGGGAAGCTTATGGCGCGCTTGACGATCAACGGCAAGAGTCAGGACATCAACGTCGATCCCAATACGCCCTTGCTCTGGGCGATCCGCGAGCAGGTGGGTCTCACCGGCACCAAGTACGGCTGCGGCATCGCGCAGTGCGGTGCCTGCACGGTGCACCTCGACGGCGCCGCGGTCCGCTCCTGCGTGATGCCTGTCGCCGCCGCCGAAGGCAAGAAGATCACCACCATCGAAGGCCTCGCCAACGGTTCTGCCCTGCACAAGGTGCAAAAGGCCTGGCTCGACAATCAAGTCCCGCAGTGCGGCTACTGTCAGTCGGGCATGATCATGGCGGTGGCGGCGCTCCTGAAAGAAAAGCCGAAGCCGACCGATGCCGATATCGACTCGAGGATCACCAACATCTGTCGGTGCGGGACCTTCCAGCAGGTGCGTGAGGCCATCCACGCAGCGGCGAAGGCATAGGGGGCCGGCATGATCACCAAGACTCCGAAGCTCAATCGCCGCTCCTTCGTCATCGGCAGCGCCGCCGTCGGCGCCGGGCTCGCCCTTGGCTTGAAGATTCCGTTCGGTGCGAGCGTCGTCCGCGCGCAGGACGGATCGCCCGAGGTCACCGCGTGGGTGGTGATCCGTCCCGACGACACGGTCGTCATCCGGATCGCCCGCTCGGAGATGGGACAGGGCACGCTCACCGGCCTCGCCCAGCTGGTCGCCGAGGAGCTCGAGTGCGACTGGTCGAAGGTGAAGACCGAGTACCCGACGCCCGGCCAGAGCGTGAAGCGCAAGCGCGCCTGGGGTGACTTCTCCACCGGTGGCAGCCGTGGGATCCGCGACTCGCACCAGTACGTCCGCGAGGGCGGCGCCACCGCGCGGATCATGCTGATCCAGGCCGCGGCCAACGCGTGGAACGTGCCGACCTCCGAGTGCAGCGCCGCCAACAGCGTGATCACGCACAAGCCTTCGGGCCGCAAGACCACCTACGGCAAGGTGGCGGAAGCCGCCGCCAAGCTGACGCCGCCGGAGAAGCCGACGCTCAAGGACCCGACGGAGTGGAAGCTGATCGGCAAGCCGGTGAAGCGCCTCGACACGTTGGACAAGCTGACGGGCGCGCAGGTCTACGGTTTCGACATGAAGCTGCCCGGAATGCTCAACGCCGCGATCAAGGACTGTCCGGTCTTCGGCGGCAAGGTGAAGAGCTACGAGGCCGCCAAGGTGACGGGCATGCCGGGCGTCCGCCACGTGGTGCAGGTCGGCGACTCCGGGGTGGCCGTGGTGGCCGACACGTGGTGGCAGGCCAAGACCGCGCTCGACGCGCTGCCCATCGTCTGGGACGAGGGCGAGAACGCCAAGGTGTCGAGCGCCTCCATCGCCGCGATGCTCAAGGAAGGTCTCGACGCCGATCAGGCCTTCGTGGCCAACCAGAACGGCGACGTCAAGAGGCCGTCTACGCTTATCCGTTCCAGAACCACGCGCCGATGGAGCCGATGAACGCGACGGTGAAGTACACGCCGGACCGCTGCGAGGTCTGGGTGCCGACGCAGAACGGCGAAGCCGCGTTCGCGGCGACGCTGGCGGCGTCGGGGCTGCCGGCCGACAAGTGCGAGGTGTACAAGATCCACCTCGGCGGGGGGGTCGGACGGCGCGGCGCGTTCCATGACTACGTGACCCAGGCCGTGCTGATCGCCAAGCAGATGCCCGGCACGCCGGTGAAGCTCTTGTGGACCCGCGAGGAGGACATGCTGCACGGCCGGTATCACCCAGTCATGCAGTGCAAGCTGGTGGGCGCGTTCGACGCCGGCAACAACCTCACCGGCCTGCACATGCGCCTGTCGGGGCAATCGATCCTCTCCGACGTGCGGCCGGAAGCTCTTCAGAACGGGAAGGACCCGCTGGTGTTCCAGGGGCTCAACCCGGGCGGTGACTTCGGCATCGGCTACACCGTGCCGAACTTGCTGATCGACCACGCGATGCGCAACACGCACGTCCCGCCCGGGTTCTGGCGCGGCGTGAACATCAACCAGAACGCGATCTTCCTCGAGTGCTTCATGGACGAGCTGGCCCACGCCGCCGGCCAGGATGCGCTCGAGTTCCGGCGCAAGCTCATGAGCAAGCATCCCAAGCACCTCGCCGTGCTGAACGCGGTGGCCGACCGCGCGGGCTGGGGCAAGCCGGCGGCGCAGAGCGTGTACCGCGGATTGGCGCAGATGATGTCGTTCGGCAGCTATGTGGCGGCGTGCGCCGAGATCTCCGTCAAGGACGGCGACAAGGTGAAGATCCATCGCATCGTCGCCGCGACCGATTGCGGCTATGCCGTCAACCCGGCGCAGATCGAGCGGCAGATCGCCGGCTCGTTCGTCTACGGATTGTCCGGGCTCTTCATGGAGGAATGCACGGTCAAGGACGGCCACATCGAGCAGACCAACTTCAACACCTACGACTCGATGCGGATCGCGCAGATGCCGAAGGTCGAGTCGATCATCATGCCGTCCGGCGGATTCTGGGGCGGCGTCGGCGAGCCGACGATCTGCGTCGCCGCGCCGGCGGTCCTCAACGCCTACTTCGCCGCGACCGGCAAGCGCATCCGCACGGTCCCGCTGAAGAACCACGGCATCACCCTGGTGTAGACGCATGGGCAGGACCCTGGCCGCTGCGATCGGGCTCGCCTCGATCGCAGCGGCCACGGTGGCGTCGGCGGAGCCGCCGGTGGGGGCCGCGTCGTGCTCCGGCTGTCATCCCGCCTCGACCCGCGTGACGTCGCCCGTGCCGAGGCTGGCTGGGCGGGATCAGGCGGCGATCGTGAGGGCCATGCAGGACTTCCGCTCGGGAAAGCGTGCCGCCACCGTCATGGACCGGATCGCCAAGGGCTTCACCGACGAGGAGGTCCAGGCGATCGCCGCCTGGTACGCCACGCAGAAGTGAAGGCCAGCCGCCGCGAGTTCCTCAAGCTCGGCGTCGCCGCCTCGACCGCGCTCCTCCCGCTCGCCGCTCGTGCGCAAGGCACCGCCCCGCGCGTGGTGGTGGTCGGCGGAGGCTTCGCCGGCGCGAGCTGCGCCCGCGCTCTCCGCCACGCCGACGGGCGCATCGCGGTGACGCTGGTCGAGGCGAACGCCACCTTCACCGCCTGCCCGTTCAGCAACGCCGTGATCGGCGGGCTGCGCGAGCTGAGCGCGCAGCAGTTCACGTACGACCGCGTCGCCGCCGACGGCATCGTCGTCGCGCGCGCGATGGCGACGGCGGTGGACGCGCGATCGGTCACGCTCGCGGACGGCGCGCACCTGCCCTACGACCGGCTGGTGCTGGCGCCGGGTATCGACATCCGCTGGGACGCGCTGCCGGGCTACGACGAGGCGGCCGCCGCGCAGATGCCCCACGCCTGGCGCGCGGGCGAGCAGACGCTGCTCCTGCGCCGTCAGCTCGAGGCCATGGACGACGGGGGGCTCGTCGTCATCTCGGCGCCGGCGAATCCGTTCCGCTGCCCGCCCGGCCCCTACGAGCGCGCCAGCCTGATCGCGCACTATCTCAAGACGAAGAAGCCCAAATCAAAGCTGATGATTCTCGACGCCAAGGACGCGTTCTCCAAGCAGCGGCTGTTCCAGGCCGCCTGGGCCGAGCTGTACCCGGGCCTGCTCGAGTGGGTGCCGCTGTCCAAGGGCGGTGCTGTCACCTCGGTGGACGCCGCGACCCGCACGCTGATCACGGATTTCGGCCGACACCAGGCGAAGGTGGCCAACGTCATCCCGCCGCAGAAGGCCGGCCGCATCGCGGACGTGGCCGGCGTCGCGGACGGCACCGGCTGGTGCCCGATCGACCCGGTGACGTTCGAGTCGAAGCTGCAGCCGCGTATCCACGTCATCGGCGATGCCGCCATCGCCGGCGCGATGCCGAAGTCGGCGTTTGCCGCCAACTCGCAGGCCAAGACGTGCGCGACGGCGGTCGCGCGGCTCCTCACGGGCGCCACGCCCTCCGCTCCCAAGCTCATCAACACCTGCTATAGCCTGGTCGCGCCCGACTACGGCATCTCGGTGGCCGGCGTCTACCAGCCTTCGGCGAGCGGGCAGCTCGCGGAGGTGCCCGGCTCCGGCGGCGTCAGCCCGGCCGGCGCGCCGCGCGCGACGCGCGCGGCCGAGGCTCTCCTGGCCGAGGCCTGGTTCCGCACGATCACCGACGAGACGTTCGGGTGAGGTCGTCGCCGGCCGCGATCGTCGCGGCCTTCTGCCTGCTCGGTGTGGCGCACGCACAGGACGCGATCCCGCAATCGCTCACGGGCGCCAAGGGCGATGCCGCGCGCGGCCGCGCGATCGTCGCCAACCGCCAGGTCGGTCTGTGCCTGCTGTGTCACAGCGGGCCGTTTCCGGAGGAGCGGTTCCAGGGCAACCTCGCGCCCGATCTCAGGGGAGCCGGCACGCGATGGTCCGAGGGCCAGCTGCGGCTCAGGATCGTCGACTCCAGCCGGATCAATCCGACGACGATCATGCCGGCGTATCATCGATCCGAGGGACTCGCGCGAGTGGCGCCGGCCTGGCGTGGCAAGCCGGTCCTCAGCGCGCAGCAGATCGAGGACGTGGTGGCCTTCTTGATGACGTTGAGGGACTGACATGGACCGACGCACGTCGCGCCGCGAGTTCTTGAAGACCGCCGGCGGCGTCGCGGCCGGCCTGGGGCTCGGATCGGTCATCACGGTCGCGCCCGCGCGCGCGAAGCCCGCCGAGATGCAGGAGGCCATTCGCAAGGTGGTGGGCGGGGCACGGGTCAGCCCCGGCAAGGTCAAGCTCGACCTGCCGCCGCTCATCGAGAACGGCAACGCCGTGCCGCTCACGGTCACCGTCGAGAGCCCGATGACCGAGGCCCAGCACGTGAGGGCCGTGCACGTCTTCACGGAGAAGAATCCCCAACCCAACGTCGCGAGCTTCCACCTCGGGCCGCGCGCCGGCCGAGCGAAGGTGGCCACTCGCATCCGGCTCGCCGACTCGCAGAACGTCGTCGCGATCTGCGAGCTGAGCGACGGCTCGTTCTGGTCCGACAGCGCCGGCATCGTGGTCACCCTCGCCGCGTGTCTGGAAGACGGGATCTAGCCGTGGCGAGCGCGCTGATCAACGTGCCGCCGCGGGCCAAGCGTGGAGAGATCATCGAGATCAAGACGCTGATCTCGCACACGATGGAGACCGGCTTTCGCCGCACCCAGCTCGGCGCCGTGATTCCGCGTGACATCATCAGACGCTTCGTCTGCACCTACAACGGCACGGAAGTCTTCAGCGCCGACCTCCACCCCGCGATCGCGGCGAACCCGTTCATCGTGCAGTGGACCGGCGACAACGGCTTCTCGGCGACGGAATCAGCCACAATCTCGGTCGAGTAAATGCGGCGACTCGGCGCCGCGATGTCCGTGCTGGCCGTCGCCACCGTCGCCTTCGCAGGAGAGATCGCGCCGGCCGACCGCCGCTCGGGCTACGAGTTCATGGCCCGCGAGACGCGCGCGATGCAGGACGACGACACCGCCAACCCGGGCATGCTCTGGGTGCTGGAGGGCGGCACGCTCTGGGAGAAGAAGACCGGCACCGCCGGCCGCGCCTGCGCCGACTGCCACGGCGATCCCCGCGTGAGTATGAAGGGGGTCGCCGCGCGCTATCCGGCGTTCGACACCGGGAAGGGACGGCCGGTCGGCCTCGAGCAACGCATCAATGTCTGTCGCACCGATCGGCAGGCGGCGCCCGCGCTCGCCTACGAGAGCCGAGAGCTGCTCGCGCTCACCGCGTTCGTCGCGCGCCAATCACGCGGCCTGCCGATCGACATCGCGATCGACGCGCGCACGCAACCCTTCCTCGACGCCGGCCGCGCGACGTTCCACCGGCGCCAGGGCCAGCTCAACCTCGCGTGCGCGCAATGCCACGACGACAACTGGGGACGGCAGCTCGCGGGCAACGTCATCCCGCAGGCGCACCCGACCGGGTACCCGCTCTACCGGCTCGAGTGGCAGAGCCTCGGCTCGCTGCAGCGTCGGCTGCGCAACTGCCTCGTCGGCATCCGCGCGGAGCCGTACGACTACGGCGCCCCCGAGCTCGTCGATCTCGAGCTCTACCTGATGTGGCGCGCGCGCGGAATGACGATGGACGCACCGGCGGTCCGGCCATGATGATGCGGCTCTGATCACTCGAGATCGAGCGCCGCCCTCAGCCCGTCCTGCAGCTCGATAAGAACGGCGTGTGGCAGCATGCCGAGGCGCCGGCTCAGCTTCGCTCGGTCTAGCGTGGTCACTTGATGGCACAGGGCAACACTCGGCGCGCGAAGCCCACCTACCCCGCTCGCCATCACCACCGCAGTCGGACCTCGACGCGCCTGGGTCTCCGACGTCGAGACGGGGACGACGATGACCGAACGCCATGTCGGCACCTCGTTGAAGCCATCGTGGGAGACGACGATCACGGGCCGTCGTCCTGACTGCTCGGCCCCGGAGCGTGGCGCCAGCTCCGCCCAGTAGACTTCGCCCCGCTTCACCGTCGCGGCTTCTTTCCGCGGAGAAGCTCGAGGGCCGCGCTCGTGCCGGCGTGTTTCAGGGCGTATGTCGCGATATCTTCACGAACTGCGGCCCGCTTCCGTTCCCGCAGCCACGCCTCGATCGCCCCGCGCGCCACGGCCGTCGCCGGCTGACGCAGCGACGCCGCCTCAGCACGGAGCGCCTCGTACACCTGCTGAGGCAGCGGCAGATGGAAGTTCCTGATGGCGCCTTTGGTGGCCGTTTTCATGCCATGAGAGTATGGCAATGACAATGCCACGTCAATGACAGAAGCGGTGTTCGTACCGTCGGGCCAGGACATGGACTCGACGTTTGCCGCGCTTTGTCGTGCGGGTTTCGAAGAGTTCCTGAGGATGACGCGATGATCGGCATCGAGTTCACGACGTTCTCGCTCATCGGCCGGTGCGAGCGTACGGGCATGTTCGGGATCGCCATCGCGACCAGCGAGATGGCCGTCGGCTCGCGGTGCATCCACGTCGCGCCCGGCGTGGGCGCCGTCGTCACGCAGGCCAGCACCAACCCGCGCCTGGGTCATCTCGGTCTCAATCTTCTGCGCGCCGGGTACGCGGCGCCGCGCGTGCTGGAGGAGATCGCGGGAAGCGATCAGTTCGTCGAGCGCCGGCAGCTCGGCTGTCTGGACGTGACCGGGCTCGCCGCCGCCCGCACGGGTGCCGACAACAAGCCCTGGGCGGGCCATCGCGTCGACCGCAACGTGGTCGTCGCGGCCAACGCGGTCGTGAGCGAGAAGGTCGCCGATGCGATGTTCGGCGTGTTTCAAGCCGGCGCCGACCTCGCGCTGTGGGAGCGGCTGTTGAGAGCGCTCGAGGCCGGGAAAGCGGCCGGAGGCCAACCGAACGGCGAAGTCTCCGGCGGGCTGACGCGTACTTTCCCCTGGTGCCGTACTACAACCTGCGCCCCCGCGATCCGAACGTGCCGTCGGCTGCGGAGTGGCTCGCGCAGCAGCGTCGGGGCGACAAGCCTCGACGAATATCGGACCCTCTAGAAGAGAGGTGGACCACATGGATCACACGATCGTGCACTTCGAGATCCCTGCGAACGACCCCGAGCGGGCGGCGAAGTTCTACCGGGAGCTCTTCGGATGGGACATCCAGAAATGGGCTTCCGGTGGGGCCGGCGAGTACTGGATGGTTTCGACCGTCCCGATGGACGCGAAGGGCCAGCCTGTCCGTCCCGGCGTGAACGGCGGGCTGATGCGTCGCCAGCGCCCCGATCAGCCGCCGGTGAACTACATCAACGTCGAGAGCGTGGACGAGTATGCGAAGAAGGGCACGCGGCTCGGTGCCGAGCAGGTCATGCCGAAGACTCCGGTGAAAGGGATGGGCTGGTTCGCGTGGCTCAAGGACACGGAGGGCAACGTCTTCGGGATCTGGCAGACGGACGAGAAGGCGTCCTGACCGCCCCGCGGTAGCGCCGCCGGGCGCTCCTCACGCGAGCATGGCCACCGCCTGTTCGAGGGTGCGGACGCGCGCGTACATCTTCATCGAGGTGTCGAGGCTGTAGGCGTGGGCCACGGCGTCGCCGCCCCAGCAGCACTCGCGGATGACGACCGTGTCGAGATCCATGCTGAAGGCCTCGCGCACGCTGGTCTCGACGCCGCGATTGGTGGCGCCGCCGCCGATCACCAGCGCGGTGCGGTGCAGCAGTTGCGGTGCAGCAGTCGCAGCAGCTCGGCCACGCCGGTGCCGTAGAACGCACTGGGGCGGCGCTTGAGGAACACGTAGTCCTCGGGCCGGGGGGCGATCTCCTCCGGGAAGCCGGCCTCCGGCGTGCCCTCGATGCAGTTGGTGAGCGACGGCACGCCGGTCTGGACGCTGAGGTCGGTGGGCAGCAGTACGACGTCGGCGCCGTCCGCCCGGCTGACGGGGGTCGTATAGATGATGGGCATGGCCCGCGCGCGGCACGCGCCGATCAGCGTCACCCAGGCGTCGAGGACCGGCCTCATCGCGACGCGCCGGACAGGATCCACCGGCGTCAGCGCGCGGCGGCAGGCATCGTAGACGATCAGCGCGGCGCGCGCGGCGTCGATGCGGTCGGACGCCGATCGCGGACGGGCTACTGTTTCGGAATTCCGGTCGACTGCCACGACACGAACTCGATCCCGGACGGTCGCTTCGCCCAGATCGCCGTGTAGCGCAGCGGCACCGTGCGATCCTCGCCGCCCGCCGTCACCTCGTACACCGCGGTGCCGGTGATGATCGCCAGGCAGCCATACGTGCGCGTCTTCACGTCGCCGTTGGGGGTCATCTTGCGATACTTCACGCGCCCGGAGCGCATGCTGTCGATGTACGTCGCCTTGTTGTCGGTCGCGGCGGTCGAGTGGTTGTACGTGAGGTCTTTGCCGAACAGCTTGTCCATCGCCCCGAAGTCGTTCGA
>WNFJ01052762.1_pt1 | contig 19517 bp, 16 predicted proteins | sample 5400461 | NCBI WGS metagenome assembly WNFJ01 (sample SAMN13153349, study PRJNA577476) | soil metagenome | isolation source: 115 cm saprolite on Douglas fir-dominated hillslope | place: USA:California | collected 2013-09-17
GGCGCCATACGGCGGAACGGCGTGGGCGATCCCAGGAACCGTCGAAGCCGAGAACTACGACCTTGGCGGCGAGGGCGTTGCGTATCACGACCACGAGCCGGCGAACCTCGGCGGCCATTATCGGCTGAGCGACGGCGTGGACATCGAGACCTGCACCGACACGGGCGGCGGTTACGACGTCGGTTGGACGAACAACGGCGAATACATGAAGTACACGGTCAACGTGGCATCCACGGGCACCTACAACTTCGACGTGCGTGCGTCTTGCCCGAACGGCGGTTGCTCGATGGACATGCAGGTCGACGGCACCAACGTGACGGGGACGATGTCTCTTGCCACGACCGGAGGCTGGGAGACCTTCGCGGACAACACGAAGACCGGCATCAGCCTCACCGCCGGCCAACACGTCCTCCGGATCGATGAGCTCTCGGGCGGGTTCAATCTGAACAAGTTCACCTTCTCGAGCAACAGCTGCACGGCGATCAACGGCGGTCTGCTTGGGCACTGGACGATGGACGCCGCGACGATTAGCGGAACGACATTGAACGACGTCTCAGCAAACCATAACAACGGAACGCTCGTAGCCTTCACCAGCCCCATCACCGTGGCTGGCAAGTTCGGAGACGCCCTGTCGTTTCAGGCGTCGTCCTCCGCCTACGTCAGCCTCCCGGCCCTTGCCCTTGACCAGACGGCCGGGCACACGAATACCGTTTCACTCTGGTATTATCGAACCGGCACCAACATCAGCGACGTTCTATTCTATGTGCCGAATTCGCCGAGATACGACCTGTGGCTGAACGGCTCCACGGGGCAGTATCTGTGTTTCAACACTGGCAACGGAGATTGCTTTGGCATCCAAAGCAGCACGCTGCTCGGTAGCTGGGTCCATGTCGTGGGCCTGTTCGTGAACGGTGTCGAGAACCAAAGCGGTCTCTACCTCAATGGGGTTAATCAAACCCCGACATGCCTCAGCGGCTCGTGCACGACGTCGCGCACCGCCGCGGGGCCCGTCATGTTGGGTGGGAACGACTTCTACTTCCGCGGGATACTCGATGACGTTCGCATCTACAATCGCGCCCTCACCAGCACGGAAGTGCAGACCTTGTACAACGGGACCGCGTGCCCGTAAGGCGTCGGCGCCGTAGGCGGCAAACGCGCAATCGTTGACCTCCACGCACGGCGCGGATGAAGTGAGACGGCCCGGGTTCGAAAGAGCCCGGGCCGTTTGCTTTCCATCGCGCGTTCGGCTGCACCGCGGCCGGGTCGAACTTCACCGCGAGAAATTCGTTGTGAGCAGCAGAATTCGCTCAAGACTGTCCCCGACGCGACCGTTATCTAGTTTGGACCCTTAGGTCTCGATCGCACAAATGTAACCGGCTCCTCAGGGAGCCAAGGCCCCCACACCAGGGAGGATTGACATGAAAACGTTTCGCATTCGTCAGTTGATTGGTTCGCGCACGGCAGTCGCCGGCGCAATTCTCGGCGGAACCGCGGCCATCGCGGCATGCACGGCCGACATGGGCAAACTGCCGCAAGGCGGTACCGAGGCGGTCGGTACTCAAGCCAGCGCCATCTCGACGCCCGGATGGGTAGCCACGTGGGGTACTTCCCCGCAGGCTTCAGGTCAGGCATTCGCTGCCAACACGACCCTTCGACAGACCGTCCATGCGAGCATCTCGGGCTCGTCGATGCGGCTGCAGCTCTCGAACGTGTTCGGGACCCAAGCGGTCACCTTCTCCGACGTCCACGTTGCAACGCCGACGGACAACTCGGGAGGGACGGTCACCACGAGCACCGACAAGCAGGTCCTGTTCGGTGGGCAGACGTCGGTCACCATCGCGGCGGGGCAGACCGCGGCGAGCGATACGGTCGCCTATGCGGTGACGGCGCTTCAGGACGTCACGGTGTCGTTCTATCTTCCCAACGCGACCGGCGCGTCGACCTACAACTGGCTTTCGTCGCAGAACAACTACTCGTACACGGGCGGTGACGTGTCGGCCAACGCGAGCATGCCGGGGGGGACGAGCTCGCAGTGGCAGTACTACTTCTTGATGGGGATGGACGTTCAGAACAGCGCCGCAGCGGGTGCGGTCGCGACTCTCGGCGCCTCGATTACCAACGGGTACCAGAGCCCGGGCAACACCAACCAGCGCTGGCCCGACGACCTGGCCGTCCGGATCAAGAACGCCGGCCTCAACGTGGGCGTGCTCAATGCCGGCATCAGCGGCAACGAGCTCTTGGTCGACAACAGTTGGGGGCCGAGCCAGAGCGCGCTCAACCGCTTCTCGCGCGACGTGACGAGCCAGAGCGGCGTCCGCTGGGTCGTGTTTTCCGATGACCCGATCAACGACGTCGGGAATAACAGCAACGTGACGGGCGCGAGCCTGATCACCGGCTACCAGACGATCATCTCCGACGCGCACAACGCGGGGTACAAGATCATCTGTTCGACGCTGACCCCGTTCAAGGGTTCGGGGGGATGGACGACCAACGGGGAAACCGCGCGCGGGCAGGTCAACTCGTTCGTCCGCGGTAGCGGCAGCGGCTGCGACGCGATCCTCGACCAGGACAACGCGACGCACGATCCGAACAACATTCAGCAGTTCCTGTCTACGTACGATTGTGGGGACCACCTGCACCCGAACGCGGCGGGCTACCAGGCCATTGCGAACGCGTTCGACCTGTCGATCTTCTCGAAAGAGACACCTTACGGCGGAACGGCTTTGTCCCTCCCGGGTGTCATCCATGCCGAGAACTTCGACGTGGGCTTCGAGGGCGTCGCGTATCACGACTCTGACCAAACGAACAACGGCGGTCAGTATCGGTTGACCGAAGGCGTTGACATCGAGAACTCTGGTGACACAGGCGGCGGCTACGATATCGGCTGGACTGCGGGCGGCGAGTGGATGAAGTACACGGTCAACGTGGCCTCCACGGGCACCTACAACTGGCTTTCGTCGCAGAACAACTACTCGTACACGGGCGGTGACGTGTCGGCCAACGCGAGCATGCCGGGGGGGACGAGCTCGCAGTGGCAGACAACACGAAGACCGGTATCAGCCTCACCGCCGGACAGCACGTCTTCCGGATCTACGAGATCACCGGCGGGTTCAATCTGAGGAAGGTGACCGTTTCGCAAGTAGGGGGGACCCCAGGGAGCTGCAAAGCGGTCCTCGCGTCGAATCCGTCGGCGGCGAGCGGAACGTACACGATCGATCCCGGCACCGGGTCCGTTTCGGTGTACTGCGACATGACCTATAACGACGGCAACGGGGCCGGTGGCTGGACCTTGGTCGAATCCATTCAGGCCAACAAATCTCCGAGCGACACCGTGGCGGGAGTGGTAACGACCGGGTCGACGACCGCGATGCCGGTTGCTACCGTCAAGGCGCTCGCCGGCCTCTCGTCGCAGGTGCATATCCGAACGCCAGGTAATGCGAGCACGCAGTCGATTACGAGCGTCGCAAACAGCTCGCCGATCGTTCATCTGCGCGCCGGAAACATCTTGAACGACATGGCCGATTCGCAACAGTACCAGAATTGGACGGGCCCTTATGCCACGTCGGGCTATCTCAACTTCTCGTGCTCGACGTCAGGCTACGTTTGGCCAAGCGTCTACTGGGCGTGCGGAAACACGGTAGGGGTTTCGATCGTCACATCGTGGTCGGAATGGAAGTGGAGCGACAACGCCAAGGAAGCGTTCGAGGTCTACGTACGTTGACCGGCCGAACAGGTAACTTGACCTTCACGCGGAGGTCCTCCGGAACGCGCGAATCGTGAAGTAGACGGCCCGGGTTCGAAAGAGCCCGGGCCGTTCGCTTTCCATCGCGCGTTCGGCTGCACCGCGGTCCGGTTGCTCAGAGCGACGCCAATGTCGGAGTATTAGCTACTCAGCCGGCCCTGTGCGCTGGCGTGGAGCTCGCGGCCCAGCGTCGCAAGGATCAGCACGTGGACCGAACAGATGGAGAAGGCTTCGGCTTACTAGCTCTAACCTTGGTTGACGCGCGCGCCAAAGGGCTCTTAACATCATCGACCGTTCATCCCGTACTCAGTTTGTTCTCTTGCGGGCTGTGTTCACGAAGGGGGAATCGTGCCGACTCGAGTTAGAATCTGCTTGGGTGCGTTGCTGTCTGCAGTCGTCGTTGCGCTCGTCGTAATTGCCACGAGCGGGCAGGCGCACGCCCAGGGGTCGAACGACACGGCCAGGTGCAAAGAGGCCCACGAGGGTTCGCAGGTGAACCGTCACGCCTTCGCGTTGCTCTCCGCGCGGCAGAAGCTTCGGTTCTGCGCAGGCGAGGCATGCCCCGATTTCATACGCTCCGATTGCATCGCGTGGCTCGAGGAAGTGGATCGCGCCATTCCAACCATCGTGTTCGAGGCAAAGGTCGATGGGCAACACGTCTCGGACGTTACGGTCACCGTGGATGGGAATGCGGCCGCGACGAAGCTCGATGGCCGCCCTATCGAAATTGATCCCGGCAACCATGTATTCGTCTTCCAGAAAGAGGGGCGCCCCCCGGTCGAGCAAACCGTCCTCGTGCTCGAGCAGCAGAAGAACCTCGTCGTTGCGGCGAAGTGGGACACGCCGCTCGCCCTCCCGGTTGACAACCCGCGCCCGAGCGGCGGTTGGCGCACGGCGGGCATCATTGTGGGCGGAGCGGGGCTGGCGGGCATCGTCGTCGGATCCATTTTCGGCGCGAACGCGTTGAGCGCCGACAAGAGCGCCACGCACGACTGCCCCACGCCGACCCGATGCACAGCGACCGGCGTCGACTTCGCGCATACCGCGCACAACGATGCGACCGTCTCGACGGTGGCATTCGCCGCAGGCGGCGTGCTCGCGGCAGGCGGCGCGGTGCTCGTCGTCTTGTCGCCGCGCTTGAGCCGCACGCAGGGGATGAATCTTACTCCGAACTTCACCGCAACTTCGCAGATGCTCGTCATCTCAGGAGCCTTCTAGATGAGAACGAGTAGCCTCCTTGCGACGATTGCCGCCGTAGCGATTTCGGCTTCCGTTCTCTTCGAGTGCACCGCTTTCCTGACGGTGGACGCGAACCCAAGTCTCATCACGGTCGACGCGGCCACCACCCCCGATGCGATCGCCGCCCCCGACGGGGCCACCGACGACGGGGCCACCGACGACTCCACCCCCGACGTGGCGACCGACGACGCGGCCGCCGCCGACGCGGTCGGAGCGACCGACGCTGAGGCGAGTGTCGACGCTCCGCCTCCCCGCTGCCCCCCCGTCAAAGTCCGAATGCTGCCCGACCTGAGTGGTCCGCTGGCTGATGTCGGCGTCCCCTACTACTGGGGTCAAATCGATTCGTTCCGCGAGATTAACGCGAAGGGAGGCATCGGCGCCGTCAGCGGAAAAGGCGGCTGCATGATCGAATGGGAAACTGGAGACATGAAATACAACACGCCGTTGGCGCAAATGTTTTACGACGGATGGAAGGCTAGGGCGGACTGGAAGGACGTCGTGGCCCTGTTCGATTTGGGGTCGAATATCGCGCTCGCCCTCGGCCCACAAGAGGCGCAAGACCACAAACTGGCCATCAACACCGCGTACAATGGCGCGATCGCGTCGCCCATCCCGATCGATATTCAGCAGCAGGTCCCCGAGGTGGAGACCGATTTCAGCGAGCTCACTTTCTCGACAGAATTCAAGAGCCCGGGCTATGCGTTCAATTTCTTCCCAGGGACCGATTACTCCACGGGAATTCGCATTGCGATGTTCCACATCAAGTCGCTCGGCGGCAAGCGTGTCGGCTTTTTCCACAACAGCGCCGCCTATGGGACGGGCCCCATTCCCGCGGGGAGGACGTACGCCAAGAAGCTCGGGCTTGACATCGGCCGCGATCAAGTCGTCGAAAATACCGAAAATCAAGCCACATACGACAGCAAGGTCCTCGCGTACTTCCAGGCCGAGAAGGACCATGCTGCCGCCGTCATGCCGCCCGGCTCCTATGCAATGGTGGATTGGGCGTGGGGCGGAAACACGACCAAGACGATGGCCCAGCTTGCGTTGTCGATCGCCAAGATGAACAAGCAGCTCGGCCTGAACGTGCAGGTCATCCTCAACAATTACGGGTTCGACGAGAATCTGTACGGTCTCTACGGTTGCGGAGCCGCTTGCGTGGACTGGACTCAGTGCACGGAATCATGCCGTCGCTGCCTTACGGCGATGTTCGCGCGCCAGAGATGGCGAAGGTCACGGCGCTGCATGACAAGTGGCGCATGATTGACGCGCAGAACGCGGCAGCCGCCTGTAGCGACGCGGGGGGCACCGCCGACGCGGGCACCGCCGAAACCGGCACCGCCGACGCGAGCACCGAAGCAGGCACCGCCGACGCGGGCACCGCCGACGCGGGCAGCTGCGCGGAGGCAGGGGTGCCCGTGTCGTATCGCAACGTCCGGTACGTCCAGGGTTACTTGTCTATCTATATTTTCAGGGTGGCCGCAGAGCGCGTGCTCGCAAAAGGTCAGGCCATCACCGCCGACACGATGAAGGCCGCGCTCGAGACGTTCCAAAACTTGGATACCGGCGGACTCACGGACAAACTGACCTTCACGGCGACAGACCACCGCGCGCAATCGACTGAGTCGATCTATAAGCTGTCGAACGCTGGCGCTCTCGTGTATGAGCCCCCCGACCGGACAATCTTCCTCGAGAACTCCTGGCTCGGGTGGTAACGCTCGAGGCACGTCGCGAGTCCGAGTTCGGGCAGTAGCTGTGACATTCTCCCTCTAGGGGGAATCGGCACCGCGGCCGCCTCCGACGAACGGAGCGCCCTCGGTAAACGACGCTCCTAATCGAGCATCAGGAGCGATGCTCTCACGCGTGGGTCGCTCACAAGCAGTCGGTCTTGAATCGCTTAATCCCGTCCGCATCGATGTAAAACTGGTGGCTGCACTTGTTGTGGTTGTTGTTCGTGTTCGGATTGGCCGCGCTCTTGTTGTTGTCGGCCGACGGCGGGGGCACGGGCACGACGACGGGCGGACTGGCGATCTGCATTGCCTGCCTGCCGCGTGAGGGCAGCGCGTCGAGAGCCAAGACCACCTCGATGTCATGATCCGGAGTTACTTCGACTGTCCGCGAAACGTATCCGGGGGCCTCCGCACGGACTCTGTGAATGGCGCCGTCGATTGAAACGGTGCTCGTGTAGGGATTGCTCGGAACCTGCCGTCCGTCCAGAAACAGAGCCGCCCGCTTCGGGCTGGACGACATCGTGACCGAAACCTGGGATGGAGGCGCCAGCTTGGTAGGTGCCGGCGGGGGAGGTTCGGCAGGGGCCACGGCGGTCGCGGGGGGCGTTGGTGGGGAGACGACTGCCGTCTCCACCTTCGGCCCGGCCCGACCCGGAGCGCGGGCAATCACTAACCCCGCCACCGCCGCGATGATCGCCACGCCCGCTCCGGCGGCAAGGAGCCCTCGCCGCTTCGGGCGGGCTTCGACGACCGGATTTTTGGCCAACGGCGAGCTCGTCCCGAGCCCAGGAGATTCCTCCGGGCGGGTGCTGATTCGCACTAGGTTCGGCGGGATCATGGCCTGATCGGTGTCGCTGTCCGCGGCGTCGATCAACTGCGCTTCGACGATCGCGCGCGTCTCCGCACGCGCATCCTCGAACAGATCGCGCACCAGTTTGCCGAGATCGCGATTCGATGCTCCGGTGCCGAGGTGAGCGATGACCGTTTCGAGCGCGGCACCGAATTCGAGCGCCGTGGCGTAGCGGTCGTCCGGATCGCGTGCGAGCGCCTTCATCACAACCGCTTCAAGCGCCGGCGAGACCGTGGAGTCCACCTCGTATGGTGACGGGACACCCTCGTTCGCCACTTTGTTCATCACGTGCAGGTCGGTTTGGCCCTTCCACATGCGCAGGCCAGTCGCGGCTTCCCACGCCATGACGCCGACGGCATAAAGGTCCGCGCGCCGATCGACCACGGCGCCGAGCATTTGCTCGGGAGCCATGTATTGGACCTTGCCCTTGAGAACGCCGGTGGACGTCTGCGCCTGAGAGTTGACGGCCTTGGCGATGCCAAAGAAGGTCACAAAGACGTTTTGCGGAGACACGTCCCGGTGCACGAGGCCCAACGGTTTGCCGGCGAAGTCCGCGAGCTCGTGGGCGTGGTGCAGGCCCTCGAGCGCGTCAACGATGACGCGCAGGTGCAGGGCGAGCGGAAGCCGGCCGGTGCCCTTGGCCCGCTGGAGCAGGTTCGCGAGGGTCTGGCCCTCGAGATACTCCATGACGATGACGGGCCGCCCGGCGTACTCGCCGACCTCGTTCGTCTGGACCACGTGGGGGTGATTGAGGCGTGCAGCAAGGCGCGCCTCGTCGAGGAACATCGTGAGCAGGTCGTGGTCGCTGGCGAGGTCGGACCGCAGGCACTTGAGCACCACCAGCTTATTGAACCCACTGGGCCCGCGAGCGACCGCCAGGTAGACGTTCGCCATCCCACCGCGCCCGAGCTCGGCGAGAAGTTTGTACTTGCCCGTATCCCTGGGGCCGGAGCGCGTAGCTCGATCCACTTGCGACGACGACGTTGCGGACGTGCCCTGCCGGCGTGATGCGGTGATGCTCCCTTCGACGGGCATTTCTTCTTTCTTACTGGGAAGCATTCGTCCATCCTATGCGTCGGGGCGTCTGCTCTGCTCCCCAAAAACGAGCAAGAACCGCCGCCGGCTCACGCGGCAAGAGTGCCAGGGTCAACAGATACAATGCCACGCTCCTAAGTACGGCGCAGGCCCCGTTTAAGTTGACGGTGATCGACGAGGGAGATGGGGGTGGGCTGCTGCCACTCATGTCGTCGACGTAGAAGTGACCTTGCGCACCCGCGCGCAGTTCGCCACACACACAGCGGGCCTGGGTGCTTGTATGCTGTGACATCACGTGCGGTCGCTCGACAGCGCGATCCGCAGCACGTCTTCTTGCTCCACGCGCCGAAACCCCCATCGGTCGTACAGATCCAATGCGGCGCGATTCGTCGACGCTACATCCAACCGCACGGACGACGCACCTATGCGGCGTAGTATCCGAAAAGTTTCGGTCAATGAGCGGTCTCCCAGGCGTTGGCCGCGAAATCGGGGGTTGCGGCAGACGAACCGCAGCTGTGCCGCGCGCGCAGCCTCGTCAAGCCACGCCACTCGCAGTACGGCCGCGGCCTCTCCCCCGGCGAAGAGCATCCTCGGCCGCGGATCCGCGCCGAGCAGAACCGCGCGGGCCTCCTCGGGAGATGCGACGGGCACAGCGGTTTCGCGAAACGCATCGCGATAACGCAGCGTCCAGGTTCGAGACGTCCACGTCGCGCCATTCGGCGTCGCTAGACTCGCGCGTCAACCCCACCTCCGCCACGAGGGTGAGGTACGTGTACACGTGCGAATAGCCCCGGCTCGTGAGCAGCGTCCGCATGCACGCAAGCGGCGCAGGCAGCACGAGCTCCAGCGCGCGACCCCCCTCCGCGCCCTCCGACTTCACTCGCCTCTCGGCCTCGTTGAGAAACCCTGAGAACGCACCGGCGTCGAGAGCCGCGAGGCAGCCCAGGAAGAGCAGCTGGGAGGCGCCGGCCGGCCCTCCGCCACCCTCGCGCAGGACGGCCAGCAGCACGCGTTCTCCTGCGTCCCAGTAGTCAAGCACCTGCCGCATGCTGTCTGCTGCGAGCAGTTGAGCAAGGGTCCCTCGCTCGGTCTGCGAGACCGGATGCTGCAGCGCAAACAGCACCTTCGACTCCAACTCGTGGGCTGCGTTCTGCGTCATACGGGTCGGCCTCTCAGGGAGTGAGCCGGATCGCCAGTGTCGCCGACACGGCAAAGATCGACCCGCCGCTAGTCCCCGTCGCGCGTAGCGTAAGCGCGTAGGTGCCGGGCGGAAACGGCGCTCCCTTTGGATTGCCGGTGTCCGAAGGGCCGTTCCAGTTCTTGCCGTCCCAGGAGAAGGCGCCTGCGTAACTGCCCGCGTGCAAAGTGACCGGCGGCAGCGCGGCCGGCCCGCAGAGGCCGGTGTCGCAGAGACAGTAGCTCTGTCCGTTACCCGCGAGCTGCTCGAAGACGATCAGGCCGCTGTTGCCGGGCTGTCCGCAGCCCCCGGCGTCCCGCGCCGTCAGGATCACGCCGGCGACGTCGTTGGCGACAACGACGTCGTAAGGGATTGCGATGCCAGCCAACGCCTGCGCGACAGTGAACGTGCAGGTGACCGGCAGACGAAATGCGATACTTACGCCAGGCAGCGAAGACGCACCCGTCACGGCGCACCCGCTGGAAGGCATTGTGTCGGGGGCGACGGCATTTGGATCAGTTTGTGCGTCGACCGCCACTTCGTCGGACGCCCGTTGGTCGATCGCGGCGTCTGGGCCGCTGGCGACCGCATCGTTCGCGGATTGCCCTAAGCCGCCGGCGTGCTCCATCGCGCCACAGGCGAACAGGAGCGCGACAAACGGCACCGACAACCCTCGCACCGCGATTCGCATCCTGCTGACCAGTGCACTCGTCATGCCCAACGCCCTCTCGCTCGATTCTTGCGATTTCGCGCAAGATTCGTGTGCCACCCAAGGGGATTCTGTGCCATCCCACGACGTCCGGATCAGGAGCGCGCGTCGTCCCGAATCCTTAGAAGAGCACGTCCACCAGCCTTCTCTGCAATTGATCGAACGCGCCGTCGATCATCGCGTCGTAGACCTTCTGTTCAAACTCTTGGCGGGTTCTGTCCTCGGATCTCACCTTCCACGCTTCGGGGCCGCGCCAAGCCTTGACCGCAATCTTCATCGGGGCTTTGCCGTCGGGCTGCGAAAAGGCTGCGTTGTACGTGAAAATGAAGCCGGCGAAGACGGTGTCCGGCTTCGGGCACGCCGCGGTCGCGCGCGCCCACTCGGCGTTGTAAACGACCAGGAGCGTCGGCACTGCGGGAGGCGGAGCGTCGGCCGCGAGCGGCTCGGCGGCACGGATCGAGAGCACGTCGGCGGGAAAGGCGGCCGCGAATCCCTGTGCGATGGCTTCCGCAACGCGCTGTTCGCGAGGCCGAAACGCCGACGCTGCAATGTAGTTCGAAGGAAGCGCGTCGTTGCCTGGATAGTGACCGCTCTTTCGAATGGCATTGTCTGCATCTTCCAACGACGCCGGAGGCTCAAACCGGAAGCGAAGCTCGCAAATCGGACCGTGGCTCTCCGACCAAGCGAATAGCCGGTCCATGAAGGCGCTTGTGGCGGCGTCTGCCCGCGCTTTTTTCTTCCATGCACCGAGTGCTTGCTGGAAGAGGGCATGCCGCGCCGCCTTCAGCTCCGTGGCGACGTAAGGCTCCGAGTTGCCGCGAGCAAAGTCGTCCAGAGCGGCCACCGTGCCGGCCTGTTTTGCCTTTTCCAGATCCACGAGAAGCGCACGGCGAGTCGCCGCTTCGATTTCCGAACCGATCTTCGACGAAGCGTGCGCTTGCGCGAATCCTCGTAGGGCTTCCACGCTTCCCTGCTTTTCTGCGGCGTCTAGCTCGGCGCGAGGCAGAAGAACATTTTCGACTTCGTCCGAGTGGCGCCCGCCCTGCGCCAGGTAGGCCCGATAAGCTTGCTCGGTAGCGTCGGCGATAACGAACCGGTAAATGGCATCGTCGCTGATCGAGTTGCGTGTCGCGCCGAGCACATGCCCGACGACCAGACCGATGACTGCAGCGATTGCCCAATCGACACGGGTCCACAAGGCGATGCTTCGCTGCATCCGCTCGGTGGGACCGATGGGACTCGACATGGCGCTGTCGTGCAACGGGTCGAGCTCGGCCAGTGCGTGCGGATCGCCGTCTGCGAGCGCGCGCGCGAGCTCCTTGCGGATGGGCTCAAGGGCTTGCTGCGCGCGCTCGGCTTCTTTGACGCTGCGAGCAGGGATGACAACGCGCGAGCCGTCGCGCATGCGCAGCTCGAGGCCCGGCGACGGAGAGGCCAGGCGGTCCACCGATTCGATGTCACTCACGGGCCATACCTGGAGCACCTGACCGCGCGCTTCGATCGCGCAAGCCGGGAAGAGGTACGTGCCGGGCCGGAACGGCAGCGACTCGAGCGAGACGAGAATCGCCATCGCATGCAGCACTCCATAGGCCGCCAAGCCGAGCAGGATGCTTTCGAAAGCAACCATCTTCGGACCGTGAATGGCCAGCTGGCTATTGATGTCGCCCCAGCCCATACGAAGCACTACAAGCTCGAGGAGCATGAGCACTGCGCTCGCCGCCAGGCAGGCCCACGCGACCGTCCGCGGCGCTCGCCTGAAGAGCAGCGGCGCGGGAGGCGCCGAGCGACGTGTCGCTGCCGCGAACCGATCCTGGACGGGCCGCGGGAGGCCGAAAAAATCGATCTTGCTCGCCACGGTGAGTGCGTCTCATCGTATGGGCGATGAGCGTATCTCGACTGTACCAGCCTCTGGGCCTGCGCTGCCACGACTACGAGTTGTGCGCTACAACCCCCGCCGCCCGACACATGCGTACCCCAAACCGTGGCGCAGGCGAGAGAGGACAGCAATGAGTCCGACGGCGATGCTTATGCTCCTGGCCCTCGCGTGGGCCATATTCTTGTGGTCCGCAAGTCGGCGAGGGCGGCTCCTGCAGGTGGGACAGCCGGCGAATCGTCTCGATCACCTGGCAACGCGCCTGCGCGGAACTTGGACCTTTGCGTTCCGCCAGGAAAAAATGGACTACTACAATCCGGCGGGGACGGCGCACAAGCTCATCTTCGTCGGTTTCATCGTACTCCTATTCCGCACCATCGTTCTCTGGGGTCGCGGCTTTTACCCCGCTTTCAATCTCTGGGTGCTAGGCCCGGGGCAGCCAATCGGCGACGTCTACGAGTTCGCGAAAGATTGCGTTGCGGCGCTCGTCCTCGCTGGCACCGCCGTCTTCTTTTACTACCGGCTCGCCGTCAAGCCGCGACGGATGGCGCTTTCGTTCGAAGGGCTGCTCATTATTGTGATCATCTCGGCAATGATGATCGCCGACATGACGTACGACGGCGCCGCGCTCGTGCTCACCTCGAAGGTCGACGTCGTTTGCTCGCCGCGCGGTCACGTGAGTTCCTCCGCGGCCTGTGCCGCTATGTCGCAGATTACGGCCCCTCTCGCCGGCGAACATTGGGACGGGACCTGGTCGGCCTGGCCGGCACCGGCGGGATCTCTCTTTGCCTTTTTGGCGCGCATTGGGTTTTGGACCCATGCAACGCTTGTCCTCTTGTTTCTGAACCTGCTCCCACGCTCGAAGCATTTTCACGTCATCACCGCGATTCCCAACGTCTTTCTGCGAAGCCTCAAGCCAGCCGGGCGCCTGGAGCCGATGGCGCAGAACTCCGAGAAGCTCATGGAGAAAGTTGGCGCCGCGGCCGAGACGGCCGATCCGCTTGCGACGCCGATCGGCGTCGCTCGAATCGAGCATTTCACGTGGAAGTCGATTTTGGATTTCTATACATGCACCGAGTGCGGCCGGTGCTCCGACAATGCGCGACCATCTCTACGGCCGCGAGCAAGAGCTCCTCGGTTCCGCGCCGAGCGCCAAGCCGGCGAGCAACCCGGTGGCGAATGGCAGTTCAGGGCCGATAGACCTTGTGCCCAATGTGATTCATCCCGATGTCCTGTGGGCGTGCACGAGCTGCCGCGCGTGCGAAGAGCAATGCCCTGTTCTCATTTCCTATGTCGACAAGATCATCGATATGCGAAGAAGCCTCGTGATGGTCAAAGGGGAGTTGCCGCGCGAGCTCAACAAACCGTTTCAAGGGATGGAGTCCAACGGCAACCCATGGAACTTGGCTCGTTCCGACCGCGCAGGCTGGGCCGCAGGGCTCGACGTGCCGATGATGAGCGAGCGGCCGACGGCTCCGGTTCTCTTCTGGGTTGGATGCGCGGCGAGCTACGACGATCGAGCAAAGCGGATCGCTCGTGCAACGGCAAAGCTGCTCAAGCAGGCTGGGGTAGACTTCGCGATTCTAGGCCGTGAGGAGAACTGCACGGGCGACCCCGCGCGGCGAGCCGGCAATGAGTTTCTCTTCGCGACGCTTGCCGAGGGAAATACGGCGACGATCAAGGGATACAAAGACCAAGGCGGCGTGCAAACGGTCGTGACGACGTGCCCTCACTGCTTCAACACGCTCAAAAACGAGTATCCGGACTTCGGACTGCGGCTCGAAGTGGTGCACCATACCGATTTTCTCTTGGGGCTCGTGGCCGAGGGCCGGCTCGTTCCCAGTCGTCCCGTACAGGGCCGCGTCGTTTACCACGACTCTTGCTATCTCGGTCGTTACAACGACGTTTACGATCCGCCGCGCGAGATTCTCCGGCGTATCCCGGGGGTGGAGCTCGTGGAAGCGGAATATTGGACCAAGCAGCGCGGCCTCTGCTGCGGCGCCGGCGGCGCGCAAATGTTCATGGAGGAACAGAATCAGGATCGGGTCAATGGCAAACGCACGTTGCAGCTCCTCGACACGGGGGCGAAGACCATCGCCAGCGCATGCCCGTTCTGCATGACGATGCTGACCGACGGCGTGAAAGCCAAGAACTTGGAGGACGAGGTCCAGCAGCTCGATATCGTCGAGCTCCTCGAGCGTTCGTGCGAGGTCGTGGCCGCACGCGCCCTGTAGCGGCTATACTTCGGAATGATGTCGACATGTCCGATCTGCGGCCGGCCGGCGGCCCCCCGTTCGCAGAACAACGCCCTGCCGTTTTGCTCTGCGCGCTGCAAACAGGTCGACCTCGGTGAGTGGTTGGACGAAAAATACCGGATCGCCACTTCCTACGACGGCGACGCCTCGGAGGCGATCGCCGACTCGCCTAACGCGGTTGAGCATTCCCACGAGGAGAAGCCATGATGCGGATGCGCACGATTGCAGTCCTTGCTTCTGTAGGTTCGGCATCGCTTAGTGTTCGGCCCGCGCTAGCGCAGGATCCGGAGCCCCCGCCGCCAACGTCTCCCGCGCCTACCGAGCCAGCTGCTCCGGCGCCTGCGGAGCCAACACCGCCGCCCGCCGCCCCACCAACGAGGCAGTTAACTCCAAGCAATCCTTCTTATACAGCGGGGGAGACCACATCCGGGCCGATCCGTGACACCGAAGAGAAGAAAGACAGCGGCCTTGGGCTTGAGTGGGTGTGGATCGATGCCGGCGGCGGATTCGCGTACGCGAACATGGCTTCGTTCGACTCCAGCAACTTCGCACTTCAGAACACAGCAGGCTCGGGAGGCACATTCTCCGTGGGTGCCGGCGTTCGACTCATCTCCTTCACCGCTGGCCTTCGAGGGCGGGGTCTATTGCTCTCCACCGGAAACCTGGTGGAGATCGACGGCGAGGTCGGGCTTCATACACGGATCGACCACTTCGAAACGTACTTCGGCGTGCGCGGTGGATATGCCTTCAGCGGGACGCTGAGCTCGGACACGGTGAGTTCTGCCGCTGCCGGCGGTGGGACGCCGCCCAACGTCGATGTGCACGGGGTTAACGCCGGGGGGCTGCTCGGATTCGAGAACTACTTCAACCATTACGTCCCACTCGGCCTGGACCTCAACCCCGAGATCTTGTTCCTTCAGCGTCCGCCCCAGTCGAGCTTGAAGGATGGAACGCCGGCCTACCAGGCGGCCCTCGCCGCCTGCAAGATGATTCCCGCGGCCCCGCAGCAGACGCAATGCACTCAAACTGCCACTACCGACTACAACAACTACCAAACGATCCGGAGCCAATCCGGCTCGAGCGTCGGCTTCGCTTTCATCGGCACGGCTCATCTGGGGCTTCATTTTTGAGTTGTCGTTTGGGCCCCGGCCCCAAACGGGGCTCTAACATCGGGTAGACTGCGCGCGTGCTTGGGACGCTTCGGTGGCTGCTCCCGGCGGTTCTTCCGTCGATTCTCTTCGGAGCGCTGCTCCAATATGCGGCACGACGCCGCGTGCGCCGTGAGCCCCCGGCTAAGCTTGTCGCCACGTTTGCTCTCGGGGCCATCGCCGCGGTCGCCGCAGTGTTTTTGGGTGAACGCGCCTCCGCGCTCACGGGCCTCGACGTGCGCGTATCCGCCGCGGGCCAGAGCGGAGCGCTCATCTTCGTGTTCCTCGTCGTTGCGCCGGTACAGGAAGTGGGCAAGGCAGCCGCCGCATGGCCCTCGTTAGTGCTGACGAAGCACGACCAGCCCTACGACGGGGTGGCTTACGCCGCCGCGTCGGCGCTCGGGTTCGCCGCCGTCGAGAGCGGGTTCGTACTGCATGCGCACCCCACAGGCGGCATTTGGATCGGCCGCACTTTGCTCGCCTTGCCCGCCCACGTCTTTTGCGCCTCCCTTTGGGGCTACGCGCTCGGGCGCTCCCGGAGGTCTAGGCACAGCCCGGCTCTCTTCCCCGGAGCCTTCGTCGCCGCAATTGTCTTGCATGGCCTCTACGCCCATTTCGTTTACGGCCGCGGCCCCGGCGCCCTCTTTGCGGTCACACCGCTCTTGCCCGCCATGGGGGCCATTGCCTGGCTGCTTGCGCGCGACTTGGAGGAGCCGGCCGAGCGACTCTCTAGAGCGCCGTCGTCCCGTGGTCGACACTCGACACAGCCTCCGAGCCTCGCGGCGGTGCGCGCCGCGCTGAGGAGAACCGAGGAGCCCGTCAGGCTTGGCTGGATTCTCTTCGGGGCTCTCGTAACCTTCGGCTCCATGATTGTGGGCGTCGCCGCTGGCGTTGTCGTCGCACACGCCCTACACGTCGACCTTTCGACCGTCGACGAGCACGACCTGCGAGCCGCCTCCCCTGTCCTGCTTCTCGGCCTGGGACTGCTCGTGTCGTTTCCAACCAGTGGTTGGCTCATCGCGCGAGCCGCGGCGGTGCGGTCGCTTCTCGAGCCGGCGCTTGCCGCAGTGCTCGCGCTCGCGCTAACGCTCGTCACGCTGGGCTTTGCGGCGCCCGTGACGGTGGTTTTCGCGCTGGCACTCTCGCCCATCGCATGGCTGCTGTCGTGTCTTGGCGCCTGGATCGGTCGAGCTGCGTGAATTCGCCGGCAGGGCGCTAGGTCGGTCCGCTCGAAAAGCAGCGCGCCGCCGCGCAGCGTGCCACAATCGTTTCGACACGACGTGCGCATTCTCAAGAGTGCTCTCTTTTGGCGAATCCTTCTGAGCTCGCTGTTGGTTGTCGCGGTGCTCGGCGTTGGACTCTACCGAGCGAGCGCCGCCCACGAGGAGCTCGAGAAGCAGTTCGAGCGCCTGGTCCAACACGATCTCAAGCTGGCTGACGACGGAGAGCAGCTATTGCGCCTGATGGCCGACCTTGAAACCGGCAAACGCGGTTTCCTGTTGACCGGCGACCGCTCGTTCTTGGCTCCTTACGACCAAGCACGAAAGGAGTTGGAGGGCGTGCTTACCGAGGCCCAGGCCGTTGCCGAGAACGGAATGGAAGACGAGCGGGTCGCGGCTTTCGGGCGCCTAGTGCGTGATTGGATCGAGCACGTGAGCGAACCGCAAATTCGTACGCGGCAGGCCGGGCAAGTACCCGATCCGGCGGTGGGCGGCGAAGGCAAGGCTCGAACCGACGACATGCGGGCGATTCTGTCCGACCTGCGCAGGCACGCCCTGGACGAGGCCAACGCGCGCGAGCAGGCGGCGTTCGATTCCGCAAGCGCATCGCAACGCGCGACGCGAACCGTACTGCTCCTTGCCATCATCATCGCACTTGTGAGCGGAGCATGGATTGCACGCGACATCGCAGGGACGACGGGACAGCTCGAAGAGGCCTTGGCCGCAACGGGCCGCCTTGAACCGATCGCCGCATTGCCCGTTCGACGCGACGAGTTGGGTGCGGTTGCACAGAGCCTTGCAAAAATGAACACGCTCCTCTTGGAGAAGGACGCGAAGCTTCGCGCCACGCTCGCCGAGCGCGAGCGTACCCTTGCCGAACTCACGCGAGCCAACGCCGACCTCGCGCTTCGCGACGAGCGAGCGCGCGCGTACGCAGAGTTCGTGCGCGAGCTCAAGGCGCTCGATGTGGGCGCGCTTGCCACCGGTGGACTGAAGACGTTGGTGCGCCTCGCCGACGCACAGGTGGGCGCCGTGTACTTGCTCGATGACGCGAATCGTTTGGTCCCGGTTCGCGCGAGCGCGTCCGACGGACGGGCGCTGGATCACCGCGTATTCGGCGCCGACGGGCTGCCAAGAAGTGTCATGGAACGGCGGGAGCCGGTGTTCCTTCGTGATGCGCTGACCGAGCCCCTTCCGTCGCTGGACTTGGGCATCGGCGCGGCACCGCTTCGCTGGGTGCTCGCGCAGCCCGTGGCGCTCGGGAGCGAGGGGGCAGGCGCCATCGTTCTCGCGGGAATCCGATCGCCAGCAGGCGAAGCCGCCGACTTCTTGGTCGACGCCACGCGGCAGCTTGCGGTCGCACTGCATAACGCATGGACGCACGATCGATTGCGGGACAAGAGCGCCGCCCTCGCAGAGCAGGGCGATCGCTTGACGCGCGCCAACAAGGTCAAGACAGAGTTTCTGGCCTCGATGAGCCATGAGTTGCGAACTCCGCTCAGCGCCATCCTCGGCTTTGCGGACTTGCTTCTCACCTCGCCAAAAGAAGAGCTCTCTGTTCGCGCGCGGGAATCGCTCGAGCGAATCCGACGCAACGGCGAGCACCTTCTTGGCCTGATTAGCGACGTCCTCGATCTCGCAAAAGCCGAGGCGGGGCGTGTCGACGTACGGCTTGCTCCGGTCAACGTGGGTCTTCTCGCACGATCGTGCGTAGCGGAAGTCGAGAGTCTTGGTTTGGGCAAGGATGTCCGCCTCGCCGTTGACGCGGACGAGACGCCGATCGAGACAATGACCGACACCCAGCGGGTGCGGCAGATCCTGCTCAATTTGCTCTCGAACGCGATCAAGTTCACTGATCACGGCGAGGTCGTTCTGATGGTGCGCGCGGGACCCAATGAAGTGAGGCTCTCGGTTCGCGACACGGGAATCGGCATCCCGGCGCATGCGGTGAAAGACCTTTTCCAGGACTTTCATCAGCTCGAAGCCGGCGACGGGCGTCGCTACGACGGCACGGGGGTAGGCCTCGCACTGTCGCGCCGGTTGGCCCGGGCGCTTGGCGGCGAAATCGAAGTGCGTTCCCATGAAGGACAGGGCTCAACCTTCACGCTGGTTTTGCCGAGAATCGCACCGCAGCCACTGGGCGAAATCGCCGCCGCGCTTCCCGCGCCGCCCACAAGCGGCGGCGACCGAGTTGTGTCGTGATGGATCACGGTCTGCCTTCGGTCTTCGGCGACGCGTCCGGCGATATTCTGATTGTCGACGACTTTCCAGACGCGCTCGCGCTCTACTCGGCGCTACTGACCGAGAACGGTCACAAAGTGCGGACGGCGACGAGTGGACTGGAGGCCTTGCGCAAGGTCGACGAGCACGAGCCCGAACTCGTGCTGTTAGACGTCTCGATGCCCGGGCTTGATGGTGTCGAAGTTCTGTGCCGGCTGCGAGCAAAGCGCAATGGCGGGCCGGCGGTCATCATGCTGACCGCCGCGCGCCGCGAGCCACAGTCTATCGAAGCGGGGCTCAAGGAAGGAGCCGACGCATACCT
>WNFJ01159396.1_pt1 | contig 19505 bp, 22 predicted proteins | sample 5400461 | NCBI WGS metagenome assembly WNFJ01 (sample SAMN13153349, study PRJNA577476) | soil metagenome | isolation source: 115 cm saprolite on Douglas fir-dominated hillslope | place: USA:California | collected 2013-09-17
GTGGCGCTGGAGGAATGCCGCCGTGGCCTTGGCAAATGCGGAAAGGTAGCGCGAGTTTTCCGCATCGACAGACGGGCCGGATTTATGAAAATAAACGGTCCGATACTGGCTGTCCTTGAAAGTGCCGGTCGTTGCCAGGGCGAGGTATTTCGCCAGAGAAGCCTTGACCGGCCACACGAACGGCAGAATCGGACAAAGCGCGAGAATGGGCGTCCTCTCGTCCCAGCCGGCCTCACGCAGCACTTTCCGGCCATATTCAGGCGGATGCGGCTCGAAGGTCCAGGCCGTATCGGTGCCGAGTTCGGTGGGAATACTCAGCTTGTTCAGCAAGGCCTGGGACTCCGCGCTGCGGGGAATGATCAGCGAATCCTTAACGTAGCGCGCACACATGCGTTCGATCAGCGGGTTCATGAATCCGGCTTCCCCTCCGTATCCAATGGAGAGCTTGTTCTGCGCCGAGGCGATTCCGAGCGAGCCAATCATCATGGTAGTGAGAGCGTTGGCGAATTTGCTCTTGAACATCGAGCCTTCGCAAGCGATCACACCGTGATTTGCGCGAACCTCGCGGAAAAGGAACGGCGGAAACACATCAGGCCGAAATTCTGGGTCATGACGCTGAAATCGACGTTTTCCGCGCCAAGAACATGCCGAATCTGGCGGAGCGTTTCCTGCACGCGCAGGTCGGACCCGGTATTGCGGTTACCGTTGTAACCGGCGAAGAGCAGCCGCAGCTTCTCGCCGGGCGTCCAGCGCTCGCCGAGCCCGAGCATCCAGCCAAAGCGCGTGATCTCAATCAGCGCGCTGACCCATGCGACCAGTAGAAAGTCCGTCATGCGCGGGCTCTTTCTGCTACGGCAGTTTTCTCCTCGCTGGCATCGGATGGCCAGGGCTTTGCCGGATACCGGAACTTATGATCACGGCTGTATTTCAGAAGCGGGGCTGCATAGGTCGAAAATTTCGCGGGCGCTTCGCCGAGCTCCGCAACGACGCGCGAATTGTCGAAAACGGTGTTCCAGTCGAGATAGGGCCAGAAGACTTTCAGGAGCGAAGCGCCATACCCGGCCGCGCCGCTGCGCTTCGCAACCCAATTGACGGTGCTGGAAAAAGGTCCGCCCAGAGACGGCCAAAACGTTGGACGAAGCATGCCACCCGCCTGAGCGATGGCGTCCGTCAGCTCCAGATAGGTCTGCGAACCCGCGCCGGAAGACAAGTGGTAGATGCCGTGCGCGGGCGCCTCTTTTTGATGAATCGTCACGATCGCTTTGCCGACATAATTCGCCGGTACGATGTCGATTTTATCGTGAGGACGCAGGGGAAGAGCAGGCATCTGCGCCAGAACGTGAAACGCATGAACCATATCGAACTGCGAAGTCTCCGGGCGGCGACTGTCACCCAGAACAATGGCGGGGCGGAAAATCGTCTTGGGCACATCGGGCAAGAGCTGATTGGCCATGTGCTCGCAGAATTTCTTGGTACGCCCGTAAGGATCGTAATCCGAACGCGACCAGTCGATGGAGGCGTCCTCGGTTACGATTTCGTTTTTTCTTTTGCCCGCAACAGCAACCGTGGAAACATGCGAGTAACGGCGCAGGCCGCTGCGGTTCTGCGCGCGGCGCGCCAGTTGAATCACTTCGAGCGTGCCGCGCAGGTTGACGTTCAGGCACTGCTTTTCGGATTTGCGGTTCAGCGAAGCAGCGCAGTGAATCAGGGAGTCCGTGGTGTCCACCAGCGCATGGTATTCGTCATCGGAGAGGCCAAAACGCTCGCTGGTCAAGTCGCCGCGAAAAATGCGCACCCGGTTGTTGAGGTATTCGGCGAATTGGGGAAATTCAAAATGCAACTGAAGCGAAGTCCAAAGCCGCTCGCGCGCTTCCTGTTCCGTTTGGGCGCGAACCAGGAGGTTCAGCGTGTCGCGGTGCCCGGTGAGGAGCCCGGCGGCAACGTAACTGCCCAGGTAGCCGGTCGAGCCGGTTACGAAGATCGCCATAAGGAGTCGGATGGTGTCGCGGCTTTCGCGAGCGCCGCACCACGCGCGGGTTCGCCGGACCAGTCCAGCGCGCGCGGCTCGCGCGATTCGAGCGGGCGGCCTTCCATCAGCGGATAGCACCAGCGGCGCAGCGCCGGAATGTGCACATTGATCCAGTAGTCCCACCAGTCGATGGATTCCGGCGCGAAGCCGAAGAGCGGACGCTCCTCGGGCGGCAGCATGGCGGAGAGCAGGCGCGCATTTTCGCATTCGAAGACGTGCTCATTGTGAAGAATAAAGGGCTCGTACAGCTCGATCAGCTTCTCAGCGCGGATGAGGTCCCGCTCGGCCCGGGCAAGCGGTGGTTTTTTCATGCGCAGCGCGATGGCCACGCGATTGATACTGGAGATCACGGCCTTCTGCATGGGAATCGAGAGACGCTCGTAGCGCTGCTTGGAGACCGGGATGGTTTCGAACTTCACCTTCAGCCAACTGTCGATACTCTGCGTTGTCCGGTAATGCTTGCGGTGAGCAAGGCCCGTAAGTTCGATGCTGCGCCCCATATTGACGGGATTAATCGCGGAAGTCGCAAGCTGGTACAGCCGGGCGTGACACCGGGTGACGACCGCGGAAGCGATGAGCGTCATTCCGCGGCATACCATGTCGACGGGAATCACGTCGAGACACTTGCGCTCATTCGAAGGGAGCTGGCGGAAATTCGTGCCGAGAAGGTAGGAAAGCGGTCCGGACGTATTGATCCCTTCATTCCAGCCGCTAAAGGGAGAACGCTCCGAGCTTTCCACGATCGAGGGGCGCACGATGGCGATGGGCAGATCGCGGCCGCGGCGCGCCAGGATCGACTCGCCAAGACACTTCGTGAAAGTGTAGGTATTCGGCCAGCCCAGATGCTGCGCGCGGCGCAGGCCGACGCGCACGAGCCGGTTGCGCGCCCAGCGCGCGCGATTGCGCTTCAGAACACCGTCGAGCACTCCCGCGGGAGCGGAAGCTTCATTGCCGCCGCGTCCCAGCGCCTGGCGGCGAAGCGCTTTGTCGAGTTCCGCACTTTCGGCGCGTTCTTCGACGTGGCGAATCGTCTCGCGCAGCGAATCAACTTCGCGCTGGGCATCAAACTTGGGATCGCCAGCGGGATTGTAATTGTCCCGAAGCTCTTCAGTGACTCGGCCGTCACGCATGCCGACAACGTAGCAGGTAGAAAGATGCATCAGCCCGGCGTGATGGCACTTGCGCAGAAAGTCGAGCAAGCAGATCGCCGAATCAACGTTGGAGGAGAGGGCATCGCGCAAATCAGGATTAAAATCGGTCAAGCCGGCGCTGTTCACGATGAGGTCGAGCGATTTTGCCAGCCGCGCCTGCGTGGCCTCGTCGAGCCCCAAGCCCGGCAGGCTCACGTCCCCTTCGACGACTTCCACTTTTTCTTTCAAAAACGCGCCAAGCTTCCGGCCATGGCGCTCCTGGAGGGTGTCGAAGGCCGGAGATTCCTCGACGATCTTTTCGAAGCGCCGCAGCGCGGACGTTGTGCGGTTGCGGCGAATCAAGAGTGTGATTTTTCCAATGTGGGGGATATTTTCGAGCAGATCGACAAGCCAGACTTTGCCGATGAAGCCCGTTACGCCGATCAGCAAGAGGTGCCGATTCGCCAGGTTCTCGCGCACCGAGAAACGCTCGACGCGCGGAGTTTCCCCGAATAACGCGACCGACTTGCCCGGCGGAAGGCTTGGACGGGCCGTTGTCTCCAGTGCGATTCCCAGCTGCTCGGGCTTCTTCGTCCAGCCAAGCCGGCTCAGCAGTTTTTCCCGCGGGATGCGGCCGTCCTCGCTGCCGCCCGCAATCCACGCGAGGGGCCCGCGCGGGCGCACGATCGGATCGAGCAGCCGTCCCGTAGCTTTGCCGTCGCGATATTCCAGGCGGTTCGAAATGAAGGACTCAACTCCGAAATGGTGCGCCAACGGGCCAAGAATGTTTCCCAGGAGTTGCCCGACCAGGACGACACGCTCGCCGTTGCGAACCGCTTCGATCAATTTCTCGGCGGCCTCGCGGCGCAATTGCGGCTTTAAAACGTAGTGAAAGTACTCTTCGCCGAGGAGATCCAAGCGATCGCGGCTGACGCCACGAAGCAGAGTGTGCAGGAAGCGTGTGGCAAATGTGCGGTTGGCAAAATAAGTGAAGGGCCTCGCGAGAGCCATGCCCGCCATGCCCGCGCGCCGCGCCCAGCGTTCGGCAAAGCTCTGCGAGTTCCAGGTGAAAAAGCCGACCGGGCGCAGGGCGCCAAGTTCGAGCAGGGAACCTTCCACGCGCCAATAGGAAATATTGCCGGTCCCAGTGGCGGGCAAGACACCCTTCGGGTTGGATTTGGGCTGCGCCATAGCGGGCCTACGACGAACGGCGGCCAATCCGCCGTGAGGATAGCTCAATAAAATGGCGAAGAGTAATGATGTTTCGCACCTTCTGCTCGAGCTGCTCTGGGACGGATTCGCAGCCCGGGCCCTCGTCCACACGACCGTGTGGCTCCCGACTCTGGCCGGCCGCAGGCTGCTTCGGAAAGTGTAAAAATAGCATTCTCGGCGGCTTCTCGCAAGGCAAGCGGGGTGACGGCGACATTGCGGCTCGGAGCGGGGTTCCGATGGTGATGAAAAACACAGGGTGCAGTAGTACGGAGGTAACTCTAGACGCCCCAGCCGTAACGCTCGGCGTGTTCGAAGGTGCGCTGCATCTCTTCCCGCAGGATTTCGGTAAAGACAGAGCCGCCCACGGTGCGCGCACCTGGCTCGGTAATGTCGGGAGTGCGGTAGCCGCCCGCGAGCACGCGGTGCAGCGACTGCTCGACCCAATCCGCTTCCAAGGAAAGGCCGAAGGCGTCTCGCAGCATCATCGTGGCGCTGAGGATCGAGCCAATCGGATTAGCGGAGTCCGTCCCGGCCAGCGACGGCGCCGAACCGTGAATGGGTTCAAAAAGCGGCGCGAATGACCCAAAGCTGGCGGACGGAACCAGCCCAATCGATCCGACCAGCGCGGCCGCCCCATCACTCAAAATATCGCCGAACATGTTGCTGCTCAGCAGCACGTCAAATTGGGCGGGCCGCAGCGTCAACTGCATCGCCGCGTTGTCGACGTACATATGCTCGAGTTTTACCGCCGGATAGACCGCGCTCATGGCCGTAACGGTGTGGCGCCAGAGCTGCGAACTGGTCAATACGTTCGCTTTGTCTACCGAGCACAGCCGTCGGGAGCGATTTTCGGCGCGGGCGTAAGCAAACGTGGCGATGCGCTCGATCTCCGGCGTCGAATACGACTCCGTGTCCCAGGCGCGCTCCACGCCCTTTTCGGTGGTGTTCCCGCGCTCGCCAAAATACATTCCGCCGGCAAGTTCGCGCACAATCTCCAGATCCAGATCGCCCAGCCGGTCCGCCTTCAAGGGCGAGATTTCTCTCAGCGGCTCGAGTAGCTTCACCGGACGAACATTGACGTACAGCCCTAGCCCTTTTCGTAAATCGAGCAATCCGCTCTCCGGACGCTTGCCGACCGGCAGCGCGTCCCACTTCGGCCCGCCGACGGCTCCCAAAAAAACGGCGTCGGCTTTGCGGCAGGCGTCCAGCGTCTCGTTGGCAAGCGGCGTGCGGGCGGCATCGATGGCCGCGCCGCCGATAGGGAGTTCCGCGAACTCAAACTGGTGATTAAACTCTTGCGCCGATTCGCGCAGGATGGCCGCCGCCGCCCGCGTCACTTCCGGGCCGATGCCGTCGCCTGGCAGCAGGACAATGGTCTTCTTCATGGTCGTTCCCGTACAGAAACAGAATTCTGGCAAGTCAGTAGCACGTTGCAGGAAGATACAAAACAGCGCGTTTCCGGCGTGGCGATCTTTTTGGCCACAGCCCGGTCAGGCGGCCGGAGACGATTCCGCGGCCATTGCCGCGGGACGACGCCGAATCACTTCGTGGGCGATGGCGACGATGTCTCGCGGGCGCACCTGCTTGACCTGATCGGCCAGCGCCGTCACCCGGCTATAAACTTCGGCAAGCTCGGTATCGCTCGGTTCGTAACCCAGGTCGCGCAGCGTCAAGCGCAGCGCGTTGCGACCGGAGTGCTTTCCGAGGACCAGCGAGCGCGCGGGCACGCCCACCGTCTGCGGTGAAATAATCTCGTAGGTCAGCGGGTTCTTGATGATTCCGTCCTGGTGAATTCCCGCTTCGTGCGCGAAGGCGTTCGCGCCCACAACCGCTTTGTTCGGCGCGACCTGCGCTCCCGTGATTTCGGTGAGCATGCGGCTGGTGGTGAACAGCTCTTCCAGCCGGATGCCCGTCGTAACGCCGAAGCTGTCCTTGCGCACCGCCAGCGCCACGACTACTTCTTCCAAGGAAGCGTTTCCCGCGCGTTCTCCGATTCCGTTGATGGTGCACTCGATCTGCCGCACGCCCGCGCGAACCGCCGCCAGCGAGTTCGCCACCGCCATGCCCAGGTCGTCGTGGCAATGCGCGCTGAGCATAATCCCCTGCGCATCCCCCAGGTATTCACGGACCTTGGTGAACATCGCTCCGTACTCCTCAGGCACCGCGTACCCCACGGTATCCGGCAGATTCAGGACCGTCGCGCCCGCAGCCACCGCAACGCGGCATACCTGGCACAGAAAAGCAATGTCGGTTCGCCCGGCATCCTCGGCGGAGAATTCCACTTCGCCCACATGCTGCCGGCCGTAGCGAATCATGGAGTCGATGGCTTCGAGCGCCTGCTCGCGGGTCATCTTCAGCTTCACGCGAAGGTGCAGATCGGAGGTCGCCAGGAACACGTGCAGGCGCGGTGCGGCCGCCGGTTTCAGAGCCTCGATGGCGGCGCTGACATCTTCTTTTCTTGCGCGCGCGAGCGCCGCAATCGGCACGTTGCGGACTTCTTGCGCCACTTTCTTAACCGCCTCCAGGTCACCTCGCGAGGCAATCGGGAAACCCGCTTCAATCACGTCCACATTCAGCACCGCAAGCTGCCGCGCCAGGCGAATCTTCTCCTCGGTGTTCATCGAGAAGCCCGGCGACTGTTCGCCGTCACGGAGCGTGGTGTCAAAGATGCGTACGACGTCCATAGAGTCCCCCAGGCTCTAGTAACGCATGGGAAGCACCCCGCGGTCCAATTTATCTTTATTCTACTTTTGATAATTTCATCTTATACTGGCGGCAGGGAGGGCACCTTGGATCTCGGTGAATTACAGGTATTTCTGATGGTGGCGAAAGAGGGCAGCTTTTCCCGCGCTGGCGAGCGCCTTTACCGCACCCAGCCCGCCATCAGCCTGGCCATCCGCAAGCTTGAGGACTCGCTTGGCCAGCCTCTCTTCGTCCGCGGCGCCCGGCCAGTCCGCCTGACCGATGCGGGAACGCTTCTGAAGGACTACGCAGAACGCCTGATTAACCTCCGCGATGAAGTGAAAAAAGGGCTATCCGAATTGGAGGGATTGAAGCGCGGCGAACTCTCCCTGGGAGTGAACGAGAGCTCCATCCACGCCCTCCTCCCCGCCCTGGCCAAGTTTCGGGAAAAGCATCCCGGCGTCCAGGTGCGCGTGCACCGTATGTTTTCGCGGGATATTCCTCATGAAGTGCTGAACTACCGGCTGGATCTCGGCGCGATCTCTTTCGTGCCCCGCGATGCCCAGCTGCAGGCCACGGAAATCCTAAAAGATGAGCTGACCCTGGTCGTGCCTCCCAAGCATCTTCTCGCGAAGAAGCGTGAAGTCGATGTCGCCGAGCTTGGAGAAGAGAACTTCATCGCGCACATCGTCGAATCACCATTTCGCCGCCGCGTGATTGAGCTGTTTGCGAGAAACCGCACCGCCCTCAATATGCCCATCGAAATGCCTACTATCGAGAGCATCAAGCGCTTCGTGCAAATGGGGATGGGCGTGGCCATCGTGCCGCGAATGTGCGTTCGTTGGGAAATCGAACACGGTTGGATGAAGGAAGTAAGAGTGCGGCAACTGAACATGCCGCGCCACGTCTATCTCGTTTCGCGGCGCGGAGCACGCCTCCCGCATGCCGCTAGTGAGCTCATGCGCATCCTTCGCGAAGAGTGAAACCTCCACGCCCCACTGTATTCAAGAAAAATTCCTTTAGTGCATCTGGCGCCGCCGAGAAACTGCCTGGTCTAAGCGCGCTGGGCGAGTGCTTCTTCCACGGAAGCGTGGATGGGCAGGAGCTTGTTGAGTCCTGCTACCTGGATCACCGCGCTGCTCTGCTTCGTCAGTCCCGCGAGCGCGAAGGTTTGCCCCTGGTTTCTCCGGTGAACAAAGAGCTGCACCAGCGCTCCCACACCCGCGGAGTCGAGAAACGACACGCCGCCCAAATCGAGAATGAGATGAGCTGCAGGCTCCGGCCGCACAGTTTGAATGAAATTGTGGACTGTCTCGAGGCTGAGTTTGCCGTTGAGCCGCATCACCATCCCATTGCTGTTGGAACCTACCTGCTTTTCCACCTCCAAGTGAGCTGGTTGCATGCGCCACGGAGAGTAGCTCAAAACCTGCCCGCTGAACATTACAATTCTTTAACAATGCAGCTCACGCTGACTGTGAAGTAGCATCTAAGTCAGATTTTAGCGTGCGCCATTTTTCTGAGGGAATTCGCCGTGGCAAATGCCGAAGTCGTTGCCGCTTAACGAGATTACTTTGCGACCGAAATCCGGTACACCACGCCCGCCGCGTCATCCGACACCAGCAGCGACCCGTCCGGCGCAACCGCCACCCCGGCGGGCCGCCCATAGACTCCCGTATTGGCTGGATCGGGAACCAGTCCGTTCATGAAGGCCACGGGATCGGCTGAAGGCTTGCCATCCTTGAAGGCAACAAACGCGACTTGATATCCCGCGCGCGTCGCTCGGTTCCACGATCCGTGTTCGGCCACGAACGCACCACCTCGGTAACTCTCCGGAAATTGCTTCCCCGTATAAAACGTGAACTGCAGCGGCGCCACATGCGCACCCAGCAGCACATCCGGAATGATCGCGCGCGCGACAAGGTCTGGCTTCTGCGGCTTGACGCGCGGATCGACATTGTCCCCAATGTAGCTGTACGGCCAGCCGTAAAATCCGCCACCTTTCAGCGAGGTAAAGTAATCCGGTGGAAGATCGTCTCCGAGGCGGTCACGTTCATTCACCGTCGTCCAGACCTCTCCCGTCATCGGCTCAAGCGCCAGCCCTACTGGATTCCTGAGCCCGGTTGCATAGAGCCGCGCGTTTTTACCGTCCGGATCGCAGATGGTCACTGCCGCGCGGCGGGTGTCCTCCCCCGTGTCAATATTTGTGTTGGAGCCAACACTAATGAACAGATATTTCCCATCCGCGGAAAACGCCAGCGCTCGCGTGCTATGTCCGCCCGTAGGCAAATCCAGCAAATGTTCTTTCCCACCCAGCCGCTTGGAGGTCTTGGGGTCAAAACGAAACCTCACAACTTCGTTTGTATTTCCAACGTAAACATAATTCTCGTGAAAGACGATGCCGAACGGTTCCCGCTGGCCGTCCGCAAAAATCTCACGCTCCTCCGCCCCTCCACTGTTCTTCGGGTCGCGCATCAAGACGATTTCTCCAGCCCCGGAATCAGCGAGAAAAATGTCTCCGTTAGGAGCAATCGTCAGCCAGCGCGGATACTTGAAATTCGTCGCGAATACATTCACGCGAAATCCGGGCGGCACCGTGGGCAGAAATCCTGCGGGCGGCTTCTCGATCTCTGGTGCGTTGCCAACCGACTTCGTCGCGAACGGCGCGGGCAACTTCGGCCTCTGGCCATGTGTGACTTGCGCCAGCGCCAGAGAAGGCAGAAAAAATGAGAAAGCTAAAGCAAGAATTTTGCGAGTGCGCATGGCAAGAGTCTTTCAGAAACCACGATTATCATTTCATTCTCTATGATGCCTCAGGCGGACGCTCCGTTCCATTTACCGCCGCTGTTCCGAGGAGTGGGCGGCGAACCGGCAGGAAGCTGCCGAACGACGGCGAATCATTCCTCATCCAACCCGCATCGATCCGCATCCAATCGACCTGAGGAAGCGTAAACTAATACAGTTGTTCAGGGAGACGAACCATGCAGAGCCCCTATATTGGCCGTGGCATCGCGTTAGTCGTGATTGCTGGCCTGGTCGCCTGGACCGCGTTCCGCGCTCTTGGCGCGAGGCCTCCGGAAACCCCGAAAAGACCTTTCCCCGTGCCGGCCGTCGATGCGCCGCTGGCCACTGCCACGAGCCAGCAAACCGCGATTTTTGCCGGGGGTTGCTTCTGGGGCGTCCAGGCCGTTTTCGAGCATCTCAAAGGCGTCTCTTCTGCGACTTCCGGCTATGCGGGCGGCTACGTCAAGGCGCCGTCCTACGAAAGCGTGAGCATGGGCGTCACCGGCCACGCCGAAACCGTCAGCATCGCCTATGATCCGTCCCAACTCACCTACGGCCAGCTCTTGATGGTTTTTTTCTCCGTCGCGCACGATCCCACGCAATGGAACCGCCAGGGTCCGGACACCGGCTCGCAATACCGCTCGGCCATCTTCTACGCCAGCGCGGAGCAGAAGCGCATCGCTCAAGCCTACATCGCGCAGCTCGACGCCGCCAAGATCTACTCCCGGCCCATCGTCACGAAAGTCGAGCCCTTCCAGGCCTTCCACCCTGCTGAGAGCTACCATCAGGATTTCCTAAAGAGAAATAGTGATAATCCCTACATCGTCTACAACGACCTGCCCAAACTGGAAAATCTGAAAAAGGATTTTCCGGGCCTTTATCAGCCTTAGCCGCCATTTCTCACCGGCTGGGGTGTTGTCGCAGAGGAGAATCTATTGGGCGATTGTCATTCTGAGCCCATCCGATGAGGATGGGCGATCCATGATTCCGGCTCCGGCCGGAAAGAATCTCAACCGATGATTCCTGCACACCGTTCCTGCACCATTTCTCAAATCTATTTCTTGTCCGGGCGCTCGGTCACGGCTTTGCCGGTGGCGTCCGGGAGCGGTGGCTTCTTGCCGCCGGCCTCTTCTCCATCGATCAACGCATGCAGGCTCGGATAGCCGTAGATGGTGGGTGCATGATTCTGCATGAGCCCCCCGGTGTCCGCGGTAGGGCCGTAATTGCTGTGCAAATCCCGCCCCAGCATCCGCAGCATCGCCATCTGCTGGCCTCGATGGTGCGCGGTGTGCGCAATCCTTCGCACCATCACCCATGCCATCGACCGCTGCACATCAAAAAATTTTGTTTCGGCCTCCCACCAAACATCATCTTTTGTTCGCAGCTCCGCGAGCCGCTTTCCGCTGTCCTCCGCATAGCGCTTTATGAACTCCAATCGAGTCTCCGCCGCCGGCAAGGGCGGCGCGTTGACCTCAATTCCCAGCATGTTGACGAACCACAGATTCTCGCTCACGCACTGATGCACCATCTGTTCGTGGACGCTGCGCCCGCGCGGGTCCCCGATCCGCGGACGGACCGTGAGATCCTCATCGCGGAATTCACTCCACACGCTCACCACTTTGATCCGTTCGGTTTCGTACGTTTCAACAAGGAAGTCGTATCGCATGGAGCCCGTCCCTACACCGGGTTTCGGCGGGCATTCTCTCGCCCGGTAACGGCGGCGTCAACTTGCTCGCCCCGCACAACAGGTGAACCGATATTCTTTGGAAAAAGTGAGTCCAATTGATACCCTCTCCGTCTAATCGAGAAATTCTCATTCTTGGAGCATAATATGAGCAGCGCCAATCGTCGGCAGTTCTTCGCGCAAGTAGCCGGTCTGGGTTGCGCCACTCTGGGGACTGCCTCCGCACTCGTCAATACGCTTGCCGTCGCGGACGGTTCGTCTGCCCCGGCGGCGCAGGTTTGCGGAGGACCTCTTCTTGCCAAAATGAAATGGTTCAACGAGCCCGCTTCCGCGAAACAATCTGGCAATCAACTCGTGGTAACCACAAAAGCCAAGACGGATTTCTGGCGAAAAACCTTCTATGACTACGTCACCGATAACGGCCACTTTTTCTTTCTGCCGGTCACCGGCGATTTCACATTCGAAAGCCTCGTCGCCGGCAAATACGCCGCGCTTTACGACCAGGCCGGCCTGATGGTCCGCATCGGCTCCAGCAATTGGCTGAAGTGCGGTCTCGAACTGGTCGAAGGCATCGGTCACGCCAGTGTTGTCGTCACGCGCGACTACTCGGATTGGTCTACCGTCCGCGGGATTACTACGAAAGACCCCCTCTGGTGGCGCATCGTTCGCAAAGGCTCTTCGCTTGAAGTTCTCTATTCTCTCGATGGCAAAGCTTTCACCTCGACGCGCCTCGGCTATCTGCCTTTGCAAGCCACCGTGGACACCGGCATCATGTGCTGCTCTCCTGAAGGCACCGGCTTCGCATGCACCTTCGGTGAAATCCGCTTGCTGCAATAATTTCGCATAACATCAGCGCGACCAGCGATCCACGCCAGTCACCTTCACCTGAACCTGTTGACACCAGCCGTACGAAGGAGTATTTACACCCTTACGCGCATGGCACTGCCGGTTTCTCACCCCGTTTCCAATGCGCGCACATTCAATCCGTTAGGAGGTAGTATGCCGAATCCTGTCCGCGCTATTCCCGAAGGGTACCACTCGATTTCGCCGTCACTCACCTGCAAAAACGCGGCCAGCGCCATCGATTTCTACAAATCCGTCTTTGGCGCCACAGAGGTCATGCGCATGCCCGGTCCCGGAGGAGTCATCATGCACGCCGAGCTGCGAATCGGCGACTCGGTGATTTTCCTGAATGACGAAATTCCCGGAATGGCCTGCGCGCCGACCGGGGATTCCGTCAATCCCGTCTACCTCTTTCTCTATACGGAGGACGTGGACTCTGTGTTCAACCGAGCCGTGACGGCAGGTGCGAAAGCAACCATGCCGGTTGGAAACATGTTCTGGGGCGACCGCTACGGTAAATTCAACGATCCCTTTGGGCACTCTTGGGGCGTGGCCACACACGTGGAAGACGTCTCTCCCGACGACATGATGCGGCGCCAAGCCGAATGGACTGCCAGCATGGCCAAGGCCGCCGGCCAGAGCTGAACCCTTCCGCCTTAATTCAGTTGAAAGGACCGCCTTCTGCAAATTGGTTGGCCGGCCTTTCGTTTCTCTCAACCCTTTAATCACAACACTCTGTAGTTGCTCTGCGTCCCTAGTCAACGTTTCTTGAAAAGACAAACGCCCGACCAGGGACGGTTGCCTGCCGGCCCTTTTTGCTCCGGCAAACGGCCCAGCAATCGCAGGAAGAACGGTGGCCGCTTAAATAGCGTCGCGGTTTTCAACAGGCCCTTTACATCAATCGGTTCCCAGCCATGCGGCGAGAAAAATGCCGGCCCTTCCGCCGGAGCGAACTTGAAAGGCGCGCCAACCTGCCTGAGTCGCTTGCCGGTCGTGCGCTGCATCATCCGCAAAAGCCCCGGCGAGGCGAGGTCCATGATCCAGCGCTGAATATGCGAACATGCGGCGAGGTCCTTGGCGAGAGCAGCGGCTTCTTCGGCGCTCAAATAAATCAACAAGCCTTCGGTAAGTACCAGGATTTTGTCTGCGCGGTGGTCGAGATCGGCAAATAACGCGCGCCGGGCGCTGCTGTCTGACAAATCCGTGCGCAAGCGCTCCAGCGCGCAAGCCGGCTTCTCGTTCGCAAGAATTCCTTCCTTGTAAGTAAGAATTTCCGGGAGATCGACTTCGATCCACTGCAACGAAGCTGGCAGAGCCATGCGGTACGGCCGCGCGTCGAGGCCCGCGGCAAGATTCACGACCATGTCCGTGCCTTGCTCGATCTCGTGAGTGATGAACCGATCGAAAAGATAAGTCCGGGTCACCCACGCCCACGCATGACTGTTTCCCTCCGGCAGCGTGTTGGCGATATCCACGCCCATCTGCCCCGCAAGGCGTTCTGCATAGGGATCGCGGAAGAGCGCGTCAGCTCGCTCGGTCTCGCGCGCGCGAAACACCGCCGCCCATCGCGCCGTATCCGAAATGTTGCGAACGACGGCTTGTGTGGCTTTTGTTTGAGCCTCGGCCATAGCTCTGGTCCTTTTGGCGGGAAGCGCTCGTGTGCCCCGCCCGCAAGATGATCTCTAGTCTGGCAAGAGTCAGACCGTCGCGCATTCGAAAATCTGAGTGTTCCGAAGCGACGCTCGATCCACCTACAGCGGCCAGAGCCATGCGGCGCCGCGCACTCCGCTGGCATCTCCATGCTTCGCCGGAAGAATCGGCGTGTCCGCTTCCTTGCCGAAAACGTACTCTTTCAGACGGGCCGGAACATTTTGGTAGAGCCGTGGAATTTGCGAAGCGCCACCGCCCATCACAATTACATCCGGATCGAGAAGATTGATAACTTGCGCCAGACCGCGCGCAAGCCGGTCTTCGAATCGCTCGAGCGCGTCGAGCGCGGCGGTTTCGCCTGCGCCGCTTCGCGCGATAATCTCGGGGCCCTTGAGGGAAACACCAGTCGCGCGCTTGTAATCCTGTTCCAGGCCAGTTCCGGAGATCCACATTTCGAGGCAGCCGTTCCTCCCGCAATAACACGCGGGACCGGGAAACTCCTCCTGCCGCATCCACGGCAAGGTGTTGTGTCCCCATTCGCCTGCGACTCCATTCGAACCGCTGTGAACGCGGCCGTTGACGGCGATTCCTCCACCGCAACCCGTTCCGAGGATCACCGCGAATACGACATGCTTGCCCGCACCCGCGCCATCGGTCGCTTCTGAAACCGCCAGGCAGTTCGCGTCATTCGCGCACCGCACTTCGCGCCCCAGCGCGCGGCTCAGGTCCTTGTCGAACGGCTTCCCGTTCAGCCACGTGGAGTTGGCGTTCTTGACCAAACCGGTCTTCGTGGAAATGGTACCGGGGATTCCCAGGCCCACGGTAGCGCTCCGTCGAAGTTTTTTCTCGATTCCATGCACTGCTTCCGCTACCGTGCGCACCGTGCCTTCATAGTCGAAGCGCGGGGTGGCGATGCGGTGTCGGTGCAGTTCCCCGCCGCCTTGTTCGAGCGCCACGAATTCAATCTTGGTGCCGCCGAGATCCACGCCAATGCGAACGTGCTCCTGCTTTTCTTGAGTGGCCGGCATCGATGGAGCCTCCCTCCGGCGCGGAGGTAGTCTACACCGCGGCTCTCCGCTGTAAATGGCTGTGTCTGTGAAATTTTGTCTGATCGGGGAGGGCCTTGCGGCGGGAGAAAAAGAGCACAGAAAGCGTAGAGAGTTTGCTCCCGCGGTGATAATGGGCGAGCCGGGCTGGCTCAGCTACAGCGCTGGCGGCTTAGAATCCGACGAGCTTAAGCGGCGATTGATTTCGGCGCCGGTTTGCGCCGAGGCTGGCTGGATTGTCCAAGCAGCTCGCGCTCAGCGCGCGTCCAGTCTTCGAGCGCATTTCCGGGCGCGCCATCGCGCTCCAAATAAATGTGGTAGGCGCGCAGTGCGATCTCTTCCGTTGTCGGATGGTTCCCATTCGCTTGCGGTTTTCTCACCGTTGGCGAGGAACTCTTCCTCGTCTTGGGCATATTCTCCTCCTTTCGACCCCAGCCTCCATTCTACATCTAGCGGAAAGCCCTCGCCTCAGAATTTTTTGGAGAATCAATCGAAAGATCCAATACATCGAATCAAAGAAACGGGCTCCGCCGAAGGGAGAGAGTGCGGCAGGTGCAGCAAGCGGCCGGTTGGGCAAGAGAACTAGAGATGCGGCGCGCAGCGAATCGGAGGCTTACGGCTCGAAAGAGGACGCCGCGACGGGAGAGCAGTGGCGGAGGATGAAAATCCGCAAGCAAGGCCAACAAATCGGAAACAGCCGCGGAGCGCGATGGATCTAATAACCGTCGGTATCCGCGAGGATGCTGCGCGTTTTGTGATTCCAGAGAATGAGCCGGGTGCCGGGATACCGGTTGGCAAGCACAGGCAGACGCTGCCGGGCGATCTCAAGATCCTGCAAACATTCCAGCCACACGTGCCGGCCGTCCGCGTCTTCGATCACGATGTCGTACGCTGGCTCGATCAGCGAAATAACTGGTCCTCCCAAGGTGCAATTCCTCCTGTTCAGTAGTGACGAAGGGACGGAAATCGTTTCAGTTCAGGAGTGTGGCGTGAGTTCTGTGGAGACCGCAAGTCTTCTTCCCCTCGGAAGAAGGGATCAGCGAGCAGCCGCTTCTTTGGGCTCACCATGGGCAGGGACGACGCCGAGCTGTTGCATCATGCCCCAGGCGTCCCAGCTGATGTAGGAGTCCATGATCTTCGCATTCACGATGTGATTGATGGTGATTCCGTCGACGGACACATTCTTGTTTGTAGCGGGAATGCCCATGAATTCGCCTTTGTGAGTGCCGGAAATGGTCCAGGCCACAGCCAGCTTTTCGTTTTCACCCACAATGTCTTCGATAGTCAAACGCAGATCAGGGAAAGCGGTGATGAAGCGCGTGACCTGGCGCTTGTAGGCTTCGGGGCCCACGGCAGAACCGGAAACATTGGGATCGTGGAGAGCGTGGCTGGGGGAGATGATTTCGTCCACAAGTTCGAGCCGGCGTTTGTTCCAGACTTCTTCATAGAGGCGCCGAACAATCACTTTGTTGTTGATTGACATGGGGTTTATCCTCCTCCACCGGATCCTTGCGATCCGGCAATCACGGAGATGGGCCCTGCCTCACGAAAGTTGGCAGAGAAACTGGGAGGGGTGAGGCTTGGCAGAGCGTACTCCCAAGAGGATTGGTTTGCAATGCGTCGGTGGCAGACCAGCGAGGATCCGACGGGCCCGGGGCTGCAAGCGTTTGCGGGCAGCTCTACGTGCCGGCGGCACGCGCGATGCGAAAGGTGAAACAACCTGCTGTTGTGCTGTTCACCAGTAGATAGTCCACGCCGGAGATGGCGAAGAGTTTCTCGATGACCGGCTCGAATTTCCCATCCGCCACGTATTCCTGGGCTAGCAGGCAGCGGCCGCGCGCGTAGGCTTCGACCGTGCGCGGGCTCCCGAGAAGCTGCTCGGGAAAGCCGGCGTCCTCCGAATAACGCGGGCAAGCATCCGCATGGATATAGACAGGGCCGGGCTGTGGAAGCGATTCGACGCCAGCAAAGCGATCGTAGGTAAAAAGAATTCTGCGGTCCTGGCCCACGGCGAAGGTGCGCAGGCAGTGACGGCACGGAGCATCGTCGGTGGCCACCTCTGCGTGCGCAGGAAATCCATAAACAGGCGCACGAAGGGTGGCGCGGACCGCTTCCGCCACTTCCGTTGGAATGGCCACGATGCGAATGGGCAGCATGAATTGTTCCTCACGCTCTTTTAAAGATTCAGAGCGGCTTGTCCCGCTCTGCACGCTGGCGATTGTGATGCAAGTGTGCGCTGTGGTTCTATCCGAAATCGAGTATCAAATCGAAGTGTAGGGGCCCGCGTTTTGCGGTGGCGAGCACGGCGACCCAGGCATTTGCACAACTGAAGTGATACCATTCATGCAGCACACCGCAGAGCCGCCCTGAAAGCCCTTCCACGGAGGTGAATATGCCTGATACCCGCCGCTGCTTCCTCAGAAATCTCGCCGGAATCTTCGGCAGCTTTCTGCTCCTTCAAACGCAGCAGCCTATACCGACACCGAGGCGTAGGATGCCGGTCGATCCGCCGGAGCCCCCCGAGAAGCAGGACGCTGAGAATCCTGGGAGCACTTCGCGAAGCGCACAGCGCGGGCAACTGCTGGCACAGGAAAAGGTATTCCGCGAAACGATGGACCGGCTTTTCGCCAAAGTGCGCGACCTTAAACTCCAGATCGATCGGAATCACACTTCCGAAATCTTTTCGGTCGCCGTTTACAAGCAGACGCAGGAGATCAAAAAGCTTGCCAAGCAACTTAAAAATCGCGCCAAAGCATGACGCTGGGCACTCGGTACCATTCTGCCCCGAGCGGCCCATTCAAGTGCGGCTGCAAGTTATGGGCGCGGCAAGTGTGTTTGTAACCTTCAGAACGAAGAAAAAACCCGCCGCCTTCGCAGAGAGCACAAATGTTTCGGCATTCGGCCGCCGTCACCCAAAACGCGCACGCTGTTCAGGTTTGCTCTTCAAGCTCGATCTTGCCGGGAACCGTGATAAAGGCCGGCGTCGTCGTAGCGCGCTGCTGGCCAAAAGAACGTGCTGCCAGCGACGGCCGGATCACGGCCGCGCTGAGCCGGGCACGAGCGACTTCATGAAGGACGGGACCATGACCCGCGGGTAAGACACTCCGGTCAGAAATCTGAGAAATGATGCGAAGCTTTCCTCCATCCTGTTCCTTCTGACCGTGAACGATCACTTCGTGCTCAGATACCGTAACTTCCGCCGCGATCCCCATCTCTTTCAAGCAAGCCTGAATTTTCTTCGCAATTTCCGTTTGGCTGATCTTCTGGCTTTCCATGTCTCCTCCTTCTTGTATCAATCTGATCGCTTCAACGCAAGAGAACCAGGGACACGTGCTCATCCACGTTGACGTTGCCGACGCCACTCTTATCGGCGCTACCGGGAAGCAGGTAAAGAGTACTGAAAGTGAAAGCAGCGAAGAATGCGAGGCGCGTGTCCAGCATCATTTGCAGGGTACCCATTCCACCGGGGACTCCGGCATTCAGTTTGTCATTGATTGAACCGGTGCAAAAGGGTCCGCCACCATCGTAGTGGTAACTCCACCCATCCACATAAGCGCCCAAGTGGCCACTGCCGTCCAGATAGGGAACCACATAGTAGCTGATGTCTCCGTCGGCATCAGAGCAGTACCAGGGAGTCGAGACGTGGAAGTTGAAAAAAACGCGAATGAGGAGATCGAGGTCGCCGTGGCGTCCGGGCGCGGAACCATAGTAAGGGACGTATCTCCAGGGGATCCACCCAGCCTTGAGGTCAGAGGTCCGCGAGGCGGGGCTGGTGATGATGGCGTCGACAGCGGCCAGAACGTCTTGCGCATTCATGATCGGCGGGAGGTCCACGATGATTTCGGCGTCGCTCCGGTCCCAGACCAAGGTGCTCCTAGTTGAGCCGATGTCGGACCAATTGATCCACGCCCAGCAGCCTGCGCAGTGGGGCTGACTCAAGAATTCGGTATTCCCACGAAAGTCGGTCTTTTCAAACCAGTAGTTAGTTAAGACGGGCATGTTCGCACCCTCCTTCCCAATCGCTTGTTCCGTAATATGCGAACAGCGGGATTGGTTGTCCGTTAGTAGTGATCGAAGGAGGAAGTACGTTTCTCGGAAATACAAGAAAAAGAGAAGAAGAACTGGTTCGTCTGGATTCTCTGCGCAGCCTAGCACCCGAAGTCTGGCTCGAAACAAGAAGGGCCCCGACGAAGTCGGGGCCCTAAAACGCACTACATAAATTGTTTTGCTCTCTGATCCGATACGATCTGCCAGAATCTGCCCGAAGCTACCGTGACGCCAGCCGAAGCCGAAGAAGGGTAGTGAGAGTAACTCGGAGCGTGCATCCCCGCGGCCCGTGAGAGCTTAGAGATGCAATGCGTGGCATGACCCGCACACCATAGCGGGTTGAGCCACGACTACTTTAGAAAGGAGGTGATCCAGCCGCAGGTTCTCCTACGGCTACCTTG
>WNFJ01586570.1_pt4 | contig 19501 bp, 15 predicted proteins | sample 5400461 | NCBI WGS metagenome assembly WNFJ01 (sample SAMN13153349, study PRJNA577476) | soil metagenome | isolation source: 115 cm saprolite on Douglas fir-dominated hillslope | place: USA:California | collected 2013-09-17
GGTTCGGAAATCCTTCGCAGCACGATCCCCCGCTTACGAACGTATTCACAATCTAGATTGTCCAGCCCGCATCCGGCACGTACCAAGAGCTTTAAATCGGGCGTGCCGTCCATGAGTGCCCGCGTAATCTCAACCCCACTGCGGAACACCAACACTTCGCGATCATGGACCAGCGAAGACAGGTCTGCTGCTGGCTGATCGAATGTGCAAATTACGTCGTGGCGTTGTTGTAGTTGACGGACGGCTGACTGTTCCAGGTGACTTGCGACCAAGATTTTCATAGGTTTTATATCGCTGTTTTTATGCTGCTGGAGGAGTTTCCACTTGCGCTTGTGAGCCAGCCTCATACCTGGCGGAAACCTGCCGGACGATGATGCCCACGACATCATCCAAGTTGCTGTCTGTCACATTCACTTTCAAGTGGTCGATGTGACAGTAGACCAGCACATTCGATATCTTCTCGTCCAAGCTGCGCAAGCGTTCGGGTGTGAACTCCTTCTTCCGTTCATAGATTTGCTGGTAGTCGCCGGTGAGCCAAAATGTAAGATCGACCCGCCGATCGTAAAGGTGGAAGAAATAGTTGTTGATTCGGTGTTTTAGCAATGACGGCCTGGTGTTGATCTGCTCCAGCGGATGACGATCATAGATAACGATCCAGCCGATACATCCAAGGCAGAATCCCAACCAGCGGCGCAGCATGCGTTCGCAATGCGCCGCCAACTTCACCACGGGTGAGGGAAAGAACCTTTCCAGTATCGGCAAACATCGAAAATGCGCCGACCCCATAGCAATCACTTTGACAGGACGAGTGAGACGACGAAAGGCGTTAGCAACACTTGTTTTTCCCGTGCCGTCAACTCCGAGAAGGGCAATCTCAAGCCCAGGTTTGCGCGGGCGTGTGGTGGCGAGGCTTTGCCCCGTCACCACACGAGGCATGATTCCTTTCGATTTCACAGTGTGGAATACAGGCAATTCGAAATGATCAGGCAATCTCGTTGAGTGGAGCCGAATCTCGCCGCGAACGCAAAGACGCGGTCCAGCGCGCACGCTTAACGTATTCGAGCAATTGCGAGCCTGTCAGCCAGATGCCTAACAGAGCCGTGCCGCCCCACGCGAGAGATATCAGTCCCAATGCGACGAGATCATCCTTGCGGCTGCCATGCAGCGGAAGGGCCTGTGACGCGCCCCACGCGGTCAGTCCGGTGAAACTTGCAACTGCCATAACCTTTCCGATTTCACGCCAGCGGAGATCATTCAAGCGTACTAGATGACGCCGGTGGAGCAGGACAGCGAGGACAGTTGTGTCCAGCACGATAGCGATATCCGACGCGATCACCAGCCCGACTATCGAAAACATCCTGAACATTACGGCGTAGATCGGGAACGCGATGATGGTGACAATGGTCGATCCAACCATCGGTGTCAGCGAGTCTCCAGCCGCAAAGAATGCGCGGGCGTAAAGCACCTGTATCGCCCAAAACCCTAGTGCGAGAGAGAAACAGAGCAGGTATACGGCAGTTTGCCGTGAGTCGGAGAACTGGAATCGGCCACGGCGATAAACCAGATCGACGACCGGAAGCGCCGCGGCCATGAACCACGCTGTGCCCAAAATTGAAAGCGTGAAGATTCCCGTTACCGCTTTGTTTACGGTGGCTCCGAACTCCTTGCTTCGCTTTTCGCCGAAGAGGCGCGCAAAGAATGGTAAGGACGCTTGCCCGGCAGTCTGGCCGAGGATTCCCAGCGGAACGGTGAAAAGCTGTCTGGCGTAGTAGAGGCGCGAGATGTCTCCCGGACTGCCGGAAGCGAAATATCGCTGATACAACGAGTCAGCCATCAAAATGCTAATGCCCAGCCCCAGGGGAATAGAAAGGCGAACCCACTCGCGGAAGGCAGGATTATGTAGGTCGAACGACGGACGAAAATAGAAACCACTGCGGCCGGCGCTAATGGCATTAAGAAAAAAATGACCGATGAATAATCCAGCCACCACGCCGAATGCCAGTGAAGTGATGCCGAAGCGTCGCGCCGCCACTACGCCCGACAAAATGATACAGACGTTATAGAGAAGAGGTACGGTGGACGGGACCAGGAACCAGCGACGCGAGAGCAGCACTGCGGCGTATGCGCCACCAAGATAATAAAAGATCTTGCCAGGCAGTAAAATCCGCGTGATCCTCACGCAAAGCTCGAGTTGGGCCGGCGTGAAGTTGGGGAACATGTACGGCTCAATCTTCGACGCTGTCAGTTCGAGAACCGTGATGCCCAGGGCCAGGATCATGAGAATCACGGTCATCATCACGTTTATGCCCTGCTGTGCCACCTCCTCCCGATTTTCGGCACGATAGCGCGCCAGGATAGACGTGACCGTTATACCAACCGATCCCGCTGCGAGCATGCAGGAAAACGTGTCTGGAAGAGTGAAGGCAGCAATATACGCATCTGTGTTTGCGCCAGCACCGAACACGGAGGCGACATATGCCTCGCGCACATAGCCAAGCAGCCGCGAGACGCACAAAGCGGACACCAACAGCATGGCCGCCGAAATTGGCGTGTGCTCGTGCGAAGGCCGTAGCAGTCCTGCGATCCGGGACCACCGGGTCTTTGGAGTTGGAGCCGTGGGGAATGCGGTAAGGTCAGTGGCTACTGACATGATTCGGTGAAAACCGGAAGAAAAAAACGTGGGGATCAGCGCCGGTAAACTGCAACCCCGACAGCAGCTTGCAATATGGCCTGCAGGCTTTTAGCAGCGGCATTCTTCCCCGCGCTGTCGGGAATGAAGAGGATATCCTCGGCTTGCAGCCGGATATCTTTGTTACGGCCATCCAGAATTTTTTTGACTGAGATAGGAACGGACTCGCGGACGCCCTTGACTTGGCGAACGATCTGGGCCCGATCCAGAGCGGCCATTGGACTATTGCCACCCGCGAGCGCTAAGGCCTGAAGCACAGTGATTTGGTTGTCAGTCATTGGATACCCGCCCGGCTTGTTGACGTTTCCGATCACATACACCACTCCTGCGGTGGCAACCACGATCGTATCCCCTGTCTGAATCGCGGGGTTGGACGTCGCGGCGAGTTCAGGATCTGGCGAGAGCGTAACCACGCTCGGAGTGTTCTGGCTTGCATGCGTGACGGAAACGGTCTTGGAGGCGTTGGGTGTAAGACCGCCAGCTTGAGAAAGTAGATCCAACAAGTGGCGATCTGCCAGCATTGGATACACACCTGGATTTTTCACCTCTCCCAAGATCGATACCCCCTGTGTGACATATTCCTTCTCGAACACGGATACTCGGGGTTCGCGGTAGAAGCCTCCTTCAACCAGTTGGCGCTCAATCGATTTTTCGGCTTCGGAGGTACTCATGCCGGCGACATGAACCAAGCCGAGAGGCGGCAGGGAAATATCTCCGGAAGAGCTGACGCGGAAATCGGCGTTGAAATCCAGGGTCCCAAACATGGTGACCTGAAGAAGATCGCCGATTCCAATGTGAAGGTCCTGAAGCTTCCCTGCGGCGGCAGCCCCTTGCACAAGGCCATTCGTTGCTTTGGAAGTTACGGTGACAGGGTCAGGGGTCAGCGGATAGCTCGCAGTTTGCGCGCTCAGCCCTGGATGGACCGAGGTTACAGTCATCAATATCGGAATCAGGCAACCGATTTTGTAGATGTTAAGCATGGTTTGTCAACCTCCAGCGGGTGCTTGGTTGCGATCACTGGACAGAAGTGGAACATTCCTTCGTACGCGAGATACTCATATCCGCGCGCGTGGAAATCGGCACTAATCCGTTCTTGCCAAGTCGATAGCCGCACTGGCAATGCGGGCAGCTTAGAACGTCCTGCACTGCCGTCATCGTGATGCGCTGGGCGCAGACGCACATCCAGCCGATCTGCCGCGCGGGATTACCCACCACCAGCGCAAAATCGGGGACCGAACGAATGACCACGGCGCCTGCGCCGATAAAGGCGTACCGGCCAATGGTGACGCCGCAGACGATGGTGGCATTGGCGCCTATGGTGGCATTGCTGCGGATCAGGGTCTCGACCAGCGAGTCCGCCGATTTCTTGATATAAGCGCGAGGATTCGGATCGTTGGTAAGTACGCAGTTGGGGCCGAGAAACACGTTGTCTTCGATCGTCACACCCGTCCATACGTTGACCCCGTTTTTAACCGTGACGTTGTTGCCGAGCGTGACGCCTTGTTCGATGTAGCATTGTTCGCCGATATTGCAGCCCCGCCCAATGCGAGCATCTTTCATGACGTGGGCGAAAGCCCAGATGCGGGTGTCTTCGCCGATCTTATCGGACTCAACCAATGCGAGGGGGTGGGCCATATATGACCGGCCAGATTGCACAGTAGTCGTCGGAGTCGGAGTCATCAGGCAACCCCTTCCAGTTCCACCAGCGCCGGCGTCAGAGTCGGCGGCCGCACGCTTAGGGAGCGCTTGGCAACGTCTTCCAGGACTTGAACCACTTTCAGCCCGAACGCGCCGTCAGTGCGCGGCCGACGGCCGCTGGTGCTGCAATCGATAAAGTGTTCGATTTCGACCAGTAACGGTTCGACATTACTGAGGTTGGGAGCCACCATGTCGCCGAGTCGATAGGTAAGCTGGTGCTCTCCGAACGATTCGGGCTGCTTCACCACTACGCCACGGTCATAGATCTTTATCTTCTCGCTGGGTTCGGTATCGTCATACACGATCATGCGCTTGGAGCCTACGACTGAGGTCCGGCGCATCTTCTGCGGAGACAGCCAGCTGATTTCGATGGATGCCACCACGCCGCTGGGGAACTGGAGCCAGATGAAGGCCACATCATTCTTGTCCTTCTGCACGCAGGCACGCCCGAAAGAACTTCCCCAGATGGGCATTTCGTCAAGCCAATGCAGCAGGATCGACACATCGTGCACCGCCAGATCCCAGATGACATCAACATCTTTCTGGTACAAGCCCAGATTCACGCGAGACAAGCTGATGTAATGGATGTCACCCAACGTCCCATCCTCAATGAGGTTCTTCACGACGTTTACGGGTGGGCTGTAAATAAAAGTGTGGCCGGTCATGAGCGTGCATTTTTGCCGCTCCGCCAGTTCGACGAGTTCTTCGGCCAGGCGCGAGCTGTGGGCAAGCGGTTTTTCGACCATCACATGCTTGCCGCGGAGCAGTGCTTCGCGGGCGAGTTCGAAATGGGTGGCGATTGGGGTTGCAATCACTACCGCGTCCACGCCGTCCCAAAGCTCGTTCGCCGAGGAGAATCCCTTCAGCGAAGGATAAGCGCGTACGGCCTTTCCAAGGCTTCTTGGGTTGGCATCGCAGCAAGCGACGAATTCACATTTCTCTGTCTGGTTCAGGGCCCGCGCGAGATTGGGCCCCCAGTAACCGTAGCCGATCAGTCCGACTCTCATATTTATCCTGCCTTTGCCAGGGAATTGAGGAGGGTTTGCTCTTTCTTTGCGTTTGACGCGACTACCGCATCCAGGAACTGTGACTGAATGCGTTCTTGCAGCAACTCAATATTCGGCATGACGCAATGCCCGCCGATCCAGCCTGGAAAAATGTGCGAGGGGAGAAAATCAATTTCCTTGATGAAAGCGTTCATCTCCTCGAACGAAGCGTCGTAGGATTCGGCAAAGCGCTCCACTTCCTGGGCCCAGCCGATGAGTATGCCCAGCCACGTAGTCTCGATTAGCTTGGCAAGCTCGCCACTCTCCGGGGTGCGGAAGATATCAGTGCCGAAACCGGCGGCGGCGAGGTGCTCCAGCGCCAGAGTGGTAGCGATGTTATCGACGCCAGCTACGAACTTCTTGTAGCGAAGCAGGTCCTCTTCCATCCGCACATGCTTGCCGCGTGCCGGGCTGTAGGCAATCTCGGCGCCCGATTCCTCGTACACGCGACGAGTCGTACCGGGAACAACTGTGCTGTGGATAATCGTCAGTTCTGGTCTGTATTTGTCAATGTAAGCAACGGTCGTACCCACAAAATGGGGGATCTGGTACGGGTAACAGATGTGCATAGTCGAGCAGCGCCGGGCAACTTCGACGGGCTCAATATCAACTCCGACGCACTGATAAGTGCGGCTAAGAATTTTCTGAAGCGGTTTTCCAATTTCCCCTTGGCCCACAACAATGACAACTGAGTCGGTCACGAGAGTTTCTCCTGATTTGTAGCCGGATCGTTTGGTTTGGCTGGATTAGTTCGACGAAATTAACGCTGGCCGCCGCTCAGATCTTGTTTCCAATCGAAAGCAGGAGTGAACTTTAGCGCCTCCAGCACCGTCTCGTAAGTGCGGCCATAATTCGGATCAAGGAGGCTGTGATTGTGCCAGAGCAAAGTGAATACGCCTCCCACACACTTGCAGCGCTCCGCACATTGCAATAGCAGAGCCATCGATTCCTCCGGAGCTAGACGCATGTAATAGGTCAAAGTGACATCCATGGCCAACAGCGGAATCTCCCACAGATCGATCTCGCGATTCAGTTCCAGCGACCACGGACGATACGGCACACAAGTGCCTGCCCGGAAACCGATGTGATCAGAAAAGCCCACAGTGCTGTCGTACGCTAAGCCACACTCTTCCCAGTCGTGCCAGGTGCGCGGGTGCCAGCGTAAGAAGTGCTGCCGGCCTCCGACTCTGTCCTCGCCGATCACTTCACAAATGTGTTCCACCTCATCGCCGAGACGGTGCGGATTATTAAGGGTGTAATAGCTGGGATGAACGCCCAGTTCCACCCCTTCATTCTTCAAGCGCGAGACAACCTCGCGAACATGTTTCATGGATAGGTCATAACCGCTGTCCCAGTCGCTCTTTGGGGAATTCTTCCAATACAATGCCGAGGTCAACCCGTGGTCCTTTGACAGTTCCGTAATCTGACATACTGCTTCCAGCAAGCTGGGCCTTAGTCCGAAGGCGGGACCAAGCAAATCACGCAGGGTGGCGAATGGCTTGTGCCGTTTTACCGTGTGTCCCAGCGAGTTGGCGAGATCAAGAGGAAAACCTATCTCGTCCACATCGTGGGAGAGCTTGACGCGCAGCTTGCGCTCGGGTGGCCGCCAGCCCGGGAGCAGTAACTCGATCACCTGCTGGAAGGCCAGACCGTATTCATCCACGATAGGACGATGCAGGAAGTTATGCTTGAGCGCCACACTCTGCGCGGCGAGGAAGCGTCCGTGCATATCTCTTTCGTCCGACTGTAACTCCTCGAAGCGGCTCAGAGTCAGAAGTATCGAGGCAAGCAGATCAATCGGACATTCCCAGGTGTCCCCGCTGGTCCTAACAAAAAGTGGTGCAGCGTATGGCCGATCCACAAATGGAACGATAAAGTTTGGAACAAGAACGGAGAGCGGGCTCAGCGGTGGATATGGCCACGCTGCGCGCATCACGTGATAATCCCACTTGACAAGTTCGTGCCAGAACGTTGCGGGTGCATGGCGGAAGCGAATTCTTGCATCGCGACCGAGCATCAAAACCGTGGCATCATTGTTGACTTCCACCTTCCACGAATTGAGCAGTTCATGGGGAATTGCGGCTCGATGCGCCAACTGCTGGAGCGCATACAGCCTGGCCGCCGGGCTAATGCCGTGCTCAAGTTGGACTTTGGAAGGCGGCGCGTTTGCCTCCGCCGGATCGTCAGACGGCACTTCGGGACGCAACACATGCGAACCACACAACACCACCTGGGGCATCGCTGAGCACTCAAACCCGGAGATTTGTTTAGCGAGACTCATCGCGTTGCAAAAACATTCCGCGGACCAGCCGTGGACTGGTAGGCTCCGATGTCAATTCCGGAGCCAGATCGGGATCGCTCCTCAATGTCGTCCACCGGTGCGCCTTCCGTAGTCCCTGAACGAAGCGCGGGGCTACCTGGCTTCAGGCGGTATTCGCCGCGGGAATCGCCCGTGTAGTTCACAAATTTGGGGTCAGCAGTGATAGTGTCGGCGGCCACGTTGCCGTTCTGCAGCTGGGAAGGCCCGAGTTTGTTCTCGTAAGTCAAGTTCTTGAGATAGCGGTTATGGGTACCGGTATTCCCGGATTCCACAAAACCGTACCGGCTGTTGTATGCCAGGATGTTGTTGGAGACGAGGCAACCGTCGGCTCGGTTCCCCTTAGGTTTGTCCCCGGCACCGACGACCAATCCGGAAGAGCCGTTGTTGAAGACTGTATTGCCAGAGATCACAACGTCGGACGCGGCATGCCACAGGTGAATGCCATAGGCACGGTTGTGGTATACGAGGTTGTTGAGAATATGGCCGCCCCGGTTGGCATGGTAGATGCCATGCACCTGGCTGCCCGAGGTGGCACATTGAGAAGCGTTTGTCCAACCGATATCGTGGACTCGATTGCCAATCGTGTCATTGTCGGAACCGGAGTAGTTGCCGTGAAAGATCCCCGCGCCACCGTTGTCGCAGAGGGCGGAAGTCGGTCCAGCGATATCATGCACGTGGTTGGCAATGAATCGGACATGGGAGCCGTCGTTGTAAAGTCCGGTTCGCCCGGTACCGCTTACATCGAAACCCATAATGTCCACGTAATTGCCCCGGTTGTCCCATGCGCTGCGATCAACGACGTCCCCGATGATGTGGGCCTCCCACTTCTGCTCGGAAATGTAAGTGATGCGGGCATCCGCGACTCCTGAAGCAGCCGTGGCGATTCTTCCGCTGTAGACACCGGGGAGTACGTGCACGGTGTCACCCGGCACCAACCACGACGCTGCGTACTCAATCGTGGCCCAGGGACGCTTCACAGAGCCCGCATTGCGATTGCTTCCGTTAGGCGACACGTAATAGTTTCGACCGCCTGTTCGCGCCCGACTGTTTGTGGATTCCAGTCCATGCGCGCCAATGCTCAACAGGCCAATGTTCAACAGAAAGATGCTGGACAGCATGGCCGTCGAGACTCCGTAGGGCACGGCGCCAGGGTTTCGCGACGTGTCGAACTTCGTAAACCACACTGTTCTAAGGGACACCGTGATGCGAGACTTCAGCCAAGGAACTACGTGTACTTCCGATTTTTTAAATAAGGGTCCGCGCAATAGATAATGTTTCAAACGCATCTGCAGACCGCGCCAGCGCCACGTCCTCTGGTTGAACCACAACCTCAAACCTAAGTTAATCGGGAAGGAATCCATGATGTCTAATGCTGGCAAAATAATCTGTCTAATTTTCTTACTAGCGCGCGTCGGAACGATCTCCGCGCAGAGCGCGGGCGACAGCTTTAAGACGGTCAGTGCGAGCGTTTCGGTCGCGAATAGCAACGTCGGAGTCGCTCAATATTACGTGTCACCGACGGGCCGTGACTCCAACAATGGCTCCGCGGCTCATCCATGGGCGACCATCACGCACGCCGCGACAATGATTGGCCCTGGCGCCATTGTTCACGTGGCTCCCGGAACGTATACGGGTTACATCACCACTAGAGCCAAGGGCACGTCGTCGTTGCGAATTACGTACATATCTGACGTGCAATGGGCAGCGAAGATCATCGGCAACCGGGTGGACCATAGCACCTGGCACAATTACGGAAATTACGTTGACATTATGGGTTTTGAATTGACCTCGATTGGGCGAATAGGGCTGTACAACGATGGATCGTATGTGCGCTACATCGGGAACCATGTCCACGATATCGCAGGTCCAACTTCCGCAACGTGCGACTTGGGTGGAGCTGGAATTATGCATGGCAACTACTCGGCGGCGTACGACGAGATGAGTGGAAATTTCGTTCATGATATCGGTTTGGTTAACTCCGCCCAGTGCCCCGGCTACGTTACCGTTCATGGGCTCTATCATGCGAATCCGCACGGACAAATCGTCAATAATCTGGTGATCCACGCCAGGGACTACGGTATTCACCTTTACCATTCGGCGACCGCGGTAATCGTCGCAAATAATACGTCCCTGAATAACGGATCGAGCGGGTTGGTAGTGGGCAACTCCAATGGAGGCTCGGACAATAATACGGTTGTAACCAACAACATCTTTGCCTATAACAACGATTACGGTTTCCGCGACGACAGCGGCACGACCGGCGTAACCTTCAAAAATGGCGATGGAACTTACATTGCTACTAGCGGCACTGTCAGTGGCAACACCAGCAGTGATCCACGATTTGTCAACTACACGGGAACCGCCCTGGGCAAGTACCAGTTACAGGCTACGAGTCCCGCCATCGACTCAGGAACGACGCTCAACGCTCCCAACATTGATTTCGACGGAGGCGCGCGGCCTGTCGGTAAAGGTTACGATATCGGATGCTATGAATATGGCGCTACTTCTGGGACTTGGCCATGGTACTGACGTTGAGGGTCTGCAGCCGCCTCCAACTCCTTTGCGCTCTCGCTTCTTCCAGGTGCGCGCGTCTCGAGCAGCTCAGAGTAGAACTTGAGAAGTACGCGCTCTTCACTGTTCCAGTTGTAGAGCGCGCAAGCCGCCTGCCGTCCACGGCGTCCCATGGCTTGGGCCTCAGTGTCGTGGCTGAGCAAGTATTCTATTGCGCGCGCAATTGCCTGCGGATCCTGTGGATCTACCAGAAGACCACACCTGGCTTCCCCGATGATTTGTCTCCACAAGGGAAAGTCTGACGCGATCACGGGGATGCCCGCAGCCATGTACTCGAACAACTTGATGGGCATCGCATTCCGAAAGTTTGGCTCCGGTTGTAGCACCAGGAGCCCCATGCGAACGCGGGAGAGCAGATTTGCAATTGATGGCCGGTCGAGCACCCGGAGATATTTCACACGGGTCCAGCCCGACAGCCTCATAAGCTCTGTGCGCAGCTCTGCGGGAGAAAACGGGCCCGCTAGCATCATTTGCGCCGGATTATCGGAGGGAAGTAAAGCCAGTGCCCGTAATATCTCGCGAATACCCCGTCTCTCGCTGATCGAGCCAATGTAAGCCACTGCCGGAAGGCGGTCGTTCCATGGCAAATCCACGGTGGGTGCGATCTCATCAAGCATCGGAAAGTTGTGCACCACAACTGTATTCGGGTTGATCGAATAAAAGCGTTTGGCAATTGTGGGAGTAGCAGCAATCAACCCAGAAAAGCGACGGCAGGCCGCATTTTCCAATTTTCGCACAGACCACGTCAGCGGGCGGCGCAGAGGTCGGGGAATATAGTCCTTGTGCAATATATCGGCGGGTGCATCCTCATGGATGTCATAAACCACGGTCTTTCCGCGCGCGGCCAACAACAGGCCCAGAGGTATCAGTTCGGGGTCGTGGAAGTGGTACACGTCTCCCTTCTGTCGTAGCGCTTCTTTATACAAGGACCACGCGGTACGAGTCATTCGAACGAGGCGTCCGCCACTGATCCGGATTCCTTTGACTTCGACGGAGTCCACTACTTCATCCCGCTGGTGCGGAACAATCAGGACCACGTGCTTGCCCGACCGCGCCAAAGACTGGCACTCCTTGTGAAACACGCGGACGTCGAACGCTGGGTGCACCGAGGTGAGATGGACAATTTTAGGTTGCTGATGCATGGATGCAGGCTGCAGAGTATGCGAGATTCATCCCGCAAAGTTCAAGATGGCATCGATCGTATATTCGATTTGCTCGTCAGTCAGCTCCGCATACAGGGGAAGGCTGAGAATTTCTTCGGCAAGCTGCTCCGCCGTCGGCAGGGAGCTCTTCCCCGGATAACCGAGTTGCTGGTAAGCCTCCGTGAGATGGAGAGGAACAGGATAGTGGATCCCGGTTGCAATCCCGTTGGCGGAAAGGTAGTCACGCAGCGTATTGCGTTGCTGCGTCCTAACTACAAACAGATGGAATACATGTTCGCCGCCAGCAGGTACTTCTGGTGGTATGACGGGTGAACCTGCCAGCGCCGACGCCATCTTCGCTGCGTGTTTGCGGCGGAGTTGGTTCCACTCATCAAGGTGGCGCAGCTTGATGGAAAGTATCGCCGCCTGGATGCTGTCCAAGCGGGCATTCGTCCCAATGATCGAATGCTGGTACTTCGCCGGACTTCCATGGTCGCGAAGCAGACGCAAATTGCACGCTTCGTCGAAATCGTTCGTGGTCACGGCGCCCGCATCTCCGTATGCTCCCAGGTTTTTGCCAGGATAGAAACTGAAGCAGGTGAGCCGTCCCGCGGCCCCAACCTTGGCGTTGTTGTACGCGCTGCCATGAGCCTGGGCAGCGTCTTCGACGATCTGTAGCCGGTAAGCAGCGGCGAATTCCGCGACCTTCCTGAGATCCATGGCTCGACCGTAGAGATGCACGGGGATGATCGCCCGCGTGCGAGAGGTAATCATCTTTTCTGCCGAGTTAATGTCGAGGTGGAAGGAGGCAGCATCCACGTCAGTAAAGACCGGCTTGGCTCCCACGTTGCTGACCGCTTCCGCTGTCGCAAAGAAAGTATTTGCAGGCACTAAAACTTCATCACCTGGCCCGATGCCGGCAACCTTCAGCGCGAGTTCCAGGGCCGATGTTCCTGAGGAAACTCCAATCGCGTACTTCGCCCCGATGTAGGAAGCAAATTCATGTTCAAAGTTCTCGACGAACGCTCCGCCGACGAATTGTGCGGATTCCAACACACTTGTAACTGCACGGTTAATCTCAGGCGCGAGTGCGCGATATTGCGCCTTCAGGTCGAGGAACGGGACTTCGAGTGCCAGGGTTGGGTTCACGATTTCACAGCCTCTAGGTGATGTTGTGCTTGTGTTTCGCTCAAACGTATCCGGCCGGTGAGGTCGTGAAGCCAGCGGTCCACCAGTAACGGCCAGGACAGATTCTCTTCGATGAATTTGCGACCGTTCTGCCCCAGACTCTCCGCCAGCCGTGGGTCAGCGGCGAGCTGACAAATAGCTTCTGCAATGGCACTCGGGTCACCCCGTTCAAGTACGAATCCCGCGTTAGCGTTCTTCACTAACCGGCCACCTTCTCCCGGCCCTATGTACACGACCGGCCTGCCACAGCTCATTGCGGTCAAGCTCTTTACCGGACGGGTGTGTTGGGAAATCGAACTCTCATTCAGGCTGACAATCCCGCACGAGGCAATCGAAAAAAGTCTCCTCACCTGCTCTGGGGGCACCGGATCAAGAAAACTCACATTGCGTATCCCGAGCTCTTTAGCTTGACGGATCATGACCGGCTTGGCGGAACCATCGCCAACAAAGACGAAATGGCATTGCGGACGCCGCTTCTGCAATACTTTCGCTGCCTGCAGGATTCGGTCCATGCCATGCGCGTAGCCATGTGTGCCGGCGTAAAGAACGATCTCCTTGTTTTGCAACTCCAATTCGTGCCTAAGGCTGTCATCAGGCTGCGTTGGAGCGAATTGATCGAGATCCACTCCATTGGGTAGGAAGAGCAGCTTGCTAGGAGGCACGCCCTTACCCTGTAGTTCGGAGAGAATTCCTTCGGTAACAGCGCAGACATAGTCGGCCTTGCGGTATGACCACAGTTCCAGCGCGCGGGCAAATTTCAGGGCGACTCCTTCCCTGTTCAGCCCAAGGTTGTCGCGTACCGCGTCCGGCCACAGGTCTGCGACGTAGAAAATGAATGGCACATTTCGTAATCTTGAATAAAAGAACCCGGGCACCGACAGCGAAAGTGGAGGGGATTCGACAAATAGGCAATCCACTTTGCCTGTGCGCATAAGGCTGAAAAACGATAGCAACGTGAAGGTAAGGTAGTTGAGATAGCGCCGCCATCCCTTGCCGACGGCGGCGTAGAGCCAGACGCGGTGTACCCGTACACCTTCCCAGGTCTCGCAGGTATAAAACTTGCCTCGATAACCATCGAAAATGCGCCCCACCGGGTAATTGGGCATTGCGGTTACGACCTCGATGTCATGTCCGAGACGCCGCAATTGGCGAATAATCGCCGCAAGCCGTATTGGTGCGGCGCTGGCCTCGGGTGCGAAGTACTGGGTTAGAAACAGAAATTTCACAGCTAGCCTCGATGACACCCAAGAACCGAGAAGGCCGTTTGCAGCAGGATGCGGCAGTCGGTCAAGAAAGTCGCGTGTTCTGCATAGTCCAGATCCATTCGGACCTTTTGCGGCAGCAGGTTGCTGACATAGAACTGTTCCATTTCGTCCGGGGGGACTTTGGCTAACTCTTGCTCTTCGTTGCGGGACCTCAAACTGGCGGGACTGGTGATTCCGGGGCGGAAGTACATAATGTTGCGATCCGGCCCGGTCAGTGTCTGCATGTATTTCAACATGTCGGGTCGATGGCCCACCAGGCTCATCTCGCCCTTAAGAACGTTGAAGAACTGAGGCAACTCATCCAGCTTCCACTTTCGCAACCATCTGCCCACCGGTGTAACCCGGCTGTCTCCGGAACGTGTGACGAGCGGTCCTAAGTTGTTTCCGCTGTGGGAGTACATGGTTCGACATTTCAAGAGTGGAAATTCTTCGCCGTTCTTTCCGATCCGATTCTGGCGGAATAAAAAGGGCCCTTGGGAGCCAGCTTTCACCACCAGTGCGAGCATGACCATCACCGGCGCGGCTGCGGTGCAAAGCACAATGGCGCAGCAGATATCAAATAATCGCTTGCTCCCAGAAAGCGACCACGGTGCTGCCTTAGGAAGTGCGGAGGTGAAAACGGTTGGGGTTGTATTTCCCATGATGCTAAGCTCTGATGAATTTCTTCCAGCAGTTCCGAGACGCGTCAAGAGCAAATGGTGTAATCCCTGATGGGCAGATGGTTGATCCCGAAAGTGTTAGTTGGAAATGCCAGCCACTCCACTGTTTTACTTTCACGTACCCGTCGCCGCACGATTCCGGCGAGGGCGAAGATCATGCCGCACCACAACCACAATGGCCGGTTCACGTTGATGTCGCCGCTGGTCATGGTGGCAAGAAGAGAGAACGCGAAGACTGGAGCGATAAAGCTCAAGTCGGGAGAACTTCGCCAGATGCGCCGCAGTGCCAAAAAAACAGTGAGGAAAAGAGTTCCGAGCGCGGCCAAGCCCATCACGCCTTCTTCGGCAGCTATCTCGAGTACGAGGTTGTGGGGATAGGCGGGGATATCGCGATCGAGAGCATAATAGCTCCAGCCACCCAGTCCCCATCCTGTCAACGGCTTTTGCGCAAACATCTCGAGCGCCCAGCGGTAAAGGGTCAACCTTCGTCCTGCCGTGTATGTTGGAGTTGAAGAACCGCGAAGCACTTCCTCGATCTCAGCTCTTTTCGTCGCGAATTTTCCCTGCGCCGCCTCCTGCTGCTGCAGCCAGTCCAGGGATCCAGCAAATGCCAGAAGGCCACCCAATAGCACGGGCAACCAGACATTAGTCGCAGTCACCGCGGCCCTCACACCGCGCAAACACAAAAAAGGAACAAGCACCGCCACGAAAAAAAGTATCGGGCCCCGTGCCACCGAAGCAACCAGCGCGGCACATAGCAGAGGGACCGATATCAACAACGAGAGCCGGCGCAAACTGTAGTGAGTGCAGAACAGCAACCAAAGCAAAGCGAAACCCACCGCTTGACCCGCCCCGATCTGGGTAACCTCGCGACTCTCGGATGTAAGAGGATGACCAGTGGGGTCGAACAAGGATGCGTCGTTGATTCCGTAGAGCAGCTTAATGCTCAACAGAATTGCGCATATCAGCATTGCCAGCGTGAAGTGACGTAGATCGTCCGTTTTTCTGATAAGGACTAGAGGCGCGAAAAACAAGACTCCCGAAATTACAAGGAATCGAGTCAGTTTATCCCAGCCATACGATGGGGCCGGGGAGTAAAGGTAGCTAACGGCTGTCATCGCAGCCAGGGCGCCGAACGAGGCAACACCTTTCCATTGGGTCAAGAATCCACGCTGCCAATGGTGGTCATTCCTTGTCATCGCGAGGAGTAAGTCGAGCAGGATCGACCCACAAAGCAACAGCAAAGCGATGATGGTTGGATCGGTGGGGCTGAAACCTTTCGATTCCGCGGTCTTAAGGTAACCCACGAAAATAAGTGGGGGGATGAATGCAGCGCGGAATTTGCGCATAGCAACCAGAAGCAATGGCGCCAGTACCAGTGCCGCCAATGCCCAAAGCAGTCCACCAGACTGCAAGGCGTTTGGCAGTTCGATACTGGCGCTTATGCCGCTGAAAGCCACTAATGTTGTAACAGCGATGGCCATAGCTCGAAGACTAGCTCGAATAATTGTAGTAACTGTACTCAGGCGCGTTCAGGTCAGCACCATTCAGTACTACGCCGAGCACGGGAGCCTTCACGTCCGCCAGAATCTCCACGCTTCGGGTCAACGCCTCGCCGGTAGTTGTGCCACAACGGCCTACAAGAATAACGCTATCGACGAACTTCGAGAGGACTCGGCCCTCAGGATAGGAAATGATCGGAGGGCAGTCCACCACCACAAAGCGAAACCTTTGGCGAAGTGCCGCAATCGTTTTTTCCATCTCCGGCGAATTTGCGATCTCCACCACCTTATCGCCCGCCGCGCGTGGCGGCAGGAGGCTAAGCCCCGGTACATCCGGTACCTTGATCAGAGTCTGTTCCAGGGGAACCCCCTGCTCCAGGACATCTTTCAGTCCCTTCTCGGGAAACAACCCCAAAGTGCTTGCCGCCCGCGGTCTTCGGATGTCGGCATCAATCAGGCAGGTTTCCGCCTGCTGAGCCAAAACTGAAGCCAAATTGACGGACAACATGGTCTTGCCCTCACCGGCAGTGGACGAGACAACGAGGATGACTAAACTCGATTGCTTCGTTTTTGCCATCAGGATGGAGGATTTCAAGCTGCGCACCGCCTCTGCTTGCGGCGACCAGGGACTGGCCAAAGTAAAGACCATGTCGCGGTTCTGCGCCGGGAGCGCCTTAGCAGGAAGCACCTTAACCGGAAAAAAAGGAATAGGCATGTGCAATCCGAACCGCCTGGGCTCGACGGAATGAAGCAAAGGAACGATCGACATCGGAGACTGGCCGGTAAACCTCTTGACCTCTTCAGGCGTGCGGATCGTTCGGTCCAGCCCCTCGCTGACAAACGCCAGCACCACACCGCCAAAAAGTGCCGCAAACATTCCAAGTGCCAGGTTCAACAGCGTATTTGGGCTGGTGGGGTTTTCGAGAACTCTCGCCTTGCTCACAATTTGTATATTGCTTGATTTCGATGCGGCGGCAATGGACGCTTCCTTCACGCTCGTATATAACTTGTTGAAGACATCACTGTTCGTCGCCGCTTCTTTCTTGAGTACGCTGGACGCCGCTAACTTATTCAAATCCTTCCGCATCGCGTCGAGCCGCTGGCCTACCTCTAGCTGGCGCCGTTCGGCGGCGACAGCATTGGTTTTTAGCGCCCCTACAACTCTTTGCTTTTCGGTTAACAATGAAGCGCTCAGATCATCGACTTGGCTTTGTAGTTGTTTGGCCTTGATATGGTTGGGTCCATAAACGGCCAAGCCCTGCGAAAGGTCGGCCTGAGCCTGAGCCAGCTTCTGTTTGAGGGCAAGGATGACTTGGTTATCTTCCACTTGCGGCAGTGAATCTTCCTCGCCGAGACTCGCTTTACTCAGAAAACTCTGATACTGTACCCGATCCATCTCCGCCTGCGTCAACTGGCGATTGAGTTCCGCCACGCGCTGCGTAAATGTGTTTTGCTGTTCATCGATGTCCGTAATTCCGCTGGACCGCTGGAAGCGAACTAGGGCTTGATTCGATTCCTCCATCTTTTGCCGGATATCGTCTAGTTGATGCTCGATCCACTGATAGGACTGCATAATGGAGTCGTGGCGGGAGCGATAATACTGATTTACAAAGTTAAGGGCTAACCTGTTCGTGATCTGGGCCGCCAGGTGCGGATCCCGGCTGCCAAAGCTCACGCCGACAATGCGACTGTTGCCGAGCCGTCTTACCTCCAATTGCCGCTTGAAGAATTCCAGCGCGCGGGATTCTTGCGGAGTCAACTGCAGCTCATCAGGATTCTGACTCGCAATTTCATGCCGGCGAGGCGTCAGCCATCCCAACGGCGACAGATGCCGCGTAGCAATGAATTCCGGTTTCTGGTCGAGGTGTAACTCGCGGATGGTGGATATGGCCAGCGACTCACTGAGCAGGTTCAGCACCTGCGTCTCGACATAATCGTTGTCGCTAGCGGCCAGATCGTCATGGATAATCGAAAAGGCCTCAGAACCAGGAGGACCGATCTCAATCCTGACGTCCGGCGCGTAGAGCGGTGTCGCGAACAAAGTCACAAGAACCGTAACCGCAATGATGATGGCAGCGAATCGAGCCGCGGCACGCCAGCGTCTGCGAAATACGCGAACCACAGTCAGCAGATCTGATTCGCCCTCATGACTCTCTGCGGCAAGCAAGCGGGGCAGACGCATCGGGTCGGGCGACAAACGCATCAATCGATCGGAAGGCAAGCTTTCATAGGAGTCCTTGCCTTCCCCAGCCAGGCGCAAACGATTCGATTTTCGACTCATAATGTTTTACCGGAGTTTCTCAGCATCAAACCAGCTTGGGGTGGTTGAGAAAGTACGCAAAGACGAGCTCACGAGGCCAATTGAACAAGCCCTCATGCCGCCCCAGACTCTGCAAACGCCTCTCGCATTGCAAATCCCACCCGCTCGATATCACTATCGGTCATACGTGGAAAGAACGGCAGGGAGACAATCTGGTTGAAAACGCTTTCGGCAACCGGGAAGGCAACCGGGAAGTCCCCCGCCTGATAACCGAAGCGACGCTGGTAATACGACATGAGGTGGAGTGGGATAAAGTGAACGCTGGTCCCAATATTCGCTGCGCGCAGGCTGGTGATAAGCTGCTCACGACTAAGCTGCGGAGATTGCACCTGCACAGGGTATAAATGCCACGCAGATTCGACGTGAGGTAACACGGTTGGGTGCTTCAATGGCAGATGGGCCAGTAAACTTTGATATTGCTCCGCTATTTCCGCACGCCGCTTCAAAAAACGTGGCAGCTTCTCCAATTGGTGGATGCCAAGCGCGGCTGCAAGGTCGGTCATGTTGTATTTGAAGCCGGCGTCGAGAATGTCGTACCGCCACGAACCATCCGGCCCGTAGCGCTTCCAGGCATCCCGGCTGATGCCGTGAAGGCTCAGCACCCGTACACGCTGCGCCAACTCGGGATCCTGAGTGGTGAACATGCCGCCTTCCCCTGTGCTGATGTTTTTCGTGGGATAGAAGCTGAAACAAGCCATATCGGCAAGAGCACCCACCTTGCGGCCAAAGTAGGTGGCTCCGAGAGCATGCGCGGCATCTTCGATTACCGTCAGGCGAAACTCGCGGGCACAGGCGTTAATCTTGTTCATGTCGCATGGATGGCCCGCATAATGTACGGCGATGATGGCCCGAACCCGCTTGTTGGTCTTCTTTACGTATAGACACCGATTGCGAGAATCCCACCGGCACTGTGCTTGAATGCATGTGACGAGTTTGTCAGGATCAAGGTTGTAAGTGTCCGGATCGATGTCTATGAAGATCGGCTGAGCACCTTGATGGACGATCACGTTCGCAGTAGCGGCAAAGGTCAACGGACTGGTGACAACTGCGTCTCTCGGGCCCACACCGATTGCAGCCAATGCCAAATGCAGGGCAGCAGTA
>WNFJ01566256.1_pt1 | contig 19486 bp, 17 predicted proteins | sample 5400461 | NCBI WGS metagenome assembly WNFJ01 (sample SAMN13153349, study PRJNA577476) | soil metagenome | isolation source: 115 cm saprolite on Douglas fir-dominated hillslope | place: USA:California | collected 2013-09-17
GCTGCCGATGCCCCCTGGGTGGGATCGGCTCGCCGCCGCCGCGGAGGAGGCCTCGGCCGACTCGATGCTTGGGTTCTACAAGCACGCACTGGCCGCGAGGCGGCGAGTCTCGCCGTGGCTGCCGCCATCGATCACGTGGCTGCCTTCGCCTCCGGGTGTGCTGGCCTTTGAGCGCGAGCGGTTGACGGTGGCGTGCAATTTTCTCGCTCGCCCGGTGCGGATGAATGTGCGAGGCGGGCTGGTCGTGAGCACCGCGCCGCTGGCTACCGTCAGAGAGGGCTGGCTGTCGCTGCCTCCGAACTCGGCCGCCTGGGCCGACGCCGGCCGGGGCGCCTGGCGTCGCGGTTGACCGCGGCAAATCTCGCCCGGACGGAGGGCCGCGCGACGAGCTGGCGGAATTCCTCAGGGCCCCGCTTCCATGGTCGTGACGTAGCCAGGCTACCCGCGGCAAAAGCAGGCATGAAAATGGTTAAACGCAGCCGCTTTCAGGCCCAAATTCCGGCTGCCGGCCGGTCGGCACCGGGTTTCACACGCTCTTAACCTCGCTGTAACTTAGGAATTCGGCCGCAGACGCTAAAGTTGGCTCCGTGGCGCTTGGAGCTCACTCGGAACCCGACCTCAGCGGTCCCCTCGCGGGCATTCAGGACGCGCCTAGATTCCTCAACCGCGAGCTCGCCCGGCTGGACTTCGACGAGCGGGTCCTGGCGATGGCCGAAGACCCCAAGCTGCCCCTGCTCGAACGCGTGCGATTCCTGGCCATTTTCAGCCAGAACCTCGACGACTTCTTCCAGGTGAGAGTGGCCGGCCTCAAGGAGCAGGTGCTGGCGGCAGTGGCCGTCGCATCGCCGGACGGCATGACGCCGCTCGAGCAGCTGAAGGCCATCCGAGGCCGCGTCGTCAGCCTGGTCGATCGGCAGGTGAGCCTCTACAACGCGAGCATCGTTCCGGCCCTGGCCGAGGCCGGCATCGCGATCGTGCGTGCCGACGAGGTGAGCAAGAAAGAGCTGAGCCAGCTTCACACGGTGTTCCGGCAGCAGATCTTCCCGGTGCTCACCCCGCTGGCGGTGGACCCCGGCCACCCGTTCCCGTACATCTCGCACCTTTCCTTGAACCTCGCCGTCACGGTGCGGGATCCGCAGCGACGCGAGAACCACTTCGCGCGCGTCAAGGTGCCGCCCGTGCTGCCGCGCTTCATCCCGCTTACGGAGGACGCCAGGTTCGTGCCCCTCGAAGATGTGATCGCGCTGCATCTGCAGGCGCTGTTCCCTGGCATGGACGTGATCGCTCACCACCCGTTCCGGGTGACGCGTGACGGCGACCTCGACGACGTCGACAGCGACGCCGAGGACCTCCTGGCCGCGATCCAGACCGAGCTTCGCCGGCGCCGCCGGCACGCGCGCGTCGTGCGCCTGGAGGTCGATCCCGGGATGTCGCCAGAGGTTCTGGACCTGCTCACGCGCGAGCTCGAGCTCCAGCCCGCCGACGTGTACCAATCCGAGGGCCTCCTCGACCTCGGCAGCCTGAGCGCGCTGTGGCAGATGGATCGGCCGGACCTGAAAGAAGAGCCGTGGACACCCGCGACGCAGCCGCGCTTGCGCGGCATCGGTGCCGAGGTGCCCGACCTGTTCGCCGTCCTGCGCGCCGGCGACGTTCTCGCCCACCATCCATACGACTCGTTTGCGACCTCGGTCGAAGCGTTCATCGACCAGGCCGCCAGCGATCCCAACGTGCTCGCAATCAAGCAGACGCTGTACCGGACATCCGGTCCCGGCAGCCCCATCGTGCGCGCCCTCATCAGGGCGGCCGAAAGCGGCAAGCAGGTCGCCGCGCTCGTCGAGCTCAAGGCCCGAGGCGACGAGCAGGCGAACATCGCATGGGCGAGAGCGCTGGAGGAGGCCAACGTGCACGTCGTGTACGGATTGGTGGGTCTCAAGACGCACGCCAAGGTCACGCTGGTCGTGCGCCGCGAGGGCAAGAGCATCCAGAACTACATCCACGTCGGCACAGGCAACTACAACCCGAGCACCGCGCACGGCTACGAGGACGTGAGCCTGCTTTCGGCTGACCCGGACCTCGGCGCGGACGTGACCGAGATGTTCAACCTGCTCACCGGTTACAGCCGGCAGCACCGCTACCGCAAGCTGCTGGTCGCGCCCTCCAGCCTGCGATCGGGCATCACGCAGCTCATCGAGCGCGAGTCGAAGCCCGGCGGTCGCGTGATCATCAAAGTCAACAACCTAATCGACCCCGACATCATCGACGCGCTCTACTCGGCCTCGCAGGCCGGCGCCGAGGTCGACCTCATCGTCCGTAGCATGTGCTCCCTGCGGCCGGGAGTGCCCGGACTGTCAGAGCGGATCAGGGTGCGCTCGATCGTCGGACGGTTTCTCGAGCACTCGCGCATCTTCCGCTTCGGCGCCGGCAGCCAGCCGGACTACTACCTCGGCTCTTCGGACATCATGCAGCGCAACCTCGACAGGAGGGTCGAAGCGGTCGTGCCGGTCACCGACCCCAAGCTGTGCGGCCGCCTCGCCGAGATCTTCGAGACCGAACTGGCCGATGACGTGCTCGCGTGGGTGCTGGGGCCTGACGGTTCGTGGCACCGAGCGCAGCCGGAACGCGGGCTCAACTCGCAGAGGCGATTCCAGGAGCTCGCCCTGGAACGCGCGCGCGGCAACGGAGTGGTAAGTCTCATAAAGCATGGTTAGACCCCATTAAAGAACGAGAGGTAAAGCTCGGGGCCGGCCCCGCGTTCCACCTCCCCGACCTCAGCGGAGTCGTCGACGGTGTGACCGTCACCCCGCCCGAAGCGGTCCGACTCGAGACCGTCTACTTCGATACTCCCGACCTTCGCCTGGCGCGGTGGGGGGTGTCGCTCCGATACCGGGCCGGCGAGGGCTGGACCCTGAAGCTGAGCCCCTCGACGGCAACCGGGTTGCTCGAGCGGGACGAGATCACGTTCTCGGGCGGGCCCAGAAAGCCCCCTGCCGCGGCGGTGGCGCTGGTGCGGGCATACGTGCGCAAGTCGGAGCTGATACCGGTCGCGCGCCTTTCAACCATACGCAGGCGTGTGCGGCTGCTCGCCGCCGACGGAGGCCGGCTCGCGGAAGTGGTCGACGACGAGGTGTCGGTGCGCGACGGCCGCCGGGTCGCGGCGCGTTTCCGCGAGATCGAAGTCGAGGTCGCCGGCGCCAACGGGAACGAAGGGCTGGTCGCGCCCCTGGTCGATCGCCTGCGCGCGGCGGGCGCGGGGGCGCCCGACCCCACGCCGAAGCACATCAGGGCGCTGGGCCCTCGCGCGATGGAGCCTCCCGAGGTCGCGCCAGTGCCGGTCATGCCGGAGTCGCCGGCGCGCGAGGTCATTCGAACCGTGCTCGCCGAAGCCGTCGCCGCCATCCTTCGCAACGACCCGCTGGTCCGGACCGGGAAAGATCCCGAAGCCGTGCACCAGGAGAGGGTGGCGACTCGAAAGCTGCGCTCGCACCTGCGCACCTTTGGGCCGCTGCTCGAGCCGACCTGGACCGACCCGCTTCGTTCGGAGCTGGGCTGGCTCGCCATGGCCCTGGGCGCCGTGCGCGACCGCGAGGTGCTCCTGGATCGTCTCCGTGAGCGTGCCAGGTCGCTGCCGGCCGGCGACTCGCGCTCGGCGTCATCGCTCCTGCACCTCCTCGAGGTCGAGATCGAAGGCCTGCGGACGAAGCTGTATGCGGACCTCGACTCCCAGCGGTACGTCGACCTCCTGGAGTCGCTCGTGGCCGCGGCGCACGCGCCCGTCGCCACGCTCGACGCGGACCAGCCCGCATCCCAGGTGCTCCCGCCGCTGGCGACCGGTCCATGGCGCCGCCTGCGCAGCGCGGTCAGGCAGCTGCCGGAACAGCCGACGGATCCAGAGCTGCACCGAATTCGAATCCTCGCCAAGCGCGCCCGCTATGCGGCAGAGGCCGTGGCCCCGGTGGTCGGAGAGGGCGCCACCGCTTTCGCGCGCGCCGCCGCCAAGCTCCAGACGATCCTCGGCGAGCACCAGGACAGCGTCACCGCGCAGGCGTGGCTGCGCTCGGCGCGGGTGACCGGACGCCGGGCGTTCGTCGCCGGCCAGCTGATCGCCCTCGAGCACCTCGCCGCGCAGAAGGCGCGCAGGGACTGGCCGAAAGTCTGGAAAGCCCTCGACCGCAAGCGCCTCCACAAATGGATGCCGGTGAAGGCACTGCCGCCTGGCATCTGATGGGCACATTCTTCTTCGTGCGCCACGCCAAGGCCGGCAGCCGCGGCCACTGGCAGGGAGACGATCGCGCTCGCCCTCTGAGCAAGAAGGGCAAGAAGCAGGCAGAGGGCCTGATCGACGTCATGAAGCCGTTCAAGATCTCGGCCATCTACTCGAGCCCGTACCTGCGCTGCGTGCAGACCGTCGAGCCGCTCGCTCGCGAGCGCGAGATGGACATCGAGGAGACGCCTACGCTGGCGGAGGGGCGCGGGCTGCGCGGCGCGTACGAGTTCATGAGCGATCCGAAGCTGGACAATGCCGTGCTCAGCACGCACGGCGACCTCGTTTGGGAGCTCGTCGAAGACCTCGTCCGCAGGCGCGTGATCAGGGCGGGGACCGGCGGCTACGACAAGGGCTCGACCTGGATGGTCGAGGTCGATGACGAAGAGCCGGTGCGTGCGCGGTTCATCCCCGCCCCCTGAGCCGGCCTAGGTTAACCTGCGTTTGTGACCGTCACGCTGCGGGGCGCCTCGCTGGACGAGGAGCAGGTGGTGGCGGTGGCGCGTCACGGGGAGAAGGTCGCACTGTCCGCGACGGCCCGGACCAGGATGGAGCAGAGCCAGGCGCGGGTCCAGCGGGCCGCGCGCTCTCGCGAGCCCGTGTACGGGGTGTCGACCGGCTTCGGGGCGCTTGCCGGCACCCGCATCGCACCCTTGCGCCAGCCGGAGCTGCAGATTGCGCTCATCAGGTCCCACGCCGCCGGCGTCGGCCCGCCTGTCGATGGCGAGGTGGTGCGGGCGACGATGCTGCTCCGCGCACGCACCCTCGCCATGGGCCTGTCCGGCGTGCGGCCCGCGGTCGCTGAGGCGCTGATCGCGACGCTCAACGCGCAGCTCACCCCGGTCGTGCCGCGGTACGGGTCGGTCGGTTGCAGCGGCGACCTGGCCCCGCTGGCTCACATCGCGCTGGCCCTGGTCGGAGAGGGTGAGCTCGTCGACGAGGACGGCGTGCGCCGACCGGCGGTTGAGGCCCTGCGCGCGGCGAAGATCAAGCCGCTGAAGCTCGAGACCAAAGAGGGCCTCTCCTTGATCAACGGCACGGACGGCATGCTCGGCATGCTCACGTTGGCATGCACCGATGCCGAGCTCTGCTTTCGCGTCGCCGACATCACGGCGGCGATGTCGGCGGAGGCGCTGCTCGGCACCGACCGGCCGTTCCAGCCGCACCTGCACCAGATCCGGCCCCATCCGGGACAGGTGGCGAGCGCCGCCAATCTCGCCCGGCTGCTTCGCGGCTCCACCATCGTCGCGTCACACCGCCATTCCGCACACGCCGTGCAGGACTCGTACTCGGTGCGCTGCAGCCCCCAGGTCGCTGGGGCGGCCCGCGACACGCTCGAGTTCGCGCGACGGACCGCGTCGGTCGAGCTCGGTTCCGCAATCGACAATCCGGTGGTCCTGGAGAACGGCGAGGTCGAATCGAACGGCAACTTCCACGGCGAGCCGCTCGCGTTCGCGGCCGACTTCCTCGCCATCGCCGCCGCCGAGGTCGGAGCCATCGCTGAGCGCCGCGTCGATCGCCTCCTCGACCCGCATCGCTCTGCCGGCCTGCCGCCGTTCCTGGCCGAAGAGCCCGGCGTCAACTCCGGCCTGATGGTCGCGCAGTACACCGCGGCGGCGCTCGTGGCCGAGAACCGCCGGCTCGCGGCGCCGGCCAGCGTCGACTCGGTCCCGACCTCGGGCATGCAGGAGGACCACGTGTCGATGGGTTGGGGCGCGGCGCTGAAGCTGCGCAGCGTCCTCGACAACCTGACCAGCATCCTTGCGGTGGAGCTCGTCGCGGCGGCTCGCGCGCTCGACCTGAGGGCGCCGCTGCAGCCGGCGCCTGCCACCGCCGCGGTACGCGACATGGTGCGAAAGACGATTCCCGGCGCGGGCCCGGACCGAGTGGTCGCGCCAGAGCTCGCGGCGGCGGAAGCCCTCATTCGCAGCGGCGCGGTGGTTGCGGCCGCGCAGGGCGTCACCGGTCCTTTGAAGTGAGCACGGCGAGGGTCGTTCGAGCGCCGCGTGGGGCGGAGCTGAGCTGCCTCGGATGGCCGCAGGAGGCGGCGATGCGGATGCTCATGAACAACCTCGATCCAGAGGTCGCCGAGCGCCCCGAGGATCTGGTCGTCTACGGGGGCACCGGGCGGGCGGCTCGTTCTTGGGATGCCTTCGATGCCATCGTGCGCGAGCTGAAATTGCTCAAGGGTGACCAGACGCTCCTCGTCCAGTCGGGCAAGCCGGTCGGCGTCTTCGACACGCACGAATGGGCGCCTCGGGTGCTCATCGCCAACTCACTGCTCGTGCCCGAATGGGCGACGTGGGACGAGTTCCGCCGTCTCGAGGCGCTCGGGCTGACCATGTACGGGCAGATGACCGCGGGGTCGTGGATCTACATCGGCACCCAGGGCATCCTCCAGGGCACATACGAGACCTTCGCCGCTGTGGCGCGGAAGCGCTTCGGCGGATCGCTCGCGGGCACGATTACGCTCACGGCCGGTCTCGGCGGCATGGGCGGCGCGCAGCCGCTCGCGATCACCCTCAACGGCGGCGTCGCGATCTGCGTCGAGGCCGATGCGGAGAGAATCCAGCGCCGCATCGATCATCGCTACCTCGACGTGCGCGCCGCCGACCTCGAGGATGCGCTGCGCGTCGCGGTCGATGCGAGGCGAGCCCGGAAGCCGCTGTCGATCGGACTGCACGGCAACGCGGCCGAGGTGCTGCCTGAATTGGCATCGCGAGGCTTCGACGCAGACGTGGTCACGGACCAGACCTCCGCCCATGACCCGCTCAGCTACATCCCGGCCGGGCTGAGCCCCGACGACGCGCAGGAGCTGCGTCTCGATGATCCGGCCGAGTACATTCGGCGTTCCCGCGAGAGCATGGCCCGCCACGTGGACGCGATGATCGATTTCCTCGACCGCGGCGCGGAGGTGTTCGACTACGGCAACAGCCTGCGCGCGGAGGCGAAGCTCGGCGGCAGCGCGCGTGCGTTCGAGTACCCGGGCTTCGTGCCGGCCTACATCCGGCCGCTATTCTGCGAGGGCAACGGACCGTTCCGCTGGGTCGCGCTGTCGGGCGACCCTGCCGACATCGCCGTCACCGACCGCGCGATGGTCGACGAGTTTTCCGACAATGCCCCGCTCTTACGCTGGATCGAAGCCGCGGGCGAGAAGGTCAAGTTCCAGGGGCTGCCGGCGCGCATCTGCTGGCTGGGTTACGGCGAGCGCGCGCGGGCGGGGTTGCGCTTCAACGAGCTGGTGCGCACGGGGGCGGTGAAGGGACCACTCGTGATCGGCCGCGATCACCTCGACTCGGGTTCTGTGGCTTCGCCTTATCGCGAGACCGAGGCGATGCTCGACGGCTCGGACGCCATCGCCGACTGGCCGATCCTCAACGCGCTGCTCAACACATCGAGCGGCGCTTCGTGGGTGAGCGTCCATCATGGCGGCGGCGTGGGCATCGGTCGCTCCATCCATGCCGGAATGGTTGTGGTCGCGGACGGGACGCCCGAGGCCGCGCGCAAGCTCGAGCGCGTGCTCACCAACGACCCCGGCACCGGCGTGATGAGACATGCCGATGCCGGATATGAGCGCGCACGGGACGTAGCGCGCGAGCGCGGCGTCCACATCCCGATGGCGTGAAAAAATCCGGTCTCTGGCACGCGGAGCAGGCGTGGCTCGGCCATCGTGCGGAAAACGTTCTGATCGAGGTCGAGGACGGAGTGATCAAGGCGATCACCGAAGGGGTGCCTGCCCCACATGACGCGATCGCGCTGAAGGGCTGGACGGTCCCGGGCTTCGCCAACGTCCACAGCCATGCGTTCCAGCGGCTCCTCCGCGGTGAAGTCGAATCCGGCGGCGGCGACTTCTGGGAGTGGCGGGACCGCATGTACGGCTTTGCGGGGTGGGATCCCGCCGACTACTTCAACCACGCGCGGCTCGTGTTCAGGGAGATGCTCGAGGCCGGCATCACGGCGGTCGGGGAATTCCACTACCTGCATCGCCACGGCAACGAGCTGGGCCTGGCGCTGATCGACGCGGCTCGGCAGGAGGGGATCCGGATCACCCTCATCGACGCCTGCTACCTGCGCGGTGGGCTCGACGGGCGCCCGCTGCGAGAAGCGCAGCTGTCGTTTTCAGATGGCGACGCAAATCGGTGGGCGCGTCGTGTCGACGAGCTCAAGGACGCGGACGGAGTCCGCATCGGTGCCGCCATCCACAGCGTGCGAGCGGTCGATCCCGAGTCGATGCGAATTGTTTTCACCTACGCGAAAGCGCGGGGCATGCCGCTGCACATCCACCTCGCCGAGCAGCCCGCTGAAGTGGAGGAGTGCATGGAAGTCGATGGCTGTACTCCGACGGAGCTTCTCGATCGGGAGGGCATCCTCGACCCCAATCTCACCGCTGTTCATGCCATCCACCTCAGCGAGAACGATCTCTCGCTACTTGGCTTTTACGGCGTCCAGGTCTGTTCGTGCCCGACCACGGAGCGAGATCTTGGCGACCGCGTCGGTCCGATGCGTGCTCTCGCCGAGGTGGGATGCCAGCTCTCTCTCGGCAGCGACTCCAACGCCGTGATCGACATCCTCGAAGAGGCCCGTGGGCTCGAGCTCGACCAGCGGCGCGCCACCGGTCGCCGCGTTCTCCACCAGCCCGAGGAGCTGCTGCGTGCCGCGACACGCGACGGCATGATCGCGCTCGGATGGCAAGCGGGCGCCCTCGAGCCCGGCATGCTTGCCGACTTCGTCACGCTGGAGCAGCCGCGCGGTCGGTGGCGCGAGCTGAGCCCCGCGTACCTGATCTATGGCTTCTCCGGTGGCGATGTCACCAACGTCGTCGTCGGCGGCAACACGGTCGTTTCGCCTTGAGACGCCTTCACAATATTGGCCGCCTGTTCACCGGCACGAAGGCCGGCGTGATCGAGAAGGCGGCGATCATCTGCGACGACGACGAGCACATCACATGGTGCGGTCGCGAAGGGGAGGAGCCGCGCGACCTGCTCGGATACGTCGCGCACGACGAGGATTGCGGCGGCGGCCTGGTCACAGCCGGCCTCATCGACGCGCACACCCACCCGGTGTACGCGGGCAACCGCATGGCCGAGATTGCAATGCGCTCGGCCGGAGCTTCGTATGAAGAGGTGGCGAAGGCGGGCGGGGGGATCGTCGCCACGGTCAAGGCCACGCGCGAAGCGAGCCCTCAAGCCCTCGAGGACGCGACGGGGAAGCGGTTGCGGCGGTGGCTCGAAGGCGGCGCCACGACGCTCGAGGCGAAGACGGGCTATCTCCTGGAGCGAGAGGGTGAGCTCGAAGCGACGCGAATCCTGAAGCGGTTGAGCGAGCGCAAGGACCTGCCTCGCATCGAGGTCACGTTTCTCGCCGCCCATGCACTTCCGCCCGACCGCGGCGCCAATCTGGGCAGGTACACGAAGCAGGTGGCGAGCTGGTGCAAGGACGCGGAGCTCGCGGGCGCGCGTTTCTGCGATGTGTTCTGCGACCGCGGATATTTCTCCGTGGCGCAGTCGCGGCGCATCCTCAAGGCGGCGCAATCAGCAAAGCTGATCCCTCGATTACATGCGGATGAGCTCGCGCGCACAGGCGGAGCACGGCTGGCTGCGGAGCTGCACGCGGCTTCGGCCGATCACCTTCTCCGTGCGAATCGCGGCGATGCGGTCGCCTTGGCGCGTGCCGGAGTGGTGGCCACGCTCGCTCCAGGCACGGCGTTGTCGATCGGAAAGCTGCCGCCCGTCAAAGAGCTGGTCGCCGCCGGCGCGGTCATCGCCCTGGGCACGGATCACAACCCGGGCACGAGCGGGATCACGAGCATGAGCGTGGTGGTGGCGATGGCGGTGGCGGTTTTCAAGCTCTCGGTGGAGCAAGCCTTGATGGCGGCAACAGTCGGTGGCGCGCTGTCGGTATCGCGGTCGGACCGCGGCGCGGTGGCCGGCTCCATGGTGGCTGATCTCGTACTTTGGGATGCCGAGCACGAAGGGGCGTTCGCCTGGGCCTACGGCCTCAAGCCATTGCGCGTGTGGCGGGGTGGTGCGCAAGTTTTGAGTTGATTAGCGTTGCAACTCACGTGCATTTGGCGTACAACGTGGGGGCTAAATGACCGCGGTGCTCACTAAACATAACAATCAATAGCGGTCGAAATGGAGGAAAGGGACTAGTGGCTAAATGGAACCCCTTGTCGTTGAAGCTCTTGCTGTGGTTCATGGGCGTCTTGATAGTGGCTGGATCCGGGTTGGGGTTCATCGGCGGTAGTTTCTTCCCGTTCGACACCTACTTCGGCGTGACCGCGTCGGTCGCCGGCGTCGCGTTTGGAGCCGGGCTCATGATCGCGGGCTTCGACCCGGTCGCCAACGTGAGCTGGGTTCGCGCGCTGATCCTCTACGCGATCCTCCAGGTGATCTACCAGGTTTTCACGCAGATCGCGATCTCGCGTTTCGACATCATCTCGTTCGCGATCGCGATCATCGTCGGCGTCCTGCTGATCGTGCTTTACCCGAACAAGGCCGAGCTCTGGATGAGCGGCAAGGGCAGCATGATGGGCGCAGGCATGGCCCGCTCGAAGATGTAGTCCGTTCGCACAACACAAGGGGCAGCACACGCTGCCCCTTTTTTTTAGGTGGTTCCCGGTTCGTCTCCGCTGACGATCCACCGACCTCCGCCGCCGGCCGACACCAGATCATCGGCGGCGCGCGGCCCCCAAGATCCGACGGGATACACCTCCGGGTGGCCCTCTGACTCCCAGGCCTTGATCAACGGATCGACGATCTCCCACTGCAGCTCGATCTCCTCCGCGCCTGGAAACGCCGAGTGACCGCCGGCGAGGACTTCCGAGAGCACGTTCTCATAGGCGTCGGGCAGTGGGGCTTTCGTCAGCCTGGCGTAGTCGAGTCGCATGCCCGCGGGCACGAGCTCGAACCTCGGGCCGGGGCGCTTGGCACCCATCCGCAAAGTGATCCCCTCGTCGGGCTGCACCCGGATCACGATCAGCGTCGGGATGCCGCGCTGGCGGCGGCCGCCGATGCGAAGAAGTGGAGCGTCACGCAGCTTGATCACCACCTCGGTGACGCGACGCCGCAGCGCCTTGCCGGTGCGGACGAAGATCGGCACTCCGTCCCAGCGCCAGTTTTCGATCGACACCCGCGCGGCGGCATATGTCTCCCGCCGCGACTCTGGCGCAACCCCCGGCTCGTCGAGGTAACCCTCGTACTGTCCACGCACTGCCGATGTCACGTCAAGCGGCGACATCGCACGCAACGCCGCCCGTTTGGCCCGGCGGACGTAATCGGGATCGAATGTGGTCGGCGGCTCCATCGTCACCAACGCGAGCAGCTGCAGGACGTGGTTTTGGAAGATGTCCCGTACCGCCCCCGTCTGGTCGTAATAGCCGGCCCGGTGCCGAATGCCTTCCTCCTCGGCCACGGTGATCTGGATCGTCTCGACGAGGTTGCGGTTCCAGACCGGCTCGAAGAGTGAGTTCGAGAAGCGAAACGCGAGCACGTTCTGGACTGTGTCCTTCGCGAGGTAGTGGTCGATGCGGTAGACCTGCATCTCGTCGAAGGCCGTCGCGAGCTGTGCGTTGAGCCGTTGCGCCGACGGGAGGTCGTGTCCCAGCGGTTTCTCGAGGACCACGCGGCGCGATGGGTCGCCCTTGGTCGCCATGGCGGAATTCGCGATCGCAACCAGGATGGGGCTGAAGGTTTCGGGCGGTGTGGCCAGGTAGAAGATGACGACCGGGGTGCCGGTGATGAGGGCATTGATGGGAGCGAAGCTCTCGGGGTCGGCATAGTCGAGCGTCACCCACTCGGCGGCGGCGGCCAGGTAAGAATTCCCACTGGCCTCCTTCACCAGCTCGCGGAACTGCTCGTTCGTCGAGTGACTTCGACCGGCGCCGATCACGCGCAGCTTCGTCCCCTCGCGCGTGACCAGCGCTCCCAGCGCCGGCAGGATCTTGCGTCGCGCCAGGTCGCCTGAGGCGCCGAAGATCACGAGGTCGACTGCCGCTGAAGCCATTCCAGCGAATCGTAGAGGCTAGTTGTCGATGACCTCGGTTCGGGCCACCTCGTCATGCACCGCCCGCATCCGCAGCGCTGAGAGCGGCAGCGCCAGCAAACGGACGATGGCCTGGCCGGCGCTGAGCTTCGATCCGTCCACCGACACCACGCGCTGCCTCAGCAGCGATCCGCCGATCGTTCGCCCCGAGATGGTCCAGCACGCGACGTGGTAGCCGATCGCAACGCCGGCAAACGTCGCCGGCCGCCTCCCTCTGCCCATGATCATCGCGACGGCTGCGCAAAGGCCGACGTCGATAGCCGCCGCGGCGGCCCGCCGGGTTGGCGGCGCGGGCATCCCGGGCGCCGGCAGCCGGCCGCGCTCCGCGAGCAGGTGCAGCCGCATGACCACATGGTGAAAAGGCAGCTGGGTCAGGACGTAGATCGCGCGAGGTAACCGCGGGCGATACTCCTCGACCGTCGCCGTCAGCCTGCCTCGGGCGGATTCGAAGCGCAGGCGACCGCCCGGCGCGCCGACGGCCAGGCCGCGCTCGATCGGCAGCTCCACGCCCGAGCGCGTGGTCTTCGGTCGCCCGAAGCCGATGATCTCCAACGGCCCGACGAACAAGGACGAACCGCGCAGGCGCCCAAGACCGAGCGACATCGATGGCATGCGGTGGAAGAAGCTTTCACGAAGCTCTCGGCCGCTGAGGCGGCGCGGTGAAGCCACTGAGTCCTCGAGGGTCACACGGCCGCCGGTCCATCTCACAGGAGATATGTTGAACGTCCGTGTCCAGGCTCGAATTCTCCGCTGCGGTCGACGTGACGATCCCGCCGGACCGCGCATTCGACTACTTCGCCGACCATCGCCACGTCGCCGAAGTCCTGAAAGGAGTGACTCGATGGGAGCCGGTCGGCAGCCGATCGACCGGCGTCGGCGCCCGCTACGACGTCGAGCTGATGACGATGGGCTTTCCTCTCCGGAGCGTTTTGAGGCTGAACCGCTGGCGCCGCCCTCACGAGATCGGGTGGGTGTCGGAGTCGGGCGTGGTCAAGCAGGAGGGCGGCTTCACGTTCACGAAAGTGCCGGAGGGGGTGCGGATCGAGCTCCGGATCGCGTACGAGCCCCCCGCCGCCGCCATCGGCGCGGCCATCGCCAAGCGCGTGGACTGGGTGGTCAGGAACCAGCTCCAGCGCGCCCTGGAACACGTGCGCGACATCCTGGAGAGCGCACCGTCCTAAGGTTTACCGCATGCGATTGAGCCGCGAAGCCCAGGGGATCCTGGGCCAGGGCCGCATCGGCATGCTCGCCCTGAAAGCCGCTCGCCTTCCGCTCGTCAACCCGGCCGCGTACAGCTTTGCGGCCGGTTCGCTGTGGATGACGACGTCCCGCTACGCGGCCAAGAACCCGCTTGCGCGGCGCGACCCGCGCGCGGCGTTCTTCGTCGACGCCGGCTCCAGGGGCGTCCTCATACGCGGCACGCTCGAGGTGTTCGATCCCCTGTCGCTGAGCAACCAGGTGCGCGCGGCACTGAGCGGCCCGGGGCTGTACCTGGGGATGGCCGAGTACGCGCTGCGCAACGTCCCGTTCGTGGCCGGCTACGCGATGGACATTGCCCACCTGCCCCGCGAGTGGATGCCGTACAACCGCATCGTCCTGCAGCTGCACCCCAACGATGTGGACGTCGTCGAGATCGGTCCGTTTCCCGCGGCCCAGGCGGCCCGCGTCCCCGCGGTGCCGGCCGAGGTGAGCCGCCGGTTGGCGGGCGTGCCGCGGGGTTACGCGTGCTGGTTCGAAGGCGGCACCCCGGTGATTCGTCCCGCGTTATGGGAGGTCGACCGCGGCACGGTGATGCTCGCGCCCAGTGCGGGCCACGTTCGTGCCGGCGCGCCGGGCGCGCTGGTGGTCGAATCGCACCACCGCTTCCGGCCGTCGCTGATGGTCGGCGCCTGCGTCCGCGGCACGTTCGGCGGGCCCGCGGATCCCGAGGCGATCGCCGAGCGCTATGCCCTTGACGACCAGGCGGTTCCACCGGCGGTCGAGCTCCGGGCCGAGCGCGTCACGTCGTGGCGCGGGTTCACCGTCGCCACCTCGATTCCACGCTCCGCGCGCCGGCTGCGCGTGGCCGAAGCGTAGTGGCAAAGCCCGCGGCCCCGGCGCTGCGCATCCGCCGCTTCGACGCCGGCGCATGGACCGAAGCCCCCGACGCTGTCGTGACAGAAGAGCCGCTGCAGCTGCTGCTCGACGGCGAGCCGCTCGCGGTCGTAATGCGCACGCCGGGAGCCGACATCGAGCTCGCGGCCGGCCTTCTGTATTCGGAAGGCATCGTGCGATCCGGGAGCGACATTCGCGGCATCCGCATCAGCGCCGAGGCCGAGGAGACCGAGGGCGGCATCGACATCCAGCCGGTGCTCGTGGAGTCGAATCACATCGATGTGCACCTGACCTCGGCACCGCGGCGAAAGCCGGAGCGCTCCATGCTCGCCAGCTCCGCGTGTGGCGTGTGTGGGACGCAGATGATCGAGGACCTCCGCCGAGACCTTGCGGTGATCCCGCCCGGGCCTCGCTTCGATGCCGCCATGCTGCCGGGGCTGGTCGACATCCTGCGATTGGGGCAGGGCGTGTTCGAGCGCACGGGCGGCCTGCATGCCGCGGGCCTTTTCGACGCCGGCGGTCAGGTGGTCGCATTGCGCGAAGACGTCGGCCGGCACAACGCGGTGGACAAGGTCGTCGGCCGTCTGCTGCTCGATGGCCGGTTGCCGGCCTCGGGCATGCTCCTCGTCGTGAGCGGCCGGGCCGGCTACGAGATCGTTCAGAAGTCGATCGGGGCCGGCATTCCGCTGCTGGCGGCGGTAGGCGCGCCGTCGAGCCTCGCCGTCGCGCTCGCGCGCGAGTTCAACCAGACTCTGGTCGGATTCCTTCGCGGGGAACGGTTCAACGTCTACTCGGCAGCCGCGCGTCTAACAGAGATTTGACGATTAGCAAACTGGATTCGCCTGCGGCCTGACTAGGCTGCGCGGCGTGAATCGGTTCGCGTTCGGTCTAGCCGTCGTGCTGGGCGCCACCGCCTGTGCGGGCCCCGCCACCTCTGGGGTCGCCACCCCATCCCCGGCCTCGGCCACCGGCAAGATCCAGCACGTGGTCGTGATCATGCAGGAGAACCGCAGCTTCGACCAGTACTTCGGCACCTACCCCGGTGCCGACGGCCTGCCGCGCCAGAACGGCCAGTTCACGGTCTGCGTGCCCGACCCCGCGAACGGCGGGTGCGTGCGGCCGTACCACGATCCGAACGATCGCACCGGCGGCGGGCCCCACGGGAGCTCGAACGCAGCCGCCGACATCAACGGGGGCAAGATGGACGGATTCGTCGCGCAGGCGGAGGGCGGCAAGCGTGGATGCTCCGAAGCGGTCGATCCCACGTGCACCAACTCGGTGAAGACCGACGTCATGGGCTACAAGGACGCGCGCGAGATTCCCAACTACTGGGCTTACGCCCAGAACTACGTCCTCCAGGACCGCATCTTCCAGCCCAACGCATCCTGGAGCTTCCCGCAGCACCTCTACCTCGTTTCGGGATGGGCCGCGAGATGCAGCAAGGTGGACGACCCCATGAGCTGCGCGACCAACATCGATTCGCCGGGGAGTCCGATAGGGGTGAGCGTGGGCAAGATCAACGGCCAGAACCAGGCCGCCCGCAACTTCGCCTGGACGTCGCTCACGTACCTGCTCTACACGCACAAGGTGAGCTGGCGCTACTACGTCGCTGAAGGACTCTTGCCCGACTGCGAGGACGGGGCCGCGATCTGCCCCGCGAAGCAGCAGCGTGTGGGCACGCCGGACATCTGGAACCCGCTGCCTGGGTTCACCGATGTCCGCTCAGACGGCCAGCTGTCCAACGTGCAGACCATCGATCATTTCTACTCTGACGTGAAGGCCGGCAGCCTTCCCGCCGTCAGCTGGATCGCTCCCAACGGCGTCGTCAGCGAACACCCACCCGCGTTGGTGTCCACGGGCCAGGCATACGTCACAACTTTGATCGACGCGATCATGAGAAGTCCTGAGTGGAGCTCGACCGCGATCTTCTTGAGCTGGGACGATTGGGGCGGCTTCTACGACCATGTCGCGCCGCCGGTGGTGGACAGCGCGGGTTACGGCCTTCGCGTCCCGGGCATCGTGATCAGCCCGTATGCGCGGCAGGGCTTCATCGACCACCAGACCCTCAGCCACGACGCTTATGTGAAGTTCATCGAGGACGTTTTCCTCGGCGGGGCGCGCCTCGACCCGAGGACAGACGGCCGCCCCGACTCGCGCCCTGACGTACGCGAGAACGATCCCGCGCTCGGCAACCTCATGGCCGATTTCGATTTCAATCAGCAGCCGCGCCCGCCGCTGGTCCTCGATCCGCATCCGTCTCCAGGACCCGCGTGCTCTATCTAGGAACTTACGGAAGTCCCGGATAATCGAGCCGTGCTTTCGGCCCTGGCCGCGCGCCCGGCTGCCCGGGTGGCAGTTCTTGGCGCTTATATCCTCCTTGTCTCCTGGACGCGGGCGCTGGCGTCGACCGCGCCTCATGCGGCAGCGGCGGTGCTCGTGATCGGCGGTATTGCATTGGCCGTTTCTGCCGTGGCGGTGCCGTTCGACAGGCTTGGCCTGGGCACGTCTCGTCTTGGCTTTCGCATCCTGGGCGGGTTCGCGCTCGCGGTCGTCTTGTTATTGCCGGCCGCCGCGCGGGCGAGCGCGGTGCCAATCCTGCCCGCGTTCCTGGCGGTGCCCGCGATCGTCGTCTCGATCGGCGAGGAGATCGCGTTTCGCGGCGCGCTTTATGCGGCGCTCGAGGAACTCGGCGGAGCACCCGTCGCGATCATTGGGACCACCGCGCTGTGGACCGCCGCGCATGCGCTTTCGCATCCGCCTCAATTCCTTCTGGTGGTCGCGGCCGCAGGATTGCTCCTGGCTCTGTGGCGTTGGGCCTGCAAAGACCTCGTCGGTCCGATCGTCGCGCACGTAATCGCGGACCTCGCGCTGTGAGAAGCGCCGCCTATCTGATTGCCGCCGCCGCGCTGGCCTACGTGGCGGCCGCCTGGCAGGTGTCGCCGGGCTTTTATGACGGTTTCGCGCCCCAGCAGCCCTACAACTGGGTCTGTCCGCCGGTGCACATCACCGGCAACCTGCCCCCGACCTCGGGCCACCTTGACATCAAGGTGCTGGGAGGGGTGAGCGACGCCAACTCGGCGTTCACCGACGACGCTCAGGTGGTGATCGGATTCCTCCCGGGCGCATTCGACGCCACCGGTAAGACCGTGATCGCGGTCGACATCAAACCTGTCAGCCCGTGCCCGAGGTCGCCCGGCCTCACGTTTTCGACCAACGTGTACCAGTTCACCGCCGACGCGCCCCTCGTGAAGAAGGCCAACCTGGTGATGCGTTACTCCGACATCATCGCGGCCCCGAGCAACGTCTACTACGCGACCTCACCGGACGGGCCCTGGACGTCGATCGGAGCGCTGTCCGAGGCCCAACCCTTTACCATCGACACGACCACCGACAAGTTCGGTTACTACGCCGCCGGCTACCCAGCCAACTCGGTCTCGCACGGCGGCCTCAACAGCCAGCTCCTGCCCATCGCGATCGCCGTGCTCATCGCTGGTGTGCTGGTCGCGGGCATCCCGCTGGCGATCGTGCGTCGCCGGCGCGCCGCGAGCGGAGCCGGCGAAGAGGAAGACGAGAGCTAGTCGTACTTGATCGCTTCGAATAGAGTCCCGCAGCGACGGCACCGGTACTGAAGCGTCATCGCCTGCGTGCCAAACAACGAGATCACCTCAGCGTCGCGAGCCCCGCAGTGAGTGCACCGCGGCTGAGCGCGGGGGTCAGGCTTCTTTGGCTTGGCTCGCGGGGGCAAACTTCTTCTCCTCGAGGCCGCGCAGCATCGCGAACGTGCGCTCGTCGATGGCGCCCATCCGCCCACGGCGGCGCTCCGGGTCCCAATGGCTCCAGTCGATCTTCATGTCCGTTGCTTTCGTCTCCAACCTCTCCTCGAGCCGGGCGCGGAGCTCGTCGGGACCCATGCTCAGGTGACCTTCGCGGTGCAGCAGGGCGGTGTCTCCGTCGGGAGGGCCGAACCACTCGAACGCTTCCAACCAGGCCCGGCGCAGCGGCGCCGAGTCGATGCCCGAGCGCAGCCAGCTCCGGCCGTGGAGGAAGTGGTAGCGCTCCTCCATCAGCATCTTGCGAAGGCGGTGCTGCAGGACTTCGACCGAACCGCCCACGCACGCCTCGATCATCACGGTGAACGCGGTGTCGAGGATGGCGTTCGCGGCCACGAACTGCGACCACTCGCTCCAGGGCTCGTCGAAATAGGGCAGCGACCGGAGGCTGTTCGGGTCCGTCTCCCGCTCCGGGCCCCGCGGGTCATCACCGAGAGGCTCGAGGCAGCCGTAGAGGACGCGGCTGTGACCGAGGTCGTCGAGGCCCATGGCTGCGGCAGCGATGTCTGCCTCCAGCGAAGGCGCCCGTGTGGCCCATTCGGCGTAGCGCAGTCCGAGCATCTGCTTGTTGTCGGCGATGCTGAGGACCAGGTCGGAGATGCTCATTGCTTCATCTAACTATCCCAGCAAAGAAGGCTGGGCTGCGAGCCGTGAAAAATAGCCTTGTGTAAACCTTGACTTGACGTACAGGTGTTCGTATCATGGTTCTGATGACAGTAGGGTGGGGGTTGTCGTGTCTGAGATGAGCCAAGCGGAGCTGGCTGAGAGGTTGATCAGCCTGTCGTTTGCGGCGGACATGATCAACCTCGAGCTCTCCCGGGCTTGCGCCGCCTTCGCCCAGACCGACGAGTACGAGCAGCAAGGCTTCGACAGCCCGATCCAATGGATCAAGGCTAACTGCCACCTGTCCGGGGGCGCGGCCTCCGATCGAGTCTGCGTCGGCGAGCAGCTGGAGAACCTCGGCGAGAGCAGGATGGCGCTGGGTCTGGGCGAGATCGGCTTTCAGCACCTCGCTCATATCGCCAGGACAGCGGCCAAGGTAGGCGAGAAGCTCGACGAGGCCAGGCTCCTGCGCCACGCGCGCAAGGAGAGCGTGTTCAAGTTTCACAACACCTGCCTGCACGCCCAGCACGCGGCCAACCCAAAGGGCTTCGTCGATGAGGAGAAGGAGGGCGTCGAGGCACGGAGCCTGACCTTCACCACCGCCGACGATGGAGTCGTCCTCGTCAAAGGCCTCCTCGACAAGGTCGGCGGTGCG
>WNFJ01678421.1_pt2 | contig 19478 bp, 20 predicted proteins | sample 5400461 | NCBI WGS metagenome assembly WNFJ01 (sample SAMN13153349, study PRJNA577476) | soil metagenome | isolation source: 115 cm saprolite on Douglas fir-dominated hillslope | place: USA:California | collected 2013-09-17
AGACGAATCGAGTCACTTTAGGGGCGACATAACGAACCCATGGATTATGAAATCGCTCCCGAAGCTGTAAAGATCATGTCCGGGCGCGGGGATTCCTTCGTGTTGCTCGATGTCCGTGAGCCGTGGGAGCACCAGATCGCGCAGATCGATGGCGCAATCCTGATTCCTATGGGCGACGTGCCCAGCCGCGCTCACCAGGAACTCGATCCCGAAGAACACATCATTGTCTATTGCCACCACGGCGTGCGTTCGATGAATGTGACTGCCTGGCTCCGGCAGCAAGGATTCGAGAAAGCGCAATCCATGGCCGGTGGGATTGACGCCTGGTCGCGGAGAGTGGATGGCAAAGTGCCGGTGTATTGAAAGAAGCTACTAGCTTCTAGCCGCTAGCAACTAGGTTCTTGCTGGAAGCCTAGTAGCTAGAAGCCGAGTTTCATGAAAAAGCAACTCATAGAACTCCGTGTCAATGGGCGCTCGTTTGAGATCGCCATCGAGCCGAATAAGCTGCTGCTTGATGCGCTCCGACAGGAACTCGATCTCACCGGCTCCAAGCGCGGTTGCGATGATTCATCGTGCGGAGCTTGCACTGTGCTGGTTGACGGCACTCCCATGCTTTCCTGCACCATGCTGGCCGCCAGTTGCGAAGGCCAGGAGATAACCACCGTCGAAGGCGTGAGCGAGCACGGGGCGCTGGCCGCAATCCAGAAAGCGTATGGCGATTGGGGAGGCGCGCAATGCGGCTTCTGCACTCCCGGATTCATGATGACTGTGAAGCATCTTCTAGAGACAAATCCAAATCCGACCGAGGCTGAAGTCCGCGCCGCCCTCAGCAGCAACCTTTGCCGCTGTACCGGCTACAGCCAGATGTATGAGGCGATCAAGGCTGCAATCGAAGCGGAGCAGAAGGGAATGGCAGCAACAAAGTGAACACTTTAACCCCTGTCATTCCGAGCGACCAATAATCAATGACTGACTTCTCCATTATCGGCAAACCCATTGCCATGGTTGACGCCGCCGGCAAGACAACCGGCGCAGGCAAGTACACAGACGACCTCTCGCTTCCAGGCGTGCTCATCGGGAAAATCCTGCATTCTCCGCATCCTCATGCGCGGATTAAGCATATCGATACCATCCGCGCTGAGAAGCTCGACGGAGTGGTCGCGGTTGTCATTGGGTCAGACGCCCCGAATCCGTACGGAATTCTTCCCGTGGGGCACGATGAACATGCGCTGGCTACGGACAAAGTCCGCTATGTGGGCGACAACGTTGCCTGTGTGGCCGCCGTGGATGAAGCCACAGCTGAAAGAGCGCTCGAACTGATTGATGTCGAATATGAGATTCTGCCGGCCTACTTCGATCCGGAAGAGGCGATGAAGGCCGAGCGTGACCTGATCCACGACAACAAGCCACACAACATCGAGAAGGATTATCACCACATCTTCGGAGATCCGGAAAAGGGCTTCGCCGAAGCCGACCATATTGCCGAAGCTCGCTTCATCGCCAACGAAGTCACGCACGCGGCCATGGAACCGCATTCCACGTTGGCTTCTTTCGAACTCAACTCGCAAACCGGACAACTCGGCCGGCTCACCGTCTGGTCGTCAACCCAGGTGCCCTACTACCTGCAGCACAAGCTTTCGCTCGTCCTCGAAATGCCGATGTCGCAGATTCGCGTCATAAAGCCGCTGGTCGGCGGAGGCTTTGGTGGCAAGAGCGAAGTCATCCCGCTCGAAATCATCGCGGCGATTGCCGCTCGCAAAGCCAAAGCCCCGGTGAAGATCACTTACACTCGCGAAGAAGTCTTCTGGGCGCATCGCGGGCGCCCGCGCACCATCATTGACCTGAAGACCGGCGTTAAAAATGATGGCCGCATCACCTCTGTTAAGGCACGGGTCGTGCAAGACGGCGGCGGCTACTGCTCCTACGGCGTGGTGACAATCCTCTATTCCGGCGCGCTGCTCGGCGCTCTCTACGATATTCCAAACATCCAGTATGACGGCTATCGGGTGCTCACCAACAAGCCCGCCTGTGGGGCGATGCGTGGCCACGGCACAGTCAACGTCCGTTTTGCATTCGAATCGCAGCTGGATGAACTTGCTGCCAAGTTGAAGATGGATCCGGCTGAGATTCGGCGGCGTAATTTGTTGACGCCACCCTGCGTCACGGTCAATGGTTTGCGGGTGCAAAGTTACGGCCTGCCGGAGTGCATTGAGAAAGTCGTCGAACGTTCGGGTTGGATGGATCGCAAAGGCAAGCTGCAGAAGTCTCGCGGGCTGGGGATCGCATGCAGCCACTACGTGAGCGGCGCGGCCAATTCGATCATTCGTTCGGACATGCCGCATTCCACTGTCAACATCAAAATCGACCGCGATGGCGGAGTTGTAGTCTACACCGGCGCGTCGGAAATCGGCCAGGGCTCGGACACTATGACGGCACAGATTGCGGCAGAAGTCCTTGGCTGCTCGCTTTCGCGCGTGAAGATTGTCGCCGCCGACACAGACCTCACACCCATTGACATTGGCTCCTATTCCAGCCGCGTGACGTTCATGGCGGGAAACGCAACGCTGCGTGCGGCAGAAGAAGTGAAGAAGCAGATTGCGTCGGCAGCGGCGAAGAAGATGAACTGTAGTGTTGAGGAACTGGTGTTTTGGGATGATGGGGTGTGGAGAAGTGGGTTGGAATTAGACAACCAGATGCCTGCGCAAACACCGCGCGGGCCTGACGGGCGAGGGCGCCCGTCCCCACATGGTTCGAGGGTCCAACTGGGTTCGGAGATCCTGCAGGGTTCAGAGCAGCCCTCCGTCTCCGGTCGCGTCGAGGGCCAAATCCTGCGGGGCTCCTTGCAACAAAAACGGAAGGAAGAAGGCCCGAAAGACTCGATTAGCTTCGAAGAAGCTGTAGTCGCGGCGATCGATTTCCATGGAACGCTCACTGGCACCGGCTCGTATGCGCCTCCCCCAGAAGCTCGCGGCGGCAAGCATAAAGGCGGCGGCGTAGGACCATCCCCTGCATATTCGTACTCGGCGCAAGTCGCGGAAGTGAGCGTGGACGAAGACACCGGCGAAGTCGCAGTTCACAAGGTCTGGGCAGCACACGATTGCGGACGTGCGCTAAACCCGGTTTCTGTCGAAGGCCAAATCATTGGTTCGGTATGGATGGGCATGGGACAGGCACTCACCGAGGAAATGATTTGGAAAGATGGCCTGCTCATGAACCCAGGCCTGCTCGAATATCGGAGCCCATCGTCAGTTGAATCTCCCGAGGTTGAAGCTATCATCGTTGAGAGCATCGATCCGGAAGGCCCGTTCGGAGCGAAGGAATGCAGCGAAGGATCGTTGGCCGCAACCATTCCAGCGATTGCGAATGCTATTTATGACGCAGTGGGAGTCCGTTTGCACGAGTGTCCCTTCACGCCCGAGCGCGTACTCGCCGCGTTGCGTGCGAAGAAGAATGCAAAAGCGCTGAACCTAACCGAAGGCGTTGACCCCACGGCCCCCTCGCGTTTCCGCGAGCATGGAGGCGCGCTGTGGTTCAAAGGCAAAGGCCCGGAGCGGCATGAAATGGATTCTGCACGAACGGAGTGAAAACTATGGATGGGTCTAAGCACAGACTCAGAGTTGCCCGCGCAAACTGCGCGCGGGCCAGACGGGCGAGGGCGCCCGTCCCCACGTGGTTCGTGGTTGCAACGAGGTTTTCCGGCCATTTTCGCCAAAAGAATCTATGAGCCTGCCCGAATTTCAACTCGCCCGCCCGCGCACCCTCCCTGACGCCATCGCATTCCTACGCGAGCACGAAAACACCCGCATCCTCGCCGGCGGTACTGACCTGCTTCCTTCTATGGGACAGAAACTATTCGAGCCGGAGTGCGTGCTCGACATTCGTCAACTAAACGAACTCCGCGGAATCCGCGAGACAGAGCATGGAACTGAGGTTGGCGCGCGGACTACACTGCAAGAAATCGAGCACTCGGATTTCCTGGCGCAGCACTATCCTGTTTTGGTCGAAGCTGCTAAGACTGTGGCTTCTCCCCTTCTCCGGAACATGGGGACGATCGGCGGAAACATCTGTCTCGACACGCGCTGCCTCTGGTACAACCAGTCGTTGACCTGGCGGAAGTCTTGCGGCTTCTGCATCAAGAAGGACGGCGATCTTTGCCACGTTGCTCCCGGCGGAACAAAATGCTGGGCGGCATTTTCCGGAGACACGCCTCCGGCTCTGCTGTGCCTGAATGCAGAAATTGAAATTGTCAGCGAATCGGGGACTCGGCGTCTCGCGCTACGCGATTTCTATACCGGCCTGGGCGATGCGCATCGCAAGCTGGCTTCGCATGAGTTGCTGACCCGCGTGATCCTGCCGAAATCCTCAGCCGGTTATCGGGGAATTTATCGGAAACTGCGCATCCGCGGCTCAATCGATTATCCGTTGGCTGGCGTGGCAGTTGCTATGAAGCGGTCAAATGGCCATGTCGAAGACCTTCGCATCGCGATGACTGCCGTGAATCCGGCGCCGGTGCTAGTGAACGGCGTGAGTGCACTGCTCAAAGGCAGCCACATCGACGAAGCCATCGCCGAGGCAGCGGGTGACCTCGCAGCTAAGACAGCCAAGCCTCTAACCACCTCCGCTCTAACTCCTGAGTACCGGCGTGAGATGATTCGAGTTTTCACGAAGAGAGCGGTATTGGCACTCGCCGCAAAATAGTCTTCCGCAGAATTATTTCTGGGCGGTTTCCGGATCTGGAATGGTGATGGGAACGTCCACAGTTCCGATCTTCTGGCTATTGCGATCAATCGCTCCCAGCCTGAGCACGTATTTCCCGGGCTTCAATTCAAGGTCGAGATGCCCAGGAAAACCCGTTTGCATGACCTGTTTGTAGGTCTCAAGTCGCATGGTTGCGTCCACAGTATTGGACGCCACTCCCGACTCTTTTAGCTTCTTGTCCAAGGCGACGGCCATGAAATCCACAATCGTCAGCTTACGTTGATCGGGTCCGTCAGTAAAAATCAGATCGCCGGGATTAATTGCCAAGTCGATGCTGACGCTCTTGCGACCCGCATCCGGCGGCAGTACCGCCACTTTGAGCAGCAAGCGAGTGCTCTCTGGGACCGATGGTTGCATGGCCAAAGCGAGTAGACGAGCGGCATCCTTCTGCTCAGCCGGTTGGTCCGGCATGGCATAGTATCCGTTCCGGTACCGGATCTTCACTCCTTCCATTGCGAGCTTGACTGCTATTTTCCTGTACTTGCCATTCCAGTCGCGGTCCTGGGGAACATAGGCGAGTGTGTAGTAGTTTGTGCCCTCGTCCAGGCTTCGCAGCATCAGCGCGCGCAGATCATTTTGATTGTAAAAAGCTTCACCACCAGTTTCTTTCGCAATTTCATTTACCGTAAACTCGGTGTTCCAGCGCGCAAGTGTTTGGAGTTGGTCTCGAGAAAAACCTATCTTAGGTATCCCCATTTGGATGCCGCTGGGTGCATGCACTTCCAGCCCGCGCACGTTGATCGGATAAACCGCAATCTGCGACGAAGCCAACAGGCTTGACAACTCGTGCACCTCTCGCTGGTAAAGAAGGTAATGCAACTGGCGGGAGTCGTTGTCGAACTCGGGACCAAAGGCCAATGGGAAGTTTCCGGAGAGCCAGATCAAGTTCTTGCGTCCCGGATATCCCGCCACTGCCTGGGCTAAAGCTCGTAAGCTGGCAAGGGTTGATCGGATACGCACGTCGGTTTGATAAGCCTCATACCCCTGCAACGCCCGCTCAATCGAGATTGGACTGGCCGGAGACTGACCCGCGATGATGGCCAAGTCTGTATCCATATCGGCGGCGTCTTGTACTTCCTGTTGGCTGGTCAGAAGATGGGCATTTTCATTTTTGTCAATAATGGATTTGGCTGCAGCCACAAGCGCATCTGAACTCTGCGTGAAACCCTGCAACATCTGCAGGCTTGAGCCGAGCACGAACAGAGCGACGGGCTGTCCAGCCGGCATGGTGCTGAGAAACTTGAGCATCTGCTGGCGCGCGTACGTCCGATCTGAGAACTCGGTATCCAACATATCCATCAGAACAATCGTGATCGGATGATCGGGCGCCGGCGCCGAGAAGTTTGTGTATTGATGCGGAGGTAACTGGATCTGGGGTGCTGGCCGTTGCGCAGCGTCAGACGCCGCGTGCGCGCTGAAGGCCGAAATGCGCTGCGGCTTGCCGTTTTCGAGCAAAGTGAAATCGTCGGGCTTGAGACCCCGAACAAATTCAGCGTGCTTGCCGGTAACGACCACGTCCACCAAAACGAGCCGGCTGGTGGCGTGGAAGGTTGGCATGGCATTGTCCGCCGGGGAAGACGCGGGACTCGCAGCCACAGGGGGACTCACGGTCTGTCCCAGGACAGATCCGCAAATCAAAATGCAGACGCAACAGAAGCCAGCGCGCATTCGACCACTCCTCTTCTATTTCGAAGATGCCTGCAATTCGGGCACAGTCAGCGGCACATCCACCGTCCCAATCTTGCGGCTGTTCCTGTCCACCACGCCAACGCGCAGTGTGTAACTTCCCGGCTTCACTTCAAATTCCTGATGTGCCGGAATATAGGAACGCATCACATTTGCGTAAATATTCGGAGGGATGTCCTTGTCAATAGCGCCCCCGTTCTCAGCCGAGGGCTTTCCACTCTTGTCCCACGCCACTGCCATCAGATCCAGCATCAAATGTTTGCCGTTCTCGGGTGCGTCCGTAAACGTGACATCGTGGGCATTGATCGCGTAATCAATTCGCACCGTCTTGTTAGTTGCATCCGGTGGAAGCACTTGCACCTTGATCAGCAACATGGTCGAAGTCGGGGCTTCGGGATGCATTGAAACCTTGAACAGCTCAGTAATCTGGTCATCCTCAGCCCTCGCGTTTGTGTTCTGGAATGTGTCCTGTACGCCGTAATATCCGCGCCGGAAGGTAAGCTTGGTGCCATTCTCCGCGCACTTTACTTCGATCTTGCGATATTTGCCATCCCATTTGTGATTTTCCGGCGTGTACGCGATGGTGTAGTAGTTTGCGCCTTCCTGCATGCTGCGCGACAAGGCAGCCTTCAAATCGTTGCTGCCGTAGAAAGCCTGGCCCCCGGTCTCCTTGGCAATGTCGGTCATGGAGTCGTGATCGTCCCACTCCATGGTAGTTTGTCGCGTCGCCATGCTGTCCCGCATGTCCCGTATGCGGGAGTTTGAACCGTACGCGTTTCCTGTGGAGACATCCATGCCGGTACCTGTACTGATTGTTCCGCGAATATCAATCGGATAGACGGCAACCTGCGAGGCGGTCAGCAACGCCGCTGTTGCGCGCACCGGCGGAGCCTTGGCACGAAGATCCTGCGCATGGCTGTTTCTCTGAAAACCGCCTGCAGCTTCGTCGCTGGCTCGGCTTTTCGGCAGGAAGTCAGGGCTAAAGCGAATAGGGAACTCGGCTGAGAGCCACAGCAAGTTCTTACGTCCGGGATAAGCGGAAACTGCTCGCGCCAAACTTGCCAGCGCTGTTAGCGTCAAATCCATGCGCTGCATTTCTTGATAATTCTGCTCTGCCGCAAGCGCAGTCTGAATACCCGATGCTACTGGTGCAAGTGGCAGGTTTGACGCCGCCCCGCCACCTCCGGGCGTCCCTCCCGGTGGACCAACCGATCCCGGGCCGGCATTTACCTGCAGATTAGACGCGACAGTCTCGTCTTCTTGTCGGTTTGCCTCAGAAGTCATCAGTGGCGACGTATCGCGCAAAAGCATTTTGGCTGCGGCCACCAGTGTGTCCGAATCCCCTGTGAAGCCTTGAATCGTTCTCAGCCGCGTTCCCAGCGCAAACAACGCCACCCGCTGGCCCGGCGGCAGCTCTTTCAGAAACTGAATCATCTGCTTGCGCGTGTACGCCTGGTCTTGGACCTGAGTATTCAGTACGTCCATCAGCACGATCGTGAGCGGCCGCTCGGGATCCGCGATTGCGTAATTCGTATATTGGTTCGGCGGCAATTTAATCGGCGCAGCCGGCTTCGGCGGAACCGCCGGCGCAGCGTGCATCGCGAACGCGACCACTTTCTGAGGTGTGCCGTCTTCAAGCACCGCGAAGTCCGCAGTTTTCAGTCCTGGAACGAAGTGTCCGTTGCGATCAGTGACGACCACATCCACCACGACCTGACGGGTCTCGGCCTTAAAAACCGGAGGTGCTTGCTCGGTCGAATTCTGAGCACCGACTGGCGCAATGGGTAGTACAAAGAAAATTAAGGACAGGGCGATGAGGCGAGGGAAAAAGATCTTCATTTGGACCTCCACAGACAATCTCCCGAGCCGCCTGGAAGAATCGTTATTGTAGCCCGGAAGTTAAGACGACTTTGTAAATAAATGTCCGAGCTTTTGCTGCTTTGTCTTCAGGTACTCCTCGGCATGAGTGCTGGGTACCACCTCGCAAGGGACCCGCTCAACCACGCTGATGCCTGCGTTTTCTAAGGCTGCCACCTTTTCAGGATTGTTAGAGAGAAGCCGAACTTCACTGACGCCGAGTGACTTGAGGATCTCCGCGGGCAATCCAAATTCGCGATGGTCCGCCTTGAATCCCAGGCGCTGGTTGGCCTCCACGGTATCGAGTCCCGAATCCTGCAGCTCGTAGGCCTGGAGCTTCGGCATCAGGCCGATACCTCGACCTTCCTGCTGTTCATAGATCAGGATGCCGGCACCTTCGCCAGCGATCATCGAAAGCGCCAGTTCAAGCTGCTGGCGGCAGTCGCAGCGTAGAGAGCCAAATACATCCCCGGTTAGACACTGCGAGTGAATGCGGACCAGCGGCGGCGAAGCGTGTACGTCGCCCATGACCAGCGCCACTGCCTCTTCAGGCTTGCCATCTTGAGGGGAATCAAGCCGAAAGCCGTAGATCCGGAAATGTCCCCAACGAGTAGGGAAGTCGGCCGAGGCTAGTTGCTTGGCGAAGGAGCTCACAACGCCATTATAGACGCGAGGTTCGTGCGGCTGGTCACCAGCTTCCGTATCTATTACTGCGCACGCGTTGCGGAAAAAGTTTGATCAGGATCATCCCTGCTACAAATCCACCCACATGCGCCCAGAAGGCGATGCCGCCTGAAGTTTGATGAGCGGAGGCCGCCGCGGTCGCCGCCCCGCTGAAGAACTGGATGATGAACCAGTAGCCCAGCATGACCCATGCCGGCAGCCACCAAAATGTGAAGAAGAAGATCAGTGGCACAAGCGTAAGGACCCTTGCCTTCGGATAAAGGAGAAAGTATGCACCCATGACTCCCGCGATCGCGCCGCTGGCTCCTACGGTTGGTTCGACTGAAGCCGCATTCAGCACGATATGGGTAAAGGCGGCCGCGAACCCGCAAACGAGATAGAAAAGCAGATAGGAGAAATGACCCAGATAATCTTCAATGTTATCCCCGAAGATCCAGAGGAACCACATATTGCCAATCACATGCAGCCATCCACCGTGCACGAACATGGAAGTAAGGATTGGAAGGAATGCTGCCGATAGACTAAAGTGTCCCGATCCCGCAAGGGCATGAGTCACATCACGCGGCACGACCCCAAACTGATAGATAAGGGCCAGATAAGCACGCGGACTCTGAATTGCCACCCATTGCTCGAACACGAAAACAACGACGTTGAGGGCGACAATGAAATAATTCACGAACGGCGTGCTGAATCTGGGCTGGTCGTCGCGAATGGGAATCATGAGGCTGCTCTTGCGCTTCTAACTTTCGGGGTTCTAGTTAGGCCAAAGTAGTTTTGGCTGCGAACCAACGCTAGAGACTAACAGACGCAAGCTGGATTCATTGCTTCGGCAGGACTTCCTTGCCATCCTTTGTAATCCAGCCTCCGAAGCTGTACTGAGTGTGCCCGGGAATCAGTTTGATCAGAACCATTCCGGCCACAAAACCTCCCAGGTGGGCCCAGTAGGCAATGCCTCCTGACAGCTGGTGGCTGTGCGTTTGCAGCATCTGTGTCCCAATCACTCCGAGAAACTGCAACCCAAACCAGAAGGCGAGCATGACCCAGGCCGACAGCCACGTCACGTTGGCCATCCAACCAAAGACCACCAACATTTGCACACGTGCCTGGGGATAGCGCAGCAGGAACGCGCCCATGACACCGGCTATGGCACCACTCGCTCCCACGCTGGGAATTTCCGATCCAGGGTTCGCGTAGATGTGGGCCATAGAGGCCAGCAGACCACAAACCAAATAAAAGATCAGGTAAACGAAATGCCCAAGATGGTCTTCGATGTTGTCGCCGAAGATCCACAAGACCCACATATTTCCCAGAAGGTGCAGCACTGAGGCATGCATGAACATCGAAGTAAAAATGGTCACGAAGACACTTGGGATAGTGAGCTGTGCATAACCTCCGGAGATCGCAAGCTCGAAATTATGCGGAATCGTGCCGAATTGCTGGAACAGGTCATTAAGCGCACGACGGTCGTGCAGGCCCACAGAAATCTCACATGCGAAGACCGCAACATTCAGCGCAATGATGAAATAATTCACATACGGTATGGTGGAGCGTGCCTGGTCGTCGCGAATGGGAATCATGAAGCAGCTCTTACTTGGTAGCTTTTAGCTGCTAGCCAAACCAGAGAGGTTTTCGCCAAAAGCTAAGGGCTAAAGGCTAACCGCTGACCCTGAATAATTCAATCCTCTAGAATGATTCAATCCCCGATGATTCAATGATTCAATTGTCATGAATGGTGTGCTCATCGTCGACAAGCCCTCGGGACTGACGTCCCATGACGTAGTCAATCGCGTGCGCCGCATTCTGAAGCAGAAGACAGTTGGGCACTTGGGCACGCTCGATCCGCTGGCTACCGGCGTGTTGCCGCTGGTGCTGGGCAATATGACCCGGTTGGCGCAATTCTACCTGGCTTCCGAGAAGAGCTACGAAGGCGTGATTCGCTTTGGCTTCGCAACCGACACCTACGATGCCGAAGGGGCGCCTGTCGGGGAGCCGCAGCAACCATCGCTCACTCTCGAGCAGGTCCGGAATTTGGCTGGAAACTTTCTGGGCAAGATTGAGCAGACTCCGCCGCCCTATTCGGCGAAGAAAATCCAGGGCGTGCCCGCTTACAAACTGGCGCGGAAGCAAAAAGAGGTTTTGCTCAGGCCGGTGCAGGTGGAGATCAAACAGTTTGAAATCTTGCGCCTGGATGGCACGGGCGCGCATTTTGTGGCGCGAGTCGCCTCGGGCACTTATATGCGTTCGGTGGCCCACGAAATTGGAGCGTGGGCGGGATGCGGTGCACATCTCGAATCACTGCGGCGGACGGCCGTTGCCGAGTTTGAATTAGGAGACGCGCACACGTTGGAAGAACTCGCACAGGCCGCTCAGAGCGGGGAAGTGGAGAACACGCTGGTGCACCCCCGCAAGCTTCTGCCTTCGCTGCCCTCGGTCACGGCAACCGACGAAATTGCCTCGAAAATTCGGCACGGTAGGCCGGTAAATCTGCCGGAGCTTTCCCGCGCCCGCGAAGTCAAGGTGTTCTATGGCCAGCGTGATTTGATCGCGATCTCAACCCGAGTGGCCGGGACGTTGTTTCATCCGAGGATTGTTCTGGTCTGAGAATCCGCAGCATCTACGGCAGAATCGGCGAGCAGCACGGCTTCTGTACTGGTTTCGGCTCCATTAACTCGACTCGCGTCAGGTTCGGATCATACAAATTGAGCTGCCACTTTCCGTCGCGTCCAACCTGTGGTTTCTCGACGTCCTGCATTCCGCGCTTCAGAATTTCCGTATACGAATCCTCCACGCTCGGTGTCCCCAGCGACAGATGATGCATGACTCCCAACAACTGCGGATCGGGGTTGTGCACATTGAGCATATATTCCAGCCAGTCTTTGCCGTCAGGCACACGCATCGCTACCCAATCCGTGTCGGTGTCTTTCATTCCGCCGTGCCACTGAAGCTTGAATCCAAGAATGTCTTTATAAAAATGGTCAGCAGCTTCGCGGTCTTTCACGGTCACGCCTACGTGAATGATTCTTTCCGAGATGCGCCGGGCGCCCAGGTGCTTGCCAAAATCATTGCTGTAGAGCGACCCCGGCCGGTACTCAACGAACTCCACCAGATGCCCGTCCGGATCGTGGACTTCGAATGCGAGGCTTCCATTCTTCATGGGTTCGAGTTTGTCCGGCAGCCCTGCTACACCCTTGCTCGCCATGTATGCTCGGAGCTGCTCGGCGTCGGTGGTCTCGAAACAAATATGATTCAATCGGTCCTGGGTCGCCGTCCTCAAATCAGGGAAAACTTGAATGAACTGGTGATCATTTACTTTGAAGTTAGTGAGCATCAGGCTGCCGTCAGGTTTGTTCATGCTGAAGGCTTCTTCAAATCCCAGCATCCCTGTGTAGAACTTGCGGGCAGCGTCCATGTTGTCGGTGTTGAGGGCGATGTGTGATACCCCAACAATCGGCGGCCGCCTTACTTCTTTATTTTTGTTGACGGGGACTTGCGCAGAGGCGACGAAAAGGAAAGTCGTCCCTAGAAACAAAACGCCAGCTTTGAGCGGGAAGTTCATGATCCCAGGATGCTGCGCCGCACGGGCCGGCATGTCAAGCTCCCTCAAAAAGTCCGTAGTCAAGCTCTACATGCATCTGACCGGCGGCGTGGACTCTGGCCTCAACGAGATCGATGTGTTGAACTACTGGCGCCAGAACAAGGTTTCAGGAGATAAGATCGTCAACTACGTGAGCATCGATCCCAAGAACCACACGCACGTTCAACAGGCCATCACTCTCTTCGGCGGTGTTTACCTGGGTTTCGAGGTCCAGCAAAACTGTCAGGAGCAGTTCGACGCGCATCAGTCCTGGACCCCCGGCCCGCTGACCCAGGACGGCCACGCTGTCCATGCCGTCGCCTATGACCAGACTGGGGTGACTGTGCTGACGTGGGGAAACACTCAGCAGGCCACTTGGGCCTGGTGGGATGAGTGCGTAGACGAAGCCTACGCCCTGCTGCCGCAGGAAGCCGAGAAGGCCGGTTTTGCGCCAGGATTCAACTTCGCGCAACTGCAAACTGACCTGGCCGACGTGGCGAGCTGATACGCGGGGGGGGACGCGGACCTTAGTCGAGTAATGTAAACAAGTGACGAGCCCACCCCGCTACTTAGCAATCTGCTGCGATCTGGTAAGGGATGCTCTAGCTCTGAAGCCTAAGCTGTCGCCTACGCGGATCGGCGAGTGGGGACTTTACCAGTGCGGACCTTTTCGTGCATCTCCCGCAATTCTTTGCATGATGGGCAATTTGGATCGGCACAATAGGGCGAGCCCTCGTCAACTTTGTGGGGTTGCGGTCTTACCTGGGAATCCATACGTTCTCCTGGGACAAAATGTTTTGGCGCAAACGAATTCAATCGCAAACTTTAGACGAAGCTCTTAGGCGGCATCTTGTGACTTCGACCCTTGCTGCTTCAGCGGCGCTTGTTTTTCAGTGAGCAATTGGTCTATTTCCTGGATCAGCAGCATCAGCCGCTCCGGATCTTGCTCGACAGCAGCTTGTTCGCACAGAGCCCGCCAACGCTCCCTGTTTTTGTCTTCCATGTATTAACTCGCCTGCAAGTTAAGACCGACGGTTACGCTGTAGGGCTCGGTTTTTTGCTCTCGCCCTCCATGGCTTACGTTATCGATTACGGCCTCTTTGCCCTTGTCTTCTGGTTCAACAAGTCCCTCCACTATCTTTTCCTTTATTACTGCAACCGGGACTTGCTCGAAATGAGTTTTAGATCGACGCATTTAAACCGCCTCCAAATGATGAATCCACCCTAGCAGGCCAGCAACGATACGGGTCATATCTTTTGGAAATCGGAAACCGGCTTTACGCGACGAAATTGCCCCAGTTGTACGGCAGGTACGTTCCTCTTCCTGTGACAAAGATCTGCGCCGTTAATAGTTTAGCTGTCGTATTAGTTTATCTTGACAGACGTTTAAGGTTACGTTATTTTAACGTTTGCGAATCGTGCGTAACCGGAGGTCCCCCATGAGCCCACGCTCCAGCCGAGCTCCCATGAACTTCAAAACCATGGTGCAGACCGACGTTCCGCAAGGCCGGAACGGCAAGCATAAAATGATTGTTACCAGAATTCTTTCCGACCTCGATCAAGTGGAAAAGGGAATAGCGCTCAAAGTGCCCCTGGCCGCGTTGGATGAAAGCAAGGAGAAGGTGCGGTCGGCGTTGAACCGCGCAACTCGCAAAGCCGGAAGGAACGTCGCTACCGCCACCGACGCCAACTTTTTGTATATATGGAATGAGGGTTGAGCTTGCAGCTGTGCCTGGGGCTTCCTAACCAGCATCGGCGTCGCGCTGACGTGCTGAATAATTGTGGGGACAGCCGCCCTCGACTGTCCCCAAAGGTTCTGAAATTCCTTTCCAAGAATCCTGATTAATGCTTTTCCTTTTCTCTCGGCGGAGCAGGGCGTGGCGCCGGCTCTTTCTCCTGCAACCTCTGCTGCTGCTGGGAGTGCCTTTGCTGCAATTGCTCCGTCTGTTGCTGGTGCCGCTGCTCGACCTGCTGCCTTCTGCTATCATCCGCACGCTGTCTTGCGAGTTGCTGATGTTCTTTTTCCTGCTGCTGCTGAAGTTTTTGCCGTTCTTTGTCCTGCTGCGAATACAGCTTTTCCTGCTGTTGCTGGTATTTCCGGTCTTGCTTGGGGTTACCTGTGTTTGGAGGACCGGGGCGCTCGGGACGAGGAATCTCGTTGGGATGCACCGCGGTGGTGGGACGAGGGACGTTGTTTGCGCGGCCTGCATTCTCTGGGCCCGCATTCCCTCGACTCATATTCTCTCGACCCGCATTATGAATCGCGCCTCCCTCGCGGGCGCGCACGACTCCGCGCTCGCTAAATGCTCCAGGTCGGGGAGTAGCAGCGATGGGCGGCTTGCCGTGGTTTACTGAAGCCCGTAGCTCCTGATTGGAGCGGGCTGCCTGCACGTGCTGCCTTTGATCGGGGACGGGTGGAAGGTGCCGTTCGTGAGCCGCCCGTTCCTCTTCGGGCCTGGGGCGCGCGTTGATGCCGCCGTTTCCGCCGTTGTAGCTGACGCGCGTCTCGTTGCGAACATTGACACGCGTGTTGTACACGTTGTGAATGATGGTGACGTTGACGTTATTTACCGAACGATTATAGAAAAAGCGATCTCCATCCCAACGGCCGCCTTCATAACCGTGGCCGAAATAGCCGTAACCATAGTTGACTCCGCCATAGAAGCCGACTACCGGTCCCCAGAAGCCTTCATAGAAGATGAATCCGCTGCCACCCCAGGCCCAGTATGCCGGAGTCCACAGGAAACCGACTTGCGGAGCCAAGACCCATGTTCCCGGCACCCAGTAGTAATCGCCAAAGTCGGGGTCGTAGGCCCAGTAGCCGGGCGTCCAGATATAACCCTCTTCAGGGCAAATAGGTTGTTCGTAGACGGGCAGATCAGGCGGCGCGAACCCAACCGTGATGCCCACCGCAACTTGTGCGGCTGATGGCGCGGGCATGCATAGCATCGGCAGGACGGCGACCGCGAATATAAAGCAACGAACGAAGGGGATAGTTCGCATTGTCTTGCTCCTTGCTCTCCTGAACTCAGGTGCCTGAATTGAGGCGGGAGATTAGATGCTGGGGAGGGACTGTCTGAATCGGTTTTTCGAAACATCCTAATCGAAATTATGAATTGCGCCAGCCCACCCCCATGGTAGATACTATTTAGGCAATGCTCTATACCTGTGTCCAGAAGACGGCCATGTGTTGTTGTTGTACCTGTCGTGTCTCTTCTGGGGACGAGGTGCAATCGAGCTAAGCAGTCTTAATCAAAGTTCTTAAGCTCACACCCACCGCCAGAAGGGAAATGGCAGGTGGGTTTTGTGTTTTTTGGGAGCAGCTATCAGCTTTCAGCCGTTAGTTAAGGCAAAGCGGATTTGGCTGAAAGCTGATAGCTAAAAGCTGGAAGTTATGAAAGCTTCGATCTCACTTTGGAAAGAAAAGCTCGCCGGGCAAGTTGGGGACAATTTGTCCCGCGAAATTGACGCCTTTGAAACCGACATTACCCTTCGCAAGCAGGGCAAGTTGGACGAGCGTCTTTTCGCCGAGACTCGCCTGCGCCGAGGCGCCTATGGCCAGCGTTATGACAATGGCCAACGCAGCGACGGCCAAAAAGTCCAGCGCCTAAACTTTCCCTCCGGCGAGTTGACCAAAGGCCCGAATACGATGTGGGACGCGCCGGGAATGCAGCGCATCAAGATTCCCGCAGGTGGGCTGAATGCGGCGCAGCTTGAGACCATGGCGGAGCTGGCGGAGGAGTACTCCGACGGCATCGCGCACGTGACCACGCGGCAGGATTTTCAGCTGCATTATGTGAACCTCGACGACACTCCAGCGTTGATGCGGCGGCTGGCGGCCGCGAGCATCACCACGCGCGAGGCTTGCGGAAACTCCGTCCGCAACGTTACGGCTTGCCCTTATGCCGGCGTTTGCCAGGACGAAGCGTTTGACGTGACGCCGTATTCGCGGGCGCTATCGAAGTTTTTGCTGGGCCATCCCGATTGCCAGAATTTTGGCCGGAAGTTTAAGCCGGCTTTCAGTGGCTGCGCGCAACATGCCTGCGGGCTGACCAGCATGCACGATCTGGGGTTGATCGCGGCGAAACGCACGAATGCCGAAACCGGCAGGGAAGAGATTGGTTTTGAGATGTATGTCGGCGGGGGACTGGGCGCGGTGCCGTATCAGGCGAAGTTGTTCGATTCGTTCGTGCCGCCGGAAGAGTTGTTGCCACTGGCGCAGGCGATTGCGCGAGTGTTTGCACGCCACGGCGAAAAGAAGAACCGCAACCGGGCGCGCATCAAGTTCCTGATTCAAGATCTGGGGATTGAAAAGGTCCGAGAGTTGGTGCTGGAGGAACGCAAAATTCTGCCGTTCGATCCGCGCTGGACGGCATACATAAAGGAGGCGCAGGCAGAGTTTGCGGAGACGCCGTTGAAACCGAGCGGGGAATTGCCGTCGCTGGTTGCGATTGAAGCGCTAAACGGAAACTCGGACAAGTTCAAGAAATGGTTGAAGTTCAATACGCGTCCGCAGCGGCAGCCGGGGTATGTGACTGTCACGTGTCACGGTGGCCTTGCCCCTAGGAGATATTACGGCGAACCAGCTGCGGTCGCTGGCCGACATCGTCCGGCGCTTTACTAAAGAAACCATTCGCACCACGGTCGAGCAGAATTTCGTGATCCGATGGGTGAGCAAGAGGGATGTGCGCGAGCTATTTAGCGCATTGCACGCTGTGGGCCTGGGGGACCCCGGCGCGGGCGCGCTGGTGGACATCACTTCTTGCCCAGGCACGGACACGTGCAAGCTGGGGATTTCGTCATCGCGCGGTCTGGCGGCAGAGTTGCGTAAGCGGGTCAGTGAGAAAAGTTTTCAGCAGGACGAAGCGGTTCAGAATCTGCACATCAAAATCAGTGGCTGCTTCAACAGTTGCGGGCAGCATCACGTCGCGGACCTGGGGTTCTATGGTGTCAGCCGCAAGATTGCCGGATACGCCGTGCCGCACTTCCAGGTTGTCCTCGGAGGCGAGTGGAGCCACAACGCCGGCTCGTACGGGCTTCCGGTGGTGGCGATTCCGTCGAAGAGCATTCCGCAAGTGGTCACACGCCTGACGGATCGCTATGTGGCGGGGCGCAACACCGGCGAGAGCTTCAAAGACTTCATCAAGCGGCTTGGTAAAGCGGAACTCAAGAAGATGCTGGAGGATCTCACTCGCCCGTCTGACAGCGATCGCTCCTTCTTCAGCGATTGGGGAGATCCGCGAGAGTACACGCTCGGCGATATGGGCGTTGGCGAATGCGCTGGAGAGGTCGTGTCGTCGGTAGAGTTTGGACTGGCAGCGGCCGAAAGGGAATTGTTCGAAGCGCAATTGGCGCACGAGAGTGGCCAGGACGAGCAGGCTGGGGAGAAGGCTTACCAGGCCATGCTACATGCGGCCAAGGCGCTGGTTGAGGTCGAGTATTCCGACATCTCGAACGATCCCGACCAAATCGTCTCCGAATTCCGCGCGCGGTATTTTGATACGCAGAAATTCTTTGATCCGTTTGCGGGCGGCAAGTTTGCCAATTATCTTTTCGACGCACACCGCAAGGCGGCGCAGACCTACACATCAGAATCCAGCCGCTATCTGATGGATGAGGCGCAGCTTTTCATCGACGCGGCGCACAGTTGCTACAACCGGCTGGGAACTCTGGTGACCGCATAATGAAAAGCCCACATTCCATCGAGCTGCAGCATATCAACGTGAAACTTCTGCTGAAGGATTCTCAGGACCTCGACCTTGATCCGGTGATTCCCGTCTTTCATAGCTGGATTCAGGGCCAAGTCTGCGACGAACTGCTGCTCGACGTCGCCGATTATCGGCACGTCCATGGGGGTCCGGGAGTGGTGCTTATCGGACACGAGGCCGATTACGGCATCGACGACACCGACAACCGGCTGGGGGTTCGTTACAACCGGAAAGCCGCGCTCGGCGGTGGGAATCAGGATCGGCTGGCGCAGGCCGCGCTCGCTGCCATTACCGCATGCCAGCGTCTTCAAGAAGATACAAGACTAAATGGAAAGTTCCGCTTTAATAGTCAGGGCATCGAAATGTTTGTTAACGACCGGTTGCTCGCCCCGAATAACGAAGCGACAAGGGAAGCTTTGAACGCGGAGTTCCGGGCGTTTGCAGAGAGGTTGTTCGGCGGAAGTGAATATTCCTTGTCGTTCGGTGATGATCCCAGGCGATTGCTGGCTGTGTCGTTGAAAGCTTCGCGGGCGTTTATCGTGGGAGAACTGATCGAGAATTTGCAGTCCGCGCCTGCGGCTCAAGATCTGGCTAAGCTCGGTCCTGGCAGCGCTGTCCCTAACTGGCGCGAGGAAGTGAATGCCCAGGGCGCGGACTGATGGCTGACTTATCGGTAGTCCAGTCCAGCCTGGCGGACTACTTCCGCATGATTCAAGCGAAGGTCCAGGAACTCGCCGCGCCATTGTCATCGGAACAGCTTTGGGTGCGGCCGTATCCTTACGGCAACAGCATTGGCAATCTGATTCTTCATCTCACCGGGAACCTCAACTACTACATCGGGGCGCAGATTGGCGGGACGGGATATATCCGCCAGCGTCCGCTCGAATTCAGCAGCACCGGCAAACCTAAAGACGAGCTGCTGCGCGACTTCGATAAGGCGATCGAAATTGTGATTGCGACCTTGGCCAAACAGTCGGACAACGACTGGGCTGCCCCGTATTTTGGTGAGCTTGAGAGCGAAGCTAAGACGCGGTTTAATGCGTTCCTGCGGTGCGCGGGGCATGCTTATCATCATGTGGGGCAGATGATTTATTTGCAGAAGGAATTGGGAGGAAGCTCTTAGCCGTTGACTTTTACCTCTTGGGCGAAAGCCCGCAAGCTGAAGGCTGATCGATGTAGCCAGTGTCCGATAACAAGTATTATGTAAAGTC
>WNFJ01115748.1_pt1 | contig 19469 bp, 20 predicted proteins | sample 5400461 | NCBI WGS metagenome assembly WNFJ01 (sample SAMN13153349, study PRJNA577476) | soil metagenome | isolation source: 115 cm saprolite on Douglas fir-dominated hillslope | place: USA:California | collected 2013-09-17
CGACGTATGTGGAGACTGGTCTTGAAGCCGCTTGATCTTGAACTGATTGGAGCTGAAGCGGGTCGAGGACGATCCAACAAAAAATCGGGATGGCGAAACTAAACGGCGGTCTTCATGCGTCTATGAAGTATGCGGCCTTCTAAAGAAAGCTAGAGGCGAAGATGAAAGTGCAAGAAAGACATGGCGCAGTATTAACTCTGGTGTTAAAGACTGCAGTATGGGCGCTGGCAGCTCTGTTACAAACATGTATATCAATGAGAGCGCAGGAAGCTCCCGATATCCGCCACCTGCTGGCTCGTGCTCAAGAGGGACGCGTTGAAGACCAGCTCAAGCTCGGGCACGCATTCCAGTTTGGCCTGGGAGTGCAGCGCGATGCCTCTCAGGCCGTCAGTTGGCTGCTGAAAGCCGCTAATCAAGGCGATCCATCGGCGCAGTCCGACGTGGGTTATTTCTACATGAAAGGCGACGGCGTTTCCCGCGATGAACAAAAGGCCTTTTTGTGGTTTCAGCGTGCAGCCGTCGAGAACTATGCCCCAGCCCAGTTTGGCCTGGCAGCTCTCCTGCTCAATGGCGATGGTATTCGGCACGACATTTCAGCCAGTGTGAACTGGATGAAGCGCTCCGCCAACCAGGGATTCCAGCCCGCCGAGGTCAACCTGGGAATCATGTTCGCCCGCGGCATCGGCGTTGCGAGCGACGACACTGAAGCCGTGCGCTGGTTCCAGAAAGCTGCCAGACAACACTTTGCCCCCGCGGAGTTCCTGCTCGGAACCATGTATGCAACCGGGCGCGGCACAGCGAAGGACGCAGTAGAAGCGGACCGCTGGTACCGCAAAGCTGCCATCCAAGGTTATGCGCTCGCAGAGACGAATCTAGGCGCAGCCTACGAGTTCGGCCTGGGGGTTCCCGCCGACATGAAGGAAGCCATCAAGTGGTACCGGTTGGCCGCAGAACAGGCAGATGCAACCGGTTGTATGAATCTCGCCCGCGCCTATGCAGAAGCCCGCGGCGTGGAGAAGGATGCAAGCATGGCCTATTTCTGGGCGCTGGTGGCTGCGCGCAGTCCATCACCCATGGCAAAGCGGCCCTCTGAGGCGTTTCTGCAGGGGCTGCGCCGCAGCATTTCACCAGAGCGGATGGCGACGATTGAGACCCAGGTAAAGGACTGGATGCAGAAACATCCTCCCGCTCCCGCGGACTGGGTCTTGCTGCAATCCCAACCTTGAAGTGAGAACAAGGTGATGGCGGTCAGCTCTGCCAATTTGGGGCCTACGCTTGACACCGCAAAGCCCATTGCCTAACATTTTTTTATCTTCCACAACGGACGATGTAAGGAGACCCCCATGTCATTACGCATCAACGACGAAGCTCCCAACTTCACCGCCGACACTACCCAGGGCAAGATCAACTTCCACGAGTGGATTGGCAACGGCTGGGCCGTGCTCTTCTCCCATCCCAAAGACTTTACCCCGGTGTGCACCACCGAACTCGGCTATATGGCAGGACTCGAGCCTGAATTCCAAAAGCGCAACACCAAGATCATCGGGCTGAGCGTCGATCCTGCGAGCAATCACAGCAAGTGGGCCAAGGACATCGAAGAGACCCAGGGGCACAAGGTGAACTATCCCATGATCGGCGACCCGGAGCTCAAGATCGCCAAGCTCTACGGTATGCTGCCAGGCGACGCCGGTGAGAGCTGCGAGGGACGCACCGCCGCCGACAACGCCACCGTGCGCACCGTCTTCGTGGTCGGTCCGGATAAGAAGATCAAGCTGATGCTCAGTTACCCCATGAGCACCGGTCGCAACTTCGACGAAGTGCTCCGCGTGATCGATTCCATGCAACTCCCCGCCAAACATAAAGTGGCCACGCCGGTGAACTGGAAGCAGGGCGACGATGTGATCATTCTGCCTTCGGTGCCCGAAGAAGAAGCGAAACAGAAATATCCCGGAGGCTGGAAGGCGCCCAAGCCGTATCTGCGGATTGTCCCGCAACCGAAGTAGCTTTCATTTGCAGCCAGGAGAAGGTCGCTGTCTTTTTTGTTCCCCGGACCAATGAGCCTAACTGCTAACTGGCGCTTTTTTTCAGATCTTCCAGCCTGCCGACGTCGCGCCACTGGTATTCGTCGGCACGGAAGGCGAGGATCTTTTCTCCACGCGCTGAGAGGTTCAGGTAGGAGTCGATGATGGAGAAGACGCCATCTTCCGCCATCATGGTAAGAAGACGAGGCGAAATAACGTGAATGCCGGAAAATGCCAAGGCCGTCGTCTCGGATGAAGACCGGACCAGTTCGGCCTTCCCATCTTGCCCGCGCCGCCTGCCGCAAAGCTCAAGCTGCTGGTCGAAGAGCAGGTAGCGTGAGGTCTTACGCTCCTGCACCGCCAAGGTGGCCAGCGCCTGGTTTTCAGTGTGGAACTGCAGCATGCGTCCCAGATCGATGGTGCTGATCACATCCACGTTGTGCAGAATAAACGGAGTTTCGGAGCGGCTGGAATCCTCGCGAAAAAACCAGGCAGCTTTTTTCAGCCCGCCCCCGGTATCGAGCAGTATTTCTTCACGGGAGACTTCAATCCGCATGCCGAAGTTGTGATTGCCTCTCAGGTAGTCAATCACCATGTCGGCAAGGTGATTGACGTTGATGATCACCTCGCGGACCCCAAACTCGCGCAGGCGCGAAAGCGTGATTTCGAGCAGTGTGCGGCCGCCGGCCTCCACCAGCGCCTTGGGACGGTCATTGGTAAGCGGCCTCAGGCGCGTGCCTAATCCGGCGGCCAGAATCATGGCTTTCATTGGCCGGGCTTCTCCGAACTCGATTTCTCCAGCCCCAGCTTCTCCAGTTGACGGTGCCGCACTACCACCTCCACCCCGCTCCTGCCGCGCAGATGTTTCGCCAGCCGCTCTGCCAGATACACCGAGCGATGCTGCCCGCCGGTGCAGCCGAACGAGACCATCAGGTTCTTGAAGCCGCGGCGCTGATAATCGCTGACGCTCGCATCCACCAGCGACATCACGCTGGCGAGAAACTGATGCGCGCTCTCCTGCTGGTTGAGATATTCGATCACCGGCGCGTCTTTTCCGGTCAAGCTTTTGAAGCGCTCTTCGCGTCCCGGATTGGGAATGCTGCGGGCGTCGAAGACGAACCCGCCGCCGTGCCCGGTCTCATCCGTCGGCATCCCCTGGTGAAATGAGAAGCTGAAGATCCGCACCCGCAGATTGTCTGCCTCCGAAGCTTGCTCGCTGAAAGACAGACCCAGAAGTTTCTCCGATCCCAGCATGTTCTGGAAGGCGCCCAGCAGCGCCGGCAGCGCAATGGGCAGCTCGGCGTTGTGCAGCAGCCAGCGCAAATTCTTGAGCGCGTAGGGAACGCTTTGCAGGAAATGCGGTTTGCGTTCATAAAAGCCGCGAAAGCCATAGGCGCCCAGCGCCTGCATGATGCGGACGTAAACGTAAGCATAGTAGTGCCGCATGAATGCTTCGCGGTCGAGCTCGACAAAAGTCCCAAGCCGCTCGAGGTAGTGATGCAACAATTGCTCGCGCAACGGCGGCGGCAGGTCGGCCTTGGCGTCATACAAAAGAGAGGCGATGTCGTATTGCAGCGCGCCTTTGCGTCCGCCCTGGTAATCCAGGAAAAACGGCTGTCCCTCGCGCAGCATGACGTTGCGTGACTGGAAATCGCGATAGAGAAAGTAGTCGCGGTCGGCGGCCAGCAGAAACTTCGTCAGGCGGGCAAAATCGTCTTCCAGCGCCTGCTCGCTGAAGGGGATGCCGGCCAGCCTGAGAAAGTAATATTTGAAGTAATTCAGGTCCCAGGCAATGGACTGGCGGTCGAAGCTGTGGCGCGGATAGCAGCGCCTGTAATTCAGATCACGTCCGGCTTCCACCTGAAAGCGCGGCAGCACGGCAACAACATTGCGGTATGCTTCCACGACTTGGGGAGCAATCTCGTCGCCGTCGCGATTTTGCGAGAGAAATTCAAAAAGCGTAGTGTCGCCCAGGTCTTCTTCGAGGTATGCGCCCTGACCTAAATCTTCCGCATAGATTTCCGGGACCGGCAGCTTGTGCTTGCGAAAATGCCGCGAGAATTCCAGGAAGGCGGCATTCTCTTCGCGCACGTCATAGCGAATGCCGATGGCGCTGAATTTTTCGCTGGCCAGCCGGATGATGCGCCGCCCCGACCCGCCGAGTTGACCCTGCAGCGGTTGCATCCGCTCCACTGGTGCGTGAAAGTGCTGGTCAAAAAGTTTTTCCAGAACGTCCATGGATGTGATTTCAGCGACTCGCTCTTGAGGCATCATCGTTTACCGTCGCCAACCACCACCAAGGTAACATGAATGCGTGATTCATTAGCGCCGGGATGGTGTAGGGGAATTGAGCCCGTCGTTAAGACACACCCGGCAGATCGTTGCATGACAGAGAAGCTCCAAATCCTCTAGACTGATCAGTTTGCCCGGAGGTTACATGCGGTTTCGTCATGCGGTTATCTTCTGCCTGGTCGTCAGCGCTGCCTGTTTTGCGCAATCCAAACGTCCCTTCACCTTTGAAGACATGATGGCGCTCAAGCGCGTCTCCGAGCCCGTGCCCTCGCCTGACGCCAAGTGGGTCGCCTTCGCCGCCCAGGACGTTGACCTCGAGAACAATAAAAAGACCTCGCACCTCTGGCTGGTGCCGCTGGCCGGTGGTGATGCAAAGAAGATCGCCGATGATCCCGCCGGCGAAGACCGTCCGCGCTTCTCGCCCGACGGCAAGCGGCTGATCTATACCTCGGCCAAGAATGGCAGCTCGCAAATCTGGATCGCCGATTTCGACACTGAGAATGGCGCGCTCACGAACGCCCACAATCTGACCTCTATTTCTACCGAGGCCGATGGCGCTGTCTGGTCGTCTATCCGGATTGCCCTGATGATGCCTGCAACAAACAGCGCGATGAAGAGCGCGCCAAATCCAAGGTCCAGGCCAGCATCTTCACCCGGCTCTTTTACCGCCATTGGAACAGCTACACCCAATTCAAGCGCAGCCACCTGTTTGTGATTCCAGCCGAAGGTGGGACGCCAAAGGACATCACGCCCGGCGACCACGACGTGCCGCCGTTCAATCTGGGCGGACAGGATATGTACGCCATCTCTCCCGATGGACAGGAGGTCGCCTACACCAGCAACCACGATGAGGTCGAGGCCATCAGCACCAATAACGATATCTTCATTGTTCCCATTACGGGCGGGGAGGCGAAGAAGATTTCCGCCAGCCCGGGCAGTGACGACACCCCGCTTTATTCGCCGGATGGGAAGTACATCGCCTGGCGCATGCAGAAGCGAGCCGGATATGAGAGCGATAAGTTCAACCTGGTGATCTATGACCGCAAGAGCGGCGAGATCAGAAACCTGACCGAGAATTTTGACCGCTGGGTGGGATCGTATGTGTGGGCATCTGACTCAAAGACTGTCTACTTTGCGGCTGAGGAGGAAGGGCAGGCGCCGATCTTCAGCGTTCGCGCAGAAGGAACTGCCGATGTTTTCGAGATGGTGGTAGGTCACAATGACGATCTCAGCATGACCCCAGACGGCAAAATATTGCTGTTCACGCGAATGTCGATCCGCGCGCCAAACGAAATCTACGGCGTTCAGATTGCAGACATGCTCCCACAAAAGCTCTCGGCGGGTCTCAAACCGCCGGAAGCGCTGTTGAATCCGGGAATGGGTAAGCAGCTCAGCCATCTGAATGATGCAATTCTCTCGCAGGTCGCCATGCAACCGCTCGAACCGTTCCTGTTCACCGGCGCAGCCAATGCCCAGATCGAGGGCTTCATTCTCAAGCCTCCAGACTTCGATGCCAGCAAAAAATATCCCGTCAAATTCATCATCCATGGTGGGCCGCAGACCATGTGGGGCGAGTTGTGGTCTTATCGCTGGAACTTCGAGCTTTTTGCTGCCAATGGCTATGTGGTCATCCTGATCAATCCGCGGGGCTCGACCGGCTACGGACAGAAGTTCCTTGACGAGATCAACGGCGACTGGGGCGGAAAGCCCTACGAGGACCTGATGAAGGGCCTCGACTATGCCGAACGCACGTATCCGTTCATTGACAAGAGCCGCGAGTGCGCCCTGGGCGCCTCCTACGGCGGATACATGGTGAACTGGATCATGGGTCATACCAACCGCTTCAAATGCATTGTCTCGCACGATGGCATGTTCAACACCGAGTCTGCCTACGGGTCAACGGAAGAGCTCTGGTTCAACGAGTGGGAGTTCAAAGGCACGCCCTGGACGAATCGTGAGCTCTACCGCAAGTGGTCGCCACATCTTTTTGCGCAGAATTTCAAAACGCCCACGCTTGTGATTCACAGCCAGAAAGATTACCGGCTCGATGTTTCCGAAGGCTTTCAGCTTTTTACCACCAAAATGCTGTATTTTCCCGACGAAGGCCACTGGGTGCTCAAGCCCCAGAACAGCCGCCTGTGGTACCAGACGGTGAACGGCTGGGTGGACCAGTATTTGAAGAGATGGCCTGAGTTGTCGGGTAGAGCCGTTGCTTCGAACGGCCCAGAGACGTAGCGAGCTACGTCTCTACGCGGAAGAAGAACAGAGCCCAAACAGAAAGCCACCGGCTGGTTGCCGGTGGCCTCTGTTGTTCCAAGGGTACTGAACCTACTGGGCGGCGACATGCGACTTGGAGCACGCACACCCTTTATGGGCGCAGCGCGGCTGCGCCGTTCCGCCGCAACCGCAATTGCAAGCGACCTTTACTGGCGGAGCACCAGCATTGCCGTTTGCGCCAGACTGATTCTTGGGGTTCGGCAGCGCTTGAGGTGCAGATGCGCTTTTCAGGTTTGCATGTGCGAGCGCAGGTTGCACCGGCTCGAGCATCCACGCTATTTCAAATGGTCCGGCGTTTCGTTCTGCGTGTACTGGGAAAACGGCCATACCATTTGAAGTTATGGCTGTGGCTTCCTTCTGGCCGGCGCCGAAATCCACGGGGCCGGAAACGATTTTCACGCGCACGTTCAGCGGCAGGTCCCGCGGCTCACCCTCCAGGAGCAGTTGGGTTGCGTCGGTACCGCGCATCAGCTTGTTGCGCTGCAAATGCGCTTGCATGTCACACACCAGCAGCGGCTGAGGCGCCGAGCTCTGGCCGGTGGCGCGATTGGTGACGGTCAAGTTGTTGATGCCGGGCTGCACCTGATTCAGCGGAGCCAGCTTGAGCTGATCTTCCGTGGCCGCCAGGACAATCGGTTGAGCGGATTGGCCATTGCCGGCAAGCGTGACTTGCATATCGGCGTAGTTGCCGCTGAACCCATGGCCTGCCAGGTTGAGTCCGTCAGAGCGTTTTACCGCCTGCGGTACGCTTTGCAATTGAAGAGGCTGGGACGTCTGTGGCCAATCAGCGGCGGCCTGCTTCACTTCGATCTTGCCAACAGGGACTATTTGCGGGCCGCCCTTGCTAATCAAGTAAGCGCCTGCGGGCAAGCCTGCTGCCAGAAAGACGCGTCCATATTTGTCTGTTCTGTTTTGCTGAACGACGGTTCCGTCGATGGTTTGAATGTCGATGACTTCGCCTTCCACGACGCCGCTGGCGACCGCGAAGGTGAATGGTTGCTGGGCGCTGATATTGTCGGGCTGAATCAGCGCCGGAAGCGAAGTTTCATGCGGATTGGGGGTGCTACTTTTTGGTTTGCCTAACGTTGGATCGTCAACCGGATCGCCGTTCACGTCGTACGCTTGCCCCGTTACCTTGACCCCACCCATGGGGTCATACGTAATCACCCGATGGCGTCTCAATTTGCCGTTGGGATAAAACTCGTCGATGGTTCGTTGGTAGACATCCTTTGTCTTAGGATCGCGGTATTCGATCTCCTCGTGGGATATCTGATTTCCCTGAGCATCATATTTGTCTTCGTGCGTAGGCCTATCTTGCTTGTCGTATTCGGTCTTGGTCTCTCCGGTTACGTCGCCTCTCTCGTCCCTTTCCTTGTAGCTAGTAATGTTTCCATCTTTATCTCGAGTGACGTCCGTCTTGCTCTGCGCTTCCAGAGTGGCCACAAACAAAACCGAGCTCGTGAATAACAACGACGAAAACAAGATCCATAAAACTGCTGCCTTTCGCATCATGACTGTCATCGTGAGCCTCCTTGGCTGAAGGCCTTCCGGCTTGGTATCCGCATTTCTTGGGCCTTCAATCAGTGAGTCACGTGGGAGCAAGAAAAGGTTCAATCGAGATGTACTTCAAAATCCAGATACCCGCCCCCTTCTCGCAAAATTAGGAAATCGCTCCCGGCAGAGATAAGCTATGCAGTGTTCCCAGGGTTTCTTATTTAACCGATGAACCTTCCGGGCGCTTCTTGTGACTCACGGGTTGAGAACAAAAGCTGCAGGCTGGGAGCCCGGAACACTGAGCGAGGGCTGGGCTAAGCATGGAAGAAGAAGCAAGGGCTGACCCGGAATCATTGTGGATTCAACAGATTGTCGAAGGGGACCGCGGCGCATTTGAAAAGCTCTACCAGGCATACCAGGCGCGCCTCTTTCGCTATCTGTTCCGAATGGTCGGGGACGAAAACACGGCCGAAGAGTTGACCAACGACGTGATGGTCGCCGTGTGGAAGGGAGCAGCGAGCTACAGAGCTCAATCCAAGCCTTCCACCTGGCTGTTTGGCATCGCCCACCATAAGGCGTTGAACGAGTTGCGCCGAAGGCGGCCCCCGACGGTTGAGGTCGAGACCGTGCGCGAGCTCGCGGCGCCGGGGCGAGGACCGGAGGGCTCAGTTGAGCGTGAGCAGGTGCACAGGAGTGTGTTGCGGGCGCTGCAGCAGCTTTCTGCGGAGCATCGCGAGGTAGTCGAGCTGACCTTCTACCAGGGGTGCTCGTATCAGGAGATTGCCGAGATCATGCAATGTCCGGTCAACACGGTGAAGACAAGAATGTTCTACGCCAAAAAGCGGCTGCAGGAAGTCCTTGAGAGCCAGGCCAAGGAGGGAGAGATCACATGAAGCATCGCGAGATCATCGAACTGCTGCCCTGGTACGTGAACGCCACCCTGAAGGAAGATGAGCGCAAGATGGTGGAGGCGCACCTGGCAGGTTGCCGCGAATGTGCGCTCGAGCTGGAAAGTCTTGCCCTGATGCGGAAAGCTGTGGTCGAGCTGGGAGACGAAGTGCCCACGCCTTCTCCGGTGCTGCTCCACCAGGCGCTGGCGCAGATTGAGGATTACGAACGAACTCGGCCCCCAAGCAGGCGAGCGGAACCATCCGGCAATTTCTGGGATCGGCTTGCAGTCTGGTGGCGGCCCACACCTGTTTTTGCCCGTGCACTCATCGCCGTGCAACTAGGGTTGGTTCTGGTCTTAGGCGCAATGGTGTTCCATCAGCAGAACCGGATTGATAGTTACAAAACTCTAACCGGTCCGGTCAGCGAGAAAGGCAGTGTAAGGCTGGCAGTAGGGTTTAGAGAAGGCGCCTCCGAAGCGGAGATCACGCAAACACTTTTGGGAATCCAGGGGAAGATCGTTGACGGACCCTCCGCACTGGGCCTTTATACCATCCAGGTGCCCATCCGTCCGGAGCAGACGCAAGAGATTGAAAAACTTCTGCAGACACTTCGGGAGAATCGCCGCGTAGTCCGTTTTGCAGAGCAGAAGCTGTGAAAAAAGCGTGGTCATCGCTTGTGAAGAAAAAACCTTATCTGCGCCCAAAACTTGCAGGCTTCGTAGCCGCAATGCTATGGCTTGCGGCCCAGGCAGCCGCACAAGCGCTGCCCGCGGCAAACAACGAGTTTGAGTGGCGCTTTTCGCTGAAACCAAACCAAGTTGCGCCCAGCAATATCGTCACCCAGAACATCTGCCGCCGGCGGAACCGCTTTGAGATTGATACAAAGCACCTGCCGCCGTTTCTGCGCCTGTTAGGCGATGCCAGCTTCTACGCAGATGGCCACAGTGAACACAAACTCCCCGTCCAGTTTGACAGCACCGGCTTGAAAGCGGGTGAACATGAGGGCGTCGTGGTTATCAAGTGTGTGACCTGCAAGCAGGAAGGGAGCTGCACGCTGGACCGTGAACTTCTGCATATCTACATGACTGTCGAAGCCGAACCGCCGGCTTCTCCCCAAAGTTTTGTTCCCGGCCGGGTCCTGGTGGTCATCCCCTTCGATTCGCTCGCAGGCGTCAACGCCACGGCGAAGAAGTTGGGAACAACCCATGGCCTTGATGTCGTCGAAGTGCATCCTCTCGAGTCGCTGAACGCTGCCGTGATTGTGTTTACGCTGCGCGAAGGAAATGACGTGCTGGGGAAGGTAGCGGCCCTGCAGCCACAAGTTTTGATCGCCCAGCCGGATTTCCTGTATGCAACTTGCGATGGCGCAGCACAGCAGGCGAATCCATCCACGCAACTCGAGTACGGTCCTGCCCTCATCCGGGCCGATCAACTCGGCGGCGCGCTGACCGGCAAAGGCGTGAAAATCGCGCTGATTGACACCGCGCTGGACGCAAACCATCCTGCGTTGAAAGGCAAAGTTGTAGAGCAAGCTGATATGACGGGCAGAGGTTTTACCCCTGATATCCACGGGACCCTTCTTGCCGGCATCATCGTCAGCGAATCGCAGAAGGGCGTGGGAATTTCGGGCATTGCTCCCCGCTCTGAAATCCTAGCCATCAAGGCCTGCCAGCCCGAGGCGCCGCAGGCCGTGCAGGCGCAATGCTGGTCGCTGACCCTGGCGAAGGCAATGGATTTTGCCATCCAGAAGAAAGCCCGCATTATTAATTTCAGTGTAGGAGGCCCCAAGGAGGCGCTGATGGCGCGCCTGATTGACCAGGCGGTCAGCGCGGGAACTGTTGTGGTTGCTGCCGCCGGCAACGACGGGCCCCACGGCCAACCCAGCTTCCCGGCGGCCTTGCCCAACGTGATCGCAGTTACCGCCGTGGACGCCAAACAACAGCTTTACCCAGATGCAACCCAGGGAGATTTCATTCGCCTGGCAGCGCCGGGCGTGGAAATTATCAGCACCAGCCCGGGCAGCAAGCTGCTGGTTTCGTCGGGCACCTCTCTGGCCGCTGCTTTTGTAACCGGCACTGCTGCTCTCGTGCTGGAGCGACATCCGCAGCTTTCGCCTCTGGCCGTGCAGGGTCTGCTCGAGCGCACCGCCAAAGACCTCGGCCCGCCCGGCAAAGATCCCCAATTTGGCAGCGGCCTGCTCGATGCCTGCCGGGCAGTGGCCGAGTTGAATAGCGACCCAAAGCTGTGCCACTAAAAAGCTGATTCTTGCTAGTCCTGTGCAAACGCTGCCGTGTAAGCTCCCGAGAGCAGCAGCAATCCGGAGAGATAAGCCCAGAAGATCAGCGCCACCGAGACGGAGAATGGTCCGTAAACCTCCTGAAAATTCATGTGGGGCAGGGCGGCGATGTAGGCGTATTTCATAAGCTCCCACAGGATGCCGAAGATGATGGCTGCGGGCAAAATACGGCGGATGGTGACTTTGCCGCTGGGAACCAGCCAGTAAATCAGGAAAAACAAGCCAATACTGGCGATGGTCGTGATCAGCTTCATCAGCAGAAATGTGCTTAAATGCAGGGCCGGATTATGCTTGCCGCCGCCGAGAAACCCCGCCAGCAGATAGCGATTGGCGGCGGTCAGGGCGATGGATATCAGGGCCAGCACGCCGCAGGCCAGTGCCAGCAGCGCCCCCACCCACTGGTTGTGCAGCCACGAGCGGCTCTTGGGGAAGCGCCAGATGCGATTGAGCGCCACCTCCAGCGGCATAAAGGCCCCCCGGGTGGCCAGGAATAACAGCACCATGGAGCCTATCTGCACCTGCTTGCGGACGTTGACCAGGCCATTGAGTGCCTTGATAACCAGATCCTGGCCGATGGGTAGATGGTCGCGCAGGATCTGCAGCAGGACGTCATCCATGGCTTTGGACTCAAATACCCGGCGCACGATCATGATGATGACGATCATGAATGGGAAAAATGCCAAAACGGCATAGGTTGCCACCGCAAAGGCGAAGGTCTGTGCCTCTGGTGTGAGCAGGTAACGGGCAAGGGAGAGCCAGGGGCCGCCAAACGAGCTTTTTGGGGATGCTGGGCGCGAGCTAGCTTGGGGCACGATGCGATGTTACCAGACAACCAATAAAAATAACGCCGAGGGTAATTACTGAAATGTTACAGTGAACCCCCGCTCAGGTTTGCTCAAAAGCTATTGCCAAAATTCAGGGTTCTTATATCATCGGCTTTCGTTTTGTGTCTCCAAAAGACGCAAGACCTGGCCGCTGGCCAGAGGATTGTGGTTGATGTTTCGGCTTTTTTCTCCAACGCATTGCAAGACGGCCGAGCTGCCGGAAGCAGGCAGACAGGAGCCCGTGCGTGCGAGCGCACGGGGATGCCTGCTACATGTGTTCCTGGGATGTCAGGAGGCGAAAGCTGGGAGATCGGTCATGCGCTCTTCGTTTCCGTAGGACGGACCAACCGCCCACGGGTGAAGAGAATTTCATTGGATAGAGGCGAAAGGAGTAGTTTGTGAAAGAGAAGGGTACAGTGAAGTGGTTTAACGGAGCCAAGGGGTACGGCTTCATTCAACGGTCAACCGGCGAGGATGTGTTTGTGCACTTCTCCGCCATCCAGGGGAACGGCTATCGCACACTCAACGAGGGCGAGACGGTAGAGTTCGAATGCATCAAGGGGCCCAAGGGCTTCCAGGCGGCAAACGTTGGCCGCGGCGCCTAGATCTCGTAAAACCTTAACCACTGAATCGCTCACCCTCTCCGCCGGAGAGGGTTTTTTGTTTTATTCAGCTTTTAGCTCTTAGCCGTTAGCTTTTAGCTTATTGTTGTGGAACCTGAGATCTGCGAAGTCAGATCACATTGCTTTTCTCCAATTCTTATGGAGACGGTTGTATTGGCTCGAGCTTCGGCCTTCGGGTATGCTGGTGCCGAGCAATGGAACAATCTCAGAGTAGTGCGATCTCTGCGGTCTTGCGTCCCTTAAGCTTGGGCGAGTTGCTGGACCGGGCGTTTAGTCTGTACCGCAATCACTTTGTCTCGTTTTTCGTGATTGGACTTTTCCCCCGGGGGGTCGCCTTCGCCATCGCCTTGTGGGCCGATAGCGTCTATCTTCGGGCCCCGCGTCTTTCCGGATCGGTTTTCGTGACCGTCTTTGTTCAATGGATCATCACGCTTCCGGTTTACATGATGGCGCTTGCCGTCTCGCATGCAGTGACCATGCTGTTGGTTTCCAGCGCGTACTTGCAGCGTCCCATTCAGCTTCGTGAAGCCTGCGCTAAGGCAAAGCCGTATTTTGGAACTCTGGCCTGGCTGGCCATGCAGACCACAGTTCGAGTCTTACTGGGGTTCATCCTGTTCGTAATACCAGGAGTGTTCCTGACCCTCAATTACTCTGTCTCGGTACCCGCTGCCGTTTTCGAAAACTTGAAAGCCAGCAAAGCACTGGAGCGCAGCACGCAACTGACCGAGGGTTATCGCGGCAGAATCTTTGGCCTTTATTGTATTTCCGGCCTTATCAGCTACGCTGTGAGTGCGGGAGCCAGATATCTCGTACGGCGTCCCCTTTCCGTTTTTAGTGGAACGGTATTGGTTGAACTCACGAGATTTCTTACGAGCGCTCTGATTACCCCGGCTTTTCTGATCGCATTTGCGTTGATTTATTACGATTTGCGAGTGCGTAAAGAGGCCTTTGATCTCCAATTCATGGCGGCATCGCTGGACGCGTCTGAAGCGGCAAAAGCTGCTAAAGCGTGATCGTGTGGGCCTTGTCCTGTTTTATCTTCGTGCGGCCCTCGACCGCTGGGTTTGTGTGTTTGGAAAGGCTTTGAAACAAATCAGGTAGCCACCCGTTCCACTGGTTCCAGTCATGCCCGCCGTGCGTGGTATGAAACTCGTATTGAAAGTGGCGCTTTTCAAGCAGCGCGGCGAAGGCGCGATTCGTCGGCAGCAAGCCTTCCTGTTCTCCGCAGGTGAGAAACAGGTACGGCGTTTTGCCCGGGTCGGCGGAGCGGGCGAGCACAAAAGGGTCGTTATCGCGGCGCGTCTGGCTTCCCCACGGTCCAAAGATGGAGCTGTGAAAGCGCCATTGTTGAATTCGCTTGATGGAAAACGGCCGGCTGGGGACATCCAGAGCGGGGCTGATGCCGGCGGCGAAGGCATACAGCTCAGGATGGCGCAGAGCGATTTTGACTGCCCCAAAGCCTCCCATGGAAACGCCCACAATGGCTCGGTTGCTGCGGCCTGAAACCACAGGAACCCTGTTTTCGACGTCGGCGATGAGATCGTTGACGATGTAGTCTTCGTAGCGGTCGTCGGGCCGCTCGGTCGAGTTGGTGTAATAAGACGAATTGCCCTCCGGCATCACCAGAAGAAAGTTCTCCTCGGCGTAATGCGCAACATCAGAGTAATTCGACCAATCATGAAATCCACCTCCACCGCCATGAAGCAGGTAAATCACGGGTAGCTTTTTCCCTGCAGCGAGGCTCACCGGAAGAATCACGCGGTACTGCATGTCGCGCTTCAGCGAAGCGCTGTGAAAGGTGATGTCGCGCAAAATCACCGCAGAGGTAAGTCGAGGATGATCAGGCGCGGGCTCCTGTTGTTTTCGGTTGCAGGCAGCCACGAGCATCAAAGCAAGGCAGAAGAACGCCAAGGCACAGCGCGAAGGCTTGGTTTTCATGAAAATTGTTAGAGCGCCAGAGTTTTATGATAATGCCGTCCCGCTCAGCTTTTCCAGCACATCAATCGGCGCCAGCTCAGGTGCAACCAGGGCCGCACGCGGCACGATGTAAGTATGCTCTAACGCATACTGACCGCTCAGGGCTGCATGAGGGACTCCGTCGGTGTAAACCATCCAGGTGCAGCCCGAGGGGAACTCGGAGCGCGTGTGCTCTTCCTTCTGGTAGGGTTCGTTTTCTTTGAGCCAGTCATGGAAGTGCAGCATGAACAGGTCGTAGGCCGAGCGATCGGCAAGCGGCAGTCCGATGCTGCGGAAGACCCTGGCCGCGCCCCGGCGCAGGCGGAACAGGGGTGAGCGCGCCTGGGCGGCGTAGTAGCTCAGCCCGGCATCGCTGGCGAAACGCGGAGCAAGCTCATGAAAGGGCTCGCCGGTCAACCAGATGCGCGGCACGGCCGGGTTCAGATTGTTAAAGACGCGCAGGATGCGTCCACCGCGCGTGGGGCGGGTAGGGAAGGCATCGACATGCAACAGGTCATTGCGCTTGTGCAGCGGCAGGTCGCGTCCCTGCTCTTCCAGCGGACGAAAGCTGGCGAAGTCGAGAACGAGCTTTCCCGCATAAGACGCGAGAAACGACGTTATGAATTTTGTTATCTGCCGGGAGTACTCCCGCATGATGCGGTGCAGGCGCTGTTCATCAGCGGGGTTGTCGGCTGAAGCTCCGCGCAAGATATCTTTGTTGGGACGGTACGAGATATTTTTGTGAAAGCGCGAGCCGGTCTGCTTTTGCGAGATGAAAAAGGCGCGGTCATCGGCCGGCAAATCAAACGGTACACCGGGAAAAAACAAGATGTGGCCGGCCTCAAGCTGGCGGCAGTACCCGAGCGAGCGCTCGGCGGGCTGTGAGGCGTTCCAACCGGCAGGATACTGGTAATCCCCGATCTCCAGCCAGGAACGGGTGCTTAAAGTTTGTGAGGGGGAAGTCATAGCGCAATACCGCAGTTTACTGCATCTGGGTGGATCGTGTTTCCGCGACTGAGTTTTCCACTATTGAATCTCCGCTATTGAATCTCCAAAGACACCAAGTCACCCTGGCCGGTTGAGCTCTCGCGATAATTTACCGCGACTCGCTGGTTCTTCCAACCGCAGGAAAAAGCATCAGCCCCCACCAGTTTGTCGCGGTTGGCGGTGGCGAAGCTCCACACCCTTTGGCTGCTGGCCACCCTCGCTGCCACATGCAGCAGGGCCGAGGAATCCTGCGCGCAGGCCACGCTCACCAGCGTACCTTTGAGGAACTTAATCGGGCGGCGATCGATCTTCACCGGCTCTTGTTTCCGGACCACAATAACCGGTGGCGGCGCGGGGGAGTCAACCCGGACCTCATCTTCACCGCGGTTCTCCACCTTGATGCCGGTTTGCACGGGTTGGGCTCCGGCGCCCCATTCTTTTTCCGTAGTGTAGGCCTTGTGATTGGTGACCATGTGGGCGGTCCCGGATTTGTACTGCGCGATCAGCTCCAGGTTCTTGTTGGCGGCCGTGCTGACCAGCGGGTCGTCGCTGTCTTTCAGCCTCTGAAAGACGCCCTCGGCATCCTCCATCTTGGCGGCAATCATGAGGTACTGGCCAAAATTTGTCTGAAACTGCAGGTTGCGCGGACTCAGGCGCATGGCCGTCCTGCTGCTTTCCAGGCCAGCATCCGTTTGTCCCTGCTCTACTTGCACGTAGGCCAGCAGATCATAGGCATCGGCAAATTGCGGATCCAGATGGAGCGCCTCCTTCAATTGTGCCAGCATGCCCGGCCAGTTTGCCTCGCTGCCCGCGGCCAGGGCCTCGCGGTTCAGCAGGTAAGCTGAGTAATAATGCACGCGCGGGTCCTGGGAGTCGAGCTGCGCCGCACGCATGAAGTGTGGCCCCGCCTTGTCGTACTGGTTCTGCCGCAAGTAGGCATAGCCCAGACCGCGATGGGCGGCTGCGTTCTGCGGATCGTCACTGAGAATCTGCTCGAATTCGGTGACCGCTTTCTGGGTGTAGTCAGGAGAGTGCAGGTGAGCATCCGCCAGGATCGCCTGCGCGTCCAGCGGACGCAGCTTCTGCGATGTAAACGTCATGGTCTCCATCGCAGGCAGGTCATAGGTGTAGGCATACATTTTGGTGCTGTTGAAGTATTCCTGTATGGTTTTATCGAAGTGCGGTCCATCTATGCCGAAGGCTTGCGGCACAGCTTCGGCAACGGGAATGTGCTGGTTCTGCGTCAGGTTAAAGTAAATGCCAGCCTGTTCCATCTTCTTCATATCGAACAGGTAATGGACATAGAGCCACGACTGGCCGTAAAACATCGAGCGATGATCGCCGCTCTCGTTGTAAACCTTGGAATCGTGCTTCACATTGAAGAGATCAATAGTGTGAAAAAAAGAATTTGATCGCAGCATCTCAAATGCACCTTGAGGAGCCAGACCAATCTGCACCTTGTTTTCCTTGGCCATGACTTGGATGGTGGAAAAATATTCGGCGAAGCCCTCGTCGAACCAGAGCTGCGTCGGTGGATAGTTCCCGTTCAGCAGCAGATGGCCATACTCATGGAACACGACCTGGTAGGGATCTTCCACCGAGAGGTCGAGCAGAATAAAGTTGCGGTCCTGGCCGCCCTGGTAGAGTCCTGCCACCTGGATGGGTTTGCCCTTCCACAGCGGAACAAAGTTGCGCAGCTCGCCGGTGTTGCGGAAGGCGATGATCTGGAGCGGCACAGGGAAATTGACCGTCTGCTTGGAGAACAGCGTCCCAAAGACAAAATACATCTGCTCGAAGCGCAAGGCCACATCCCGGGCACGGCGGTCTCCGGCATCAGAAACCACGGAAAAGTGCGGCGAATGCACTTCAACCCACTCGGCTTCTTTGTCTTTAGCACGGCAGGGAATTGCGATCAGAAGAAGTGCGCTCAGCAGAACGGCAGAAAGTGGCTTAGCTCGCAGCATGGCTCGCTCCAGCGGGTGGGAAGATCAGCAGGTAAAGCTTACATCAGAATGATGCCCTCGTGCCTGGGACAAAGGCGGAATTTCATGGGGTGAGAAACGCTGTTCTTATGCAGAACCAATTGGCCTTTAGTAATCGACCGCCAGATGCCACTTAAGTTTGCGCTTTTCCGCCTCTGCCAGTACACGCTCAAATTCGCCGAGGTCATGCAGCACGCTACTGGCGTCTTTGATGACGGCGGGATTTTGCTCCAGATGCCGCAGCAAGGCCTTGACCGTCTGCAACCCTTCTCCGGCTTCGAACCATTGCACGCTCGGCAGCTCCACGCCCGCGGGAACCTCTCCTGCGAAAAAATCTTCGGCTTCCTCACCGCTCATGCTGAAGAAGGCCATGAGGGGCCTCACTCCAAGCTGCCTGGCCAGTTTGGCAAGCTCCGGCTCTGCACGGCTAAGGGTCTTACCGTTCACGAATGGATCGAAATCAGCCGGCTGCTGCTCGAACTCGATGTAAAGTGCTACCCCCACGATGCTCCCCTTATCCTAGGCGCTACTGCGAGTCACGCTCAACAAATTGAATCCAAAATAAGCTTAGAACGCAGTCTTTTCAATTCAAATTTTGGAGCTGAAAAAATACAGCACGACACCAAAAAGAAAAGCCTCTCTTGCGAGAGGCTTTTCCTCCTCCGAGCCGGAGATTAGTGCTTGTTGGCCGTCATACGGTCGTAGATCAAGCCACCAATGCCTCCGGCTATCGCCCCAATTCCTGCGCCCTTCTTGCCGCCCGCCAAGCCGCCAATACCGGCACCGGCAGCCGAGGATCCGGCAACAATCAGCACCGACTTACCAAGTGAACGATGCTGACGGACGACCGGCTGCGAATACACCGGCTGCGAATACGTGGGCTGTGAATACGATGGCGCCTGGTAATAGGCCCGGCGCAGCCGCGGATGCGGCGGGGGCGTGACATAGGTATCATCCTGCGCAGCGGGAGCGTTGTTCACGGCCGGCTGCGCGGTGTAGGGCGAATCATTCGTGTTGCCGCTGTTCATCAGGCGGGGAAAGGCAAACAGGGTCAATGCGCTGGCCGCTATCGCCGTTACCAGTGATGTAGCAATCGCAGTACGAATCAAAGAGCTTTTCATAATCAACCTCCCAGAATGCATCAACAACGACTTTTCCAGTGCACCTGCCATGCCAAAACCGGCCGCCGGTAAGTGACTGACAGCCAGCCGGTTAGCCACTGCCCGGAAATTTGGTTTGTGTAGTTTCTGCCTCTTAGTAAGTAAACACTTACTTACTTCATGAAGAAATCATGAAAATGTCTTTCCAGGCGTTGTTTGACGTTGCGGACCCCTTAGATAATCGAAGATAGCCTGGAGAGACGTAGCATGCTACGTCTCTACGTGAGAGCACCGCCGTCTTACTCCTGGCGGATCTCTCAAATCAACGCTTCTGCTGGATTTTTCCAATGGCCCAGCGGGCGTGTTCTGCCACGTCCGTGTCGGGATCTTCGGCCAGCTTGCGAAGGCGAGGCAGGAAGGAACTCTCTCCGCTGTTGCCCATGGCGATTGCCGCGTTGCGTCGCAGTCCTGAATACTTGGCGCGCTTGATGGGCGAACCGCGAAAGCTTTTCTGAAAATCCTCCCGGCTCATCGCGGCAATCTGCTCGAGCTCGGGATTCACCAATCCAGCTCGCGGCTGAAATTCAGCGGCTTCTGTAGCTGGCGCTTTTGGCGAGCGGTCCGTGGCGCCGCCGTTCCACGGACAAACATCCTGGCAGATGTCGCAGCCGAAGATGTGGTTTCCCATGCCGGCGCGCATCTCTTCGGGAATCGTGCCCCGCTTTTC